>ERZ1026941.78-NODE-78-length-45216-cov-27.824517_pt1 | contig 45216 bp, 32 predicted proteins | sample MGYA00519305_ERZ1026941 | MGnify/ENA primary metagenome ERZ1026941 (study PRJEB26926, sample SAMN06164614) | human gut metagenome | biome: ENVO:00009003; feature: ENVO:2100002; material: ENVO:00002003 | host: Homo sapiens | place: USA | collected 2012 ...
TCCGCGCGATTGAGTTGGTCGCGCTTTCATGCTCCTTCCGCGTGCAGCTTTTTGGGGCTTCGCCTAAGTCCTTGTTTGCCCCCCAACTTTCCGTGAAGAACCAATAATCTTCCTTCCCCTGCCCCTCTGCTTTTGTCGGCGGAGGGGCGTTTTTTGTGCTTCCGCGAAATTCGAGATTGACAACCTCCCCCAATGGTGGTAAACTGGAAAAAACGGAAGGTTTCTGCCCATTTTCGTCGTTTGTTAGGAGGATTGCTATGAGCCCTATTGCCGCCCGGAAAAAGACCATCATCTGGATGATTGCCGCCATCGTGCTGGCAGTCTCTTCCATCGCACTTGGTGCCGGTCTCATCGTCAGCCACAATTCGCTGACGGACACCCGGAATCAGCTGACGGACACGCAGAGCGCGCTGTCCTCCACCCAATCCACCTTGGCGGACGCCGAAAACAGCCTGTCCGCCGCGAAGGACACCCTCGCATCCACCGAAGCTGACCTGTCCGCAGCCAAGGAGACGCTGGATACCACCGCGGCGAACCTCGCGGACACGCAGACCACCCTCGCCGAAACGCAGGGCACGCTTGCTGACCGCGAAACTGAACTGTCCGCCACGAAGGACACCCTCGCGTCCACAGAAGCCACCCTCGCCGAAACGCAGGGCACGCTTGCTGACCGCGAAACCGAGCTGTCCGCCACGAAGAACACCCTCGCGTCCACCGAAGCTACCCTCGCCGAAACGCAGGGCACGCTTGCCGACCGCGAAACCGAACTGTCCGCCACGAAGGACACCCTCGCGTCCACCGAAGCTACCCTCGCCGAAACGCAGGGCACGCTTGCTGACCGCGAAACTGAGCTGTCCGCCACGAAGGACACCCTCGCATCCACCGAAGCCACCCTCGCCGAAACGCAGGGTACGCTTGCTGACCGCGAAACCGAACTGTCCGCCACGAAGGACACCCTCGCGTCCACCGAAGCCACCCTCGCCGAAACGCAGGGCACGCTGAACAGCCGCGACACCACGCTGGCATCCACGAAGGACACGCTGATTATCACCCAGACTGAACTGGCGGCAGTAAAGAACACGCTGTCCGCCACGCAGAACGAACTGGACACGCTGAAAGCATCCCTGCCGGCGAAGGAATACGAGCTGGAGAACACGAAGGAAGCGCTCGCCGCGACGGAAGCCGAACTGGCGGAAACGCAGACCACGCTGACTGCCGCGCAGACGGAGCTGTCCGACACGAAAACCAGCCTGTCCGCCACCGAAACCGAACTGACCGCGACGAAGGACACCCTTGCCGCCGCCACGACGGAATTGTCCGACACCAAGACGGCGCTGACCGCCACCGAAGCCGAACTCACGACGACGAAGGACACCCTGACCGCAAAGGAATCCGAACTCACCGCAACGAAGGACAGCCTGACCGCGAAGGAATCCGAACTCGCCGCGACGAAGGACAGCCTGACCGCGAAGGAATCCGAACTCACCGCAACGAAGGACAGCCTGACCGCCGCTGAAAACGAGCTCACCGCAACGAAGGACAGCCTGACTGCCGCGGAAAACGAACTCACCGCGACGAAGGACACCCTGACCGCCGCCACGACGGAGCTGGAAGCCACAAAGTCAACCCTGGCCGCGACAGAGGCGGAATTGACGACGACGCAGGAAACCCTCGCCGACGCGCAGGCGATTCTGGCGGCATCGAACGAATCGCTGAGCTTCGCGAAGCTGAACCCGGCGACGCGCGGCACTGACCCCGGCATTGCGCCCTCCCCGATGGCAAGCGCGGTTCGCGACCCGTCGGAAGCCGTCGCGTTCCTGCTTGTGACAGTCGGCACAAAGACATACGAGCCGATTCCGCTGCTGGAGGACGGGTACTACCGGCTGATCCACGGCGTGTGCGTGAACATCATCCACGTCACAGAGACGAGCATCGAGATGACCGACGCCAGCTGCGCCGACCACGACTGCATCGCGCAGGGCATCGTGACGCTGGAGAACAAGGACACGCGCGAAGGCGGCAGCTACATCATCTGCCAGCAGAACTTTGTGACGCTGCGGCTCTGCACCCGCGCGGAGCTGGAAGCGGAAGGCATTGTGCTGCAATAATCGAGGATTTTGACCGGGGGCGCTTGGCGGCATCCCCGGTTTTTGCTGGCAGCAAAACACCAAAAAAGCTCCACGCGGAAGGAGTAAGGAAGAGAACTCAACTCAATCGCGCGAAGGGGTCAAGGGGCAATTGCCCCTTGCGGAGTCCAGAGGCGGCGCCTCTGGTGGGGTTTGGGGCAACGCCCCAACCGTTCCTCGTCCGACCAACTCCAAGGAAGTCGCCAACAAAGGTGCAGGCAGCGAAGCGTCCCTGCCAGTAGCTTTGCGCGTCCGCAGACGCGCCCCCAAGCTACTCTTCCCAAGATTCCGTGAAAAACCTTTTTGATGCTTCTTCCCTTGCATTTTTCCGCAAGCTGGATTATCCTGAAATCAGAAATATCCCCCAAGGAGGAAAACGCCCATGCTGACGTATCATCCGACCACCGAAGCCGAGAAGGACGCCATTTGCGCGTGGCAGTACCCCGGCGAATACGCGATGTACAACAATCCGCCGTATGCCGAGCAGAAGAAGCACGGATACGGGTTTGCGAATCCGGCAAGCAATTTCTATTCTTTCTATGATGGCGAAACGCTGGTGGGCTTTGTGAACCTGTCGGACGAGGGCAGCGAGGTGTTTTTCGGCATCGGGGCGCATCCCGACCACTGCGGGCAGGGCTACGGCACGCAGATGACGGCGCTGGCGTGCGGCTTGTCGCAGCGGCTATATCCGGGCAAGCCGATGTATCTGGAGGTGCGGACGTGGAACACGCGCGCGGTTCGCTGCTACGAGAAGGCGGGATTCCGGGTGGTGGGCGAGCCGGTGAAGCGGGTGACGCTCAGCGGCGAAGGGACGTTTTACCATATGGTGAGGGAGGTGGCGGGATGATTCCACGCATCAAGAGCGTGACCCCGCTGCCGGACTACTGCCTGTCCGTGTCCTTCGACGACGGGCGGCGCGTGCGGTACGACGTGAAGGAGGATTTTGCCCTGCCCGGCTACGGCGTTTTGCGTGATGTACACGGGCTGTTCCAGCAGGTGCAGCTGGACGAAAGCCGGACGTGCGTATTCTGGAACGAAGATGTCGATTTGCCGAGCGACACCCTCTACGAGTACGGCAAGCCGATGTAACCACAGCCGCCTTTCGGGGCGGCTTTTTGTTTGGTTCTTCACGGAATCTTGTGGAAGAGCAACTTGGGGGCGCGTCTGCGGACGCGCAAAGTTAGGGGCAGGGACGCTGCGCTGCCTGCACCTTTGTTGGCGGCTTCCTTGGAATTGGTCGGACGCAAAACAGTTGGGGCGTTGCCCCAAACCCCACAAGGGACGCTGTCCCTTGACCCTGCAAGGGGCAGACGAAAAGGGACAAAGTCCCCCCTTGACCCCTCCGCGCGATTGGGTTGGTCACACTTTCATGCTCCTTCCGCGTGCAGCTTTGGGGGGCTTCGCCTAAGCCCTTGTTTGCTTCCCCCAACTTTCCGTGAAGAACCTTTTTGTTTTCCCGCTGAACGCCGCCTGAAATCTCCGTGAATCTGTAAAATTCAGTTGAAAACGAGCGCAAAGTGTGGTAAAGTAGATATGTATGCGATTTTTCCCCGCACAGGCGGAATTTTGCTGCATTGCGGCACGCTCGGAGGAAACGAATCACCATGACGATTATGAATGTCTTATCCCTGTTCGGCGGACTGGGGCTGTTCCTGTTCGGGATGCAGCTGATGGGCGAAGCGCTGGAAAAAGCGGCGGGTACACGGCTGAAAAAGCTGCTGGGCATGGTCACGGGCAACCGCTTCCTCGCCATGCTCGCGGGCATCACCATCACGGCGGTCGTGCAGTCGTCCTCCGCGACGACGGTCATGGTCGTCGGCTTCGTCAACGCGGGGCTGATGTCCCTGACGCAGGCGGTCGGCGTGATTATGGGCGCGAACATCGGCACAACGGTCACGTCGCTGCTGCTGTCCGTGCAGATTGACTTTGCCGCCATCTTCACGTTTCTGGGGCTGATTCTCTCGAATCTTCCCGACAAGTACAGAACCGCCAAGCAGTTCGGCACCATCACGATGGGCTTGGGCATCCTGTTCATCGGCATGAACACCATGTCCGGCGCGATGGCGCCGCTGCGGACGTGGGAGGGCTTCCAGAAGGCGATGGCGTCCATCAACAACCCGATTCTGGGCGTGCTGATTGGCGCGGGCATCACCGCCGTCCTGCAATCCTCCGCCGCCAGCATCGGCATCCTGCAAACGCTCGTCGCGCAGGGGCTGATAGGGCTGGACAGCGCCATTTTCATCCTCTTCGGGCAGAATATCGGCACTTGCGTCACGGCGCTGCTGGCGTGCGCGGGCACAAACTCCACCGCCAAGCGCGCGGCGACGGTGCACCTGCTCTTCAACGTCATCGGCACGGTGATTTTCGTCATCATCGCCTGCTGCCTGCCGCTGGCAAGCTGGGTCGAGATGCTCTCCCCCGGCAACCTCAAGCTGCAAATCGCCATCGTCCACATTCTCTTCAACGTCACGACGACGGCGCTGCTGCTGCCCGCCGCGAGCTGGCTGGAGAAGCTGGCGTGCCTGCTGATCAAGGACGACGGCTCAACCGCCGAGGAAATGAAGCTGCGCTACTTTGACGCGCGTATGCTCAAAACGCCGCCGATTGCCGTGGCGCAGCTGTTCAACGAAGTGCAGCGCATGGGCGGCATTGCGATGGGCAACTTCCAGCGCGCGATGGAGTGCTTCAACGAGTGGGACGCAAAGAAATCCGAAGAACTGGCGCGGAACGAGGACGTGCTGGACTACCTGAACCGCGAAATCACCGATTCGCTGGTGGAAGTGAAGGGGCTTGACCTGTCCGAGAAGGACACGAAGCTGGTCGGCTCGATGTTCCACGTCGTCAACGACATGGAGCGCATTGGCGACCACAGCCAGAACATCATGGAATCGGCGCAGCTGAAGAATCAGGACGAGGTGAAATTCTCGCCCAAGGCGGTACAGGAGCTGGAAAGCCTGTCGAACCTTGTGCGCGCGCAGATGCAGCGGTCGCTGGACATGTTCAAGGCGCAGGTAACGGACGACACGCTGCTGGGCGAAGTGGAGGGCGTGGAGGACGAAATCGACACGACAACCGAAGCCCTGCGCAGCCACCACATGGACCGCTTGAAGAACCACAAGTGTTCCGCGAAGAACGGCATGATTTATCTGGACATGCTGACGAACCTCGAACGTATCGGCGACCACGCGGAGAATATCGCCACGTCGGCGAAATCCGCGACGGGGATTTGATTTGCACATAAAAACCTCGCGACAGGTGATGCCGCGAGTTTTTTTGGTTCTATTGATTATTCGCCGATTTCCGCGTAAATCATTTCCACATGATTCTGGCATTCCTTCGCGAACGTCGCCGCATCAAACGCGCCGTTCAGATAGCGCTGCACCAACACCTGAAGCGCGTCATCATACGTCAGCGGCGAACCCTCGGACACATACAGCGATTTCGCCATCTCCTGATAGTAGGCAATATCCTCCGCCGAAGAGAAATAACGCCACTGCTCCATGTTTGCGTACTGATCCTGCAAGTCGCGCAGGGTGTCCTCGTCCGCGCGCTCTTTATCTGCTTTCTGTTCCAGCAGTGCGATTTTTTCCGCAAGTTCATCCAGCTGCGCCACCATCGACGGATTTTCAATCGGCTCGGTCAGGTTGTCATAGATAAAGTAACTTCCATCTGTCAGATGTGTCGCGCAGTATTCCAAAAACTGAATCGCGGCTTCCTGATTCTTGCCGTAGGGGTTCACCACAGCAATGGTCACATACGTTTCAACCGCGCTGTTCTGCTCCGGGAAAATGCGCGGCACGAATTGAATCATCTGCGACGGGGCGGACGAAGCACCCGGAATCATGAAAATATTTTCAAATGCCATGCGCGGCTCTTCTTCCGCGGGCAGTTCGTCCTTGATGCGCTGGACGTAATGCAGAAACGTTTCGTCCGTAAAGTCCAGCCTGCGTCCCTCCTGCAGGGAGGTCATGATGTAATACTTCATGAACAAGTCCATCATGCCCGACTGGGTGTATTTCTGCATCAGAAGCCCTGTCTCTTCCGGCAGAAGCCCTTCTTCCAGAATTTCGTTGCACACATCCAGCAGTTCGTCGAAGGTTTCGGGCGACTTCATTCCCCATTCGTCCAGATATTCCGTCAAGACCATCATGCCCATCGGGGAAGCATCTATTATCCAGCCCATCAGCGTATCGTCATCCGTGCAGACGGGGCGCAGAGCGGGATAGACATGCTGGAAAGCGTCCTGCAAAATCGCGCTGCCGGTTAGCGGCGCGTAGTATTTCATGTTTTTGAGGGTATATAAGCCGTCGTAAGCAGTGAAAACAAACAAATCAATGTCGGGATTCTTGATGACGTAGGCGGTCGAAATCGTGTCCATGATGTCTACGGACTTTTCGCAGGTGATGCTGATGCCGCTTTCCTGTTCAAACGGCTCCATGCGTTCCATCAAGGCATAATACTGATTGGTGGCAATGTTCAGTTCTGCATTTTCCGCGTGGGCGGCAAAAGCGCACAGGGTCAGAGCGGCGCAGAGCATCAGCGACAGAAACTTTTTCATTCGCTTCTCCTTCTTTAAATCGTCAAGACTGTAAGTAAAACTCAATAGGCGGAAGTATCCCGCAAAGGACACTTCCGCTCATTTAATTTATCACGTTACGGCGCAAAAACAGCTACAAGTGTACTTTGTGCATTTGTTGGCACAGAACTATTTGTTCTGGCTCGAGCCGAATAACTGACATTTGCCTTTACATAGCCAGCTTTTCTGCTTTCCTGCATATAGTAAATTGTCTTAACGCCCGCGCTATTAGGATAATATGCAGGCGACACCTGCGTATCATTGGAATTGTTTGTGACCCAGAAAACGAAATACCCTGCACCCGATGTGGAGAACTCCGTAATTTCCAGATACGGCTCATCCGATTCATCACTCTTAATGCCGGTTCCCACAGTGAACGTTTTCTTTGGACCAGTAACCGTTACCGCCATCGCCGACGTAGCAAACAAGCAAGTCAAAACCAATGCAAGCAGTAATGCCGTCATTTTCTTCATACGTTTTCCTCCTATTTTGATTGTGCTCGGCTATTGCTTCTGAATCATCCAGCCGCCCCATTGGACTCGCCTCCTTTGCTTATAGGTCACTTTTCCTCCATTGAGGACATCTTTAATATATCACATGTTTTTTATTTTGTCAACACCCATTACAAAAATTTTTTTCTTTCTTGATATATTCCCCCACGACCTCCACCAGCTTATCCGCCTCCTTCGGCGCGTACCTCGGCGAAATCGCGAGCGTCACGAAGTCATAATCCCCCGCCGCGCGGAAATCGCGGTAGTCGTCGTATACGCGGAAGGGGACGGTCGGCTCTGCGCCGTTTTTCGCGGCGAACATCTGCGCGGTCAGCGAATTGAGATGGATGTTGCCGTCCGCGTCAAGCAGCACTTGCGGAATATCCGCCCGCGAACGCGGATTGCGCACGTTATCCAGCGACGAAATCCGCCGCATCGCCAGCGCGAACAGCAGGTAATTCGCCTCATCGAGCTTCTTCTGGGCATAGAACGCGGTGTAGTCCAGTCGCCTTTGGACGGGCATGGACAGGACGTTGAACAGCACGAAGTTCGGGCCGGGATAGCCGATGCCGAGGTCGCTGTGGGCGTCAACGTGGGTGACATCGAAGGGGGCGGTCAGGCGTCCGGCGGCGATTTGCTCCTCCCAGAACGTGAGGGCTTGGTCATGCGTCTCGAAAATGCGCCCCGGCTTGGGGGCGGTGCGGGACAGACCGCACTGGTTTTCGAGGAACGCGCGGACGGCGGATGCTTCCCACGGCTCATGTCCGGGGAGGGACGGGCGGTGTCCTAATTCGGCAAGAGGGCAGCAATCAGCGAGGAAAAAGTCGAGGTCAATGTCGAGAACGCGCATGGTAATGCTTCTTTCTGCTGAAATCAGCGTGATTTCCGTTCTATTATACCCCATTCCCCCTCACGGCGCAAGGTCGATGATGCTGTTGTCGCTGCCGCCCTCGGCGAAGGAATCCGGCACTTGCCCGACGATGATGCTTTCCGCCATCGCCATCTGCGTGCTGGCCTGCACGTTTTTCGCGCCGGTCGGAATGACAATCTGCACGTTCGCAGTCAGGACGAGGGAAATGCGGTGGCGTGTCTGGTTGATGCCGGCAGTGGTGAAATCGGTGCTGAACGCCGCCTGCACCGAGCCGACAGGCAGAATCTGCACGGCGATGCCCGGCCCAGCGCCCGCCAGCAGCGTCAGCCCGATGGCACTGCCCAGCGGCACGACGACGGTTTTCTGCCCCATGGCGGTCAATCTCTCCTGCGCAAGCAGGGACGCCTGCGCCGCCAAGCGGTTCATCTCCGGGGTATTCGCCTGAATCAGCCGCACTTGCCCTTGCTCGTCCTTCTCGACGGTCATCAGGTCGGCGTAATGCACGCCGAGTCCGAGCATCTCCGAGGCTGCCTCGTTGAGCGCCTGAATCGCCAGCGACCGCGCCGTCGCCTGCGAGAGCGTCAGCACGACGTCCGTCACGTTGCGCTCGACGCGGAGAATCAGCAGCGTCATCAGCACAAGCAGCAGCAGCGCGCGTTTCCACCGCCGCCGTGGAGATTTTCGGCGCTTTGCAGGAATTTTCGCTTCTGATTCGTTGTTTATCTGGGGCATGGTGCATCCTCCTTTCGTCGCCTGCCATTGCAGGATGCGCGAATATGTGCTATAATATAGGATGTAATTCTGTATGCTCTTGTGGATTGGCATCCACGTTTTCATATTCCGCCGGGGCGCGCATCATGCCGCTGACGGCGCAAAGGGGCTGAAGCAGTGAAGAAACGCAACGATTCCCCGGACTTTGTGCCGGAAAACGACGATTTTGCCTATCAGGACGGCTATCCCGACGACCCGCAGGGCGATTATCCTGACGAGTACGACCCGAACTTGGCGGACGACGACGACCCCGTGGAAGTTGCGGGGCAGGCGGACATGTTCGCGCACGAGGACTTCTGGAACGCTTCGGCGGATGATAGCGAAGCGCTGCCGGAGGGGGAAAAGGTCTACAAGCACTCCATTTTCAAGCCGGAGATGAAGAAGCCGAACTTCGTGCTGTCGATTGCCGTCAACGTCATCCGCATTTTCGCGGTGCTGGTGCTGGTGGCAGGGCTGGCGGCAGTCGGCGCGGTGGTTGGCATCGCGAAAGGGTATATGGAAACTGCCCCGACGCTTGACCTCGCCGCGATTGACGATCAGGCGCAGACCTCCTTCATCTACGACGCCAACGGCAACCTCATCACCGAATACAAAGGCTCGGAGAACCGCGTCATAGTGTCGATTCAGGCCATGCCGACATACCTCCAGCACGCTTTTATCGCCGTGGAGGACGCGCGCTTCTACACGCACAACGGCGTGGACATCAAGCGCATTGTCGGCGCGTTCGTGTCGAACCTGTCCTCCTCCTCCACGCAGGGCGGCTCGACCATCACCCAGCAGCTGATTAAGAATACGCTCCTTTCCTCCGAGCAGAGCTACAAGCGCAAAATTCAGGAAGCGTACCTCGCCATGCAGCTGGAAACGCGCTACACAAAGGATCAGATTCTCGAAAGCTACCTGAACACCATCTACCTCGGCGAAAACTACTACGGCGTGTACACCGCCGCGCAGGGGTATTTCGGCAAATCGCTGGGCGAACTGACGCTCCGCGAATGCGCCATGCTGGCGGGCACATGCAACTCGCCCTACTACTACAACCCGCGCCGGAATTTCTACACGCGGCAGAAGGAGGGCGTGGATTACCCCGCCATCACCAACGACCGCACGAACTACGTCCTGCGCTGCATGTACGAAAACCAGTACATCACCTATGAGCAGTATCAGGAGGCGCTTGACCCGGCGACCGCGCATGTGCTGGAGAAAGACCCGAACACGTCTACCGGCATGTACGCCTACGCGCACTACGTCGAATACGCGGTGGATGAGGTCATCGACATCCTGCTGCAGCTGAACAACCTTGAGGACACCTCCGCCAACCGCAACGCCATGGAAAACAAGCTGCGCACCGGCGGCTACCACGTCCAGCTCGCCATCGACACCTCCATTCAGTCCACCGTCGAGGATACGCTGGAAAACTGGACGAACTACCCCACCCTGCGCGACCCGGCGGACAAGGTCTACCGCACGCGCAATTCCGACGGCACATACGACGAAACGGTTGAGCCGCAGGCCGCCGCCGTCGTTGTGGACTACCGCACGGGCGAAATCAAAGCCATTGTCGGCAGCCGCACGCGCCCGACGGCGATGAAGACCCTCAACCGCGCGGTGGATATGACCATGCCTGTCGGCTCGTCCATCAAGCCGATTGCCGTGTACGCACCCGCGATTGAACTTGGCGCATCCCCCGCGAGCATCGTGATGAACATGCCGCTGCCGATTTCCGGCTGGCGCGGGTCAAACGGGCAGGATTCTTGGCCGCGCAACTACGGCGGCAGCTCCTACGCCGGCCCGGAGACGCTGCGCAAGGCGCTCGTCAACAGCCACAACACCGCCGCCGCGCAGGCGCTGATGACCCTTGTGGGCGTGGACAATTCCGTTGCCTTCCTGCACGCGATGGGCATTGACGATGCGCACATTGACGCAACGCCGTTCGGCTTGTCCCTCGGCTCCAGCGGCATTACGCCCATGCAGATGGCGGTTGCCTTCGGCGTGCTGGCGAACGGCGGCGTGTATCAGCAGCCCATCTCCGTCCTCGGCATCTCGGACAGCACGGGCAAAGTCATCTGGGACGGCCATCAGCGGCAGGAGCGTCACCGCGTGTTCAGCGAATCCACGGCGTACATGGTGGTGGACATGCTCAAGCAGGCGGTTTCCTCCGGCACGGGCACAAACGCGAAAATCAAGGGGCAGACCGTCGCGGGCAAAACCGGCACGAACTCCGACCAGAAGGGCGTTTTCTTCGCCGGCATGACGGGCTACTACTCCTCCGCCCTGTGGGTTGGGCACGACAACTACAAGGCGCTCTCGTCGAAATCCACCGGCTCCCGCTCCGCCGCTCCGCTGTGGCAGAGCTACATGAGCAAGATTCATCAAGGGCTGTCCAACCGCGACATTCTGGAGGGCAGCGCCAGCGACTACGGCCTGGTGAAGGTGACGACATGCGCGGTATCGGGGCAGCTTGCCACCGACGCTTGCCGAAGCGACGCGATGGGCTACGGGGTCGTGACGGACTACTGGAAATCCGGCACAGAGCCGACGGTTTCCTGCCAGATGCACACGACGCAGACGATTTGCTCCGTCAGCGGCTTGCTGGCCTCCCCCTACTGCCCGGACACGGTCACACGCGGCGTGCTGACGATTCCGTCGGGACACCCGCTGGCCTCCTTCATCGGCACGGAATATGAGGATGTGCTGATTGAGTACCTCGGCAGCTACGCGGTCTTGGGCGCAAGCGGCACCTGCCCGTACCACACGAGCGCATCCAGCTCCGGCAGCAACACGATGGTGGAGAACACGCTGATTCCCGATGCGAAGATTCTGCTCTCGCAAGCCTACGCGCAATTGCAGAGCATGGACATTGTAAACGACGCGCAGCGCTACTCCGCGATTCAGTCCGCCATCACGAATCTGGAATACGTCATCTCCCTCCCCGCCCCGACGACGGCGGAAGTTGCGTCCGCGATGGGGCAGCTGACACAGGCGATGGCGGGTCTCTACTAATGGATACATCAACAAACACGGCGGCGGATTCTCTCGCAGAAATCCTCCATGCCCTCCGCGGCATCCGCGCCCCCATCCAGCAAGGCGAATACGACCTGCACGACCTCGTGCGGGCATCCCTTGCGGAGGCGGAAATCCCCTGTGCGCACGAAGTCCCGCTCGCCCCGCGCTGCCGCATCGACTTGCTTTGTCCCGGCGGCATCGGCATCGAAATCAAGCGCGGGCAGCCTGACCGCAAGCGCATTGTGATGCAGCTGACCCGCTACGCCGCGTGCGGGCAAATCAGCAGTTTAATTCTCGTGACTGAGCGGACAGTCGCCGTACCCAATCGAATTCACGGAAAGCCGATTTCGTGCGTATGCCTGAACCGGCTGTGGGGAATTGCACTATGAATGAAGAAGAAGCGGAACTGCTACCGCCGTACCTGCGCCCGTACCCGCCCTCCGGCGCACCGCTGGGAACGCTGAGCTACAACCGCCGCAGCAAATGCTGGGTGGTGAAGGGCGACCCGTCGGTGACGGAGGTGTGCAAGCGGCTGTTTCCGGGCAGCGCGGGCAGCAGGCGCGGCGAAGCGCGGTTCACGGCGCATCGGCGGGCGGTGGGCGACCTCTGCTGGCTGATGATGCGCTTCCCGCTGGAAATCAAGGCAAGCGACCGCGCGTTGTGGGAAAAGGCGGTCACGGGCGCGCGGGAATACGCGGTTCGTCAGGCAAAGTTATCGACCATGCCTGTGCGCATGACCCCGCCCGACGGCGCGTTTCTGGGCACGCTCCGCCCGTTTCAGGAGGAAGGGCTGGCGTACCTGTGCAGCCACGACCGATGCCTGCTGGCGGACGAAATGGGCTTAGGCAAGACGGTGCAGGCGCTGGCGTTTCTATCCTCCACCGGTTCATTGCCCGTGCTGGTGATTCCGCCCGCGCACCTGACCCGCAACTGGCAGGAGGAAACGCTGCGTTTCCTGCGGGTGGACGGGAAATCCCCGCGCGTACACGTCATCAAGGGCTTGAAGCCCTACGACCTGCCGGAAGCGGACGTGTACATCATGCACTATCTGCTTCTGCGCGGGTGGAAGAGCGTGCTGCCGACGCTGCCTTTTCGCTCGGTCATCTTCGACGAAATCCAGGAGCTGCGCCACGCGGGGACGGAAAAGTACTCCGCCGCGTCGCTGCTGTCGGAAAGCTGCGAGCGCGTTATCGGGCTGTCCGGCACGCCGATTTACAACCGCGGCGGCGAAATCTGGAACGTCATCAACATTCTCGACTACCACTTCTTAGGCGACTGGGAGTCATTTTCGCGCGAGTGGTGCAGCGGCTACGGCAATCAGCTTGTGCTGAAACCCGACCTATTAGGCGCGTACCTGCGTCGGGAGGGGCTGATGCTCCGCCGGACGAAGCAGGAGGTGCTGCGCGAGCTGCCGCCGAAGCGCCGCCTGGTGCAGGAGCTGGACTGGAACGACAAGGTATACGCCCAGCTGATGGCGCCCGTGATGCGCGACGTGCTGCGCTGGAAACAGGACGACCAGCTTTCGGCGCAGGAGCGGGCGATGCTGGAGGAATCCATCAGTCAGCACGCGCGGCAAGCCACGGGCGTGGCGAAAGCGCCGTATGTGTGCCAATTTGTGCGCGCGCTGCTGGACGGCGGCGAAAAAGTACTGCTGTTTGCACACCACCATCAGGTGATGGACATCTACAAGCAGGAATTGAAGGCGTTTTCGCCGGGGTTCATCACCGGGCGGGAGACGACACTGGCGAAAATGAACGCGGTTGACCGCTTCCAATCCGGGCGGACAGACGTGCTGTGCATCAGTCTTCGCGCGGCAAGCGGTCTCAATCTCCAGCGCGCGACATGCGTGGTCTTTGGCGAACTGGACTGGTCGCCGGCGGTGCATTCACAGGCGGAGGACCGCGCGCACCGCATGGGGCAGGAGGATTCGCTTTTGTGCTACTACCTCGTTGCGCCGCAGGGTTCGGACGCGGTGATGCAGGAAGCGCTGGGCTTGAAGGTCAGCCAGTTTGTGGGGCTGATGGGCGACGCGCCGCAGTCCCCGGAGCAGGCGGAGCAGTTTGCGAATCAGGCGCGTCGGCATGTGGAAAGGATTGTGGCGCAGATGGGGGACAATTCCGTTTCCCCCATTAACGCCTAAAATTCGTTCCGGTAGTGGCGACCGAAGGGGTCAAGGGGGCGACCGGAAAGCCCCCTTGTCGCGCCCGCAGGCGCGATTCCCCCTGCAACGATAAAAATCAAGCCGCATGGGTGTGCACTGCGAAGGGGTGTCGGGGGCGACCGCAAAGCCCTCGACTCGCGCCCGCAGGCGCGAAATCCCCTGCTTACGGAAAAGACCAGCTACATCTGAAAGGCAGGCAGTTTGGTCGCGCCCATTTGGCGCGACACAGCGTAGTTGGTCAATAAAGCAGCTTGGGGGCGCGTCTGAGGACGCGCAAAGTTACTGGCAGGGACGCTTCGCTGCCTGCACCTTGTTGACTTCTTCCTTTGAGTAGGTTTGACGCGAAACGGTTGGGGCGTTGCCCCAAACCCCACAAGGGACGCTGTCCCTTGACCCTGCAAGGGGAAATTTTCCCCTTGACCCCTTTCGCGCGATTGAGTTGGTCGCTCTTCCATACTCCTTCCGCGTGTTGCTTTTTGTTTTTTTCCTCCCTCATTTTTTTAACAAGGAGGTTTCTATGCTATATCTCGGCTGCCATCTCTCCGCCAGTGCGGGCTATCTCCACATGGGGCAGGAAGCCATTTCCATCGGCGCAAACACCTTTCAATTCTTCACCCGCAACCCCCGCGGCGGCACCGCCAAGCCCCTTGACCTCGCTGATGTCGCCGCGTACCTCGACTTCGCCAGCGCCCACGGCATCGGGCAAATCGTCGCCCACGCGCCCTATACCCTCAACGGCTGCTCGGCTGACCCCGCCATCCGCGATTTCGCCCGCCGCACCATGCTCGACGACCTCCAGCGCCTTGACCACCTGCCGGGCAATCTGTATAACTTCCACCCCGGCAGCCACGTCAAGCAGGGCGTGGAAGTGGCGACGGAACAGATTTGTGACATGCTCAACGCGATTTTGTGGCAGGATATGAAAACGACCGTCCTGCTGGAAACAATGGCGGGCAAAGGCTCGGAAGTCGGGCGGACGTTCGAGGAGCTGCGCGCGATTATCGACCGCACGGAGCTGAATGACAAGCTGGGCGTGTGTCTGGACACCTGCCACGTCAGCGACGCGGGATACGACATCGTGAACCACTTGGAGGACGTGCTGGCGGATTTTGACCGCGTGATTGGGCTGAATCGGCTCAAAGCCATCCACCTCAACGACAGCAAGAACCCCTGCGGCGCGCACAAAGACCGCCACGAGCAGATTGGCAAGGGGTACATCGGGCTGGAGGCGCTGATGCGCGTGGTCAATCATCCGACGCTGAAAAACCTGCCGTTCGAGCTGGAGACCCCGAACGACCTCGCGGGCTACGCGGCGGAAATCAAGCAGATTCGGGAGCTGGCAGAATGATGCGGGTGAGTGCGGGCATTGTGCGCTATCCGGACGGGCGAATCCTCATCTGCCGCCGGGGCGAAGGGCGCAAAAACGCGCATTTGTGGGAGTTTCCGGGCGGCAAGCAGGAGGCGGGCGAATCACCGGAAGACGCATTGCGCCGGGAATTGCTGGAGGAATTGTCGCTGCCGATTGCGGATATTTCGCCGCTGTGCCGCCGGGAAGCGCAGGGCATCGCGTTCGACTTTCTGACCGCGACGGCAACGCGCGCGCCGGTGCTGACCGAGCACGAGGGCTACGCGCTTGTGCATCCGGCGGAGATGACGAAATACGTTTTCTGCCCGGCGGATGAAGTCGTGGCGCGCCAAATTGCGTTTGCGAACGTCCGCGCGTGCCTGTGGGACTTCGACGGCACGCTGATGGACACCTATCCCCTGCTGACGGAGGTGTTCGTGCGCATCGCGGCGGACAACGGGGTGCAGCTGACGGCTGAAAACGCGCTTTCGCTGCTGAAAGGCACGCTGCGGGATGCTTGCGCGGCGCTGTCGGCGCTGACGGATGTTTCTGTGGATGAGCTGCTGAAGGACTGCCGCGCGGCTGAAGCGGAACGCTTGCTGGACGCCCCGAAGCTGCTTTGCGGCATACCGGAATTGCTGCTTGCGCTGCACGAGCGGGGCGTTCAGCACTATGTGGTGACGCACCGTGACCTGCGCTGCCGTGACATGCTGGCGCAGTGCGGGGTGCTGCCGCTGATTTCGGGCTTCATCACCCACGAGGACGGCTATCCGCGCAAGCCCGCGCCGGAGATGGTGCAGGGTTGCCTGCAGCGGTACGCCTTGGCGGCGGATGATTGCGTCATGCTCGGCGACCGTCCGCTGGACACCCGCGCAGGCAAAGCGGCGGGAGTTCGCGGCATCCTGCTGGACGCGGACGGGCGCTTTGCGGGCGAAAAGTCGTGCGAGGCGCGGGCGGAAAATGTCGCGGAAATCGCGGAAATGCTGCTGCCTGACTGGTGCTTGTAACCGCGCGGCAAATTACAATTTTATCTACATGATACATGCACTACGATTGGAGGAATCATCATGCGGAAAATGCTCTGCCTGCTGCTGATGCTGGCAATGCTTACGCCGTGCTTGCCAGCCCTTGCGGAGGATACGGACGCGCTGGATGTCATTTTGCTCTCCAGCGCATCCATCGAGCCGCTGCAGGAGACGCTGCGCCCCGGCAAGGCGGTCACGCTGCGGTTCACATCGCCTGTGGACGGCACGGCCACGCTGCTGCTTCGCGACTCGGAGACGCTTGAAACCGTGCTGCCAGTCGCCAAGGATTACCCCGTCACGGCGGGCGAAAACCAGATGCTGTGGAACGGCACATACGAGGGCGTTTTCGCGCCGGAAGGAATCTACCGGCTTGTGGCGCAGTTCTCCGACGGGTCGGAAGCGGACACCGCCATTCTGGTGGGGCAGATTGCGCCCTTCCTGACCTCCATTTCCGCGCTGGAGAGCACCGAGGACGGCGAAGTGCGCCTCTCCTTCTACGCAAGCGAAAACGGCCGCCTGACGCTGGGACTGTGGGGCGCAAGCTGGTCGCTGCTGGAGAACATTGACATTTCCGTCGGCACGAACGAAGTGACGGTGGACGCCAGCACTTTTTCGCCGGACACCGTCGCAATCAGCCTGACGCTGACGGACGACACCGGCTACTGCTCGAACGAGGAGCATGTGGCAGTGAATCCGGCATCCTTCGGCATCCTGCCGACGGCGACCCCGACTGCTGAGCCATCCCCCACGCCGACGGCATCCCCCACGCCGACGCCGTCCCCCACGCCGACGCCGTCGCCCACGCCGACGGCAGTTCCGACGCCATCCCCCACGCCGTCGCCCTCGCCGACCCCCTCGCCCACGCCGACACCGAACATCACCTTCACGCCGTCCTACGGCAGCCCGTATGAATTCCCGTCCGACGCGCCCGCGTCCTACTGGAACACGCCGATGGACTACACGGACGAAGCGGCTGTCTGGGCGATGCTGACCGCGCCGATGACGGTGGTCAAGGGCGACGGCCGCACGCAGGTGCGCATCCGCAAAGAGCCGGACAGCAAGAGCGCCGCCATCGGCATCCTGACCCGCGCGACGCAGGGCATCCGCGTGATTGAGACGCTGGACAACGGCTGGTCGCTGATTGAGTGCTACTCCTCCTCCTTCGCGGACAACACGGTGAAGGCGTGGAACCTGCTGGTGCAGGGCTACGTCGAAACGAACACCCTGACGACCGTGGAGTGGGACAGCAACGACAAGTACGGCTTAGTGGTGGACAAGCTGACGCAGCGCCTGTACGTCTACGAGGACGGGCACCTGATTTCGACGCTGCTTGTTTCCACGGGACTTGCGAACGCGAAGCAGCCGTTTAACGAGACGCGCTCCGGCGAGTACATCATCGGCAGCTTCACGGGCGAATTCACCAGCGGCAACCTCTACTGCGGCATGGGGCTGCGCTACAACGACGGCGACCTGCTCCACGAAGTGCCGCACACCAAGCGCGCCGACGGCTCAAAGTCATACGCCTACAACGAACCCAAGCTCGGCACGCGCGCCAGCCACGGCTGCATCCGCGTTCAGCGCCTGCGCAACACGGAGGGACTGAACATGAAGTGGCTGTGGGACAACCGGAAGTATCTGGGCCGTCTGGTCATTTGGGAAGACTGGCAGGGGCGGCAGATTTCGATTCCGGACGACGACACCGTGCTGTACTACAACCCCAACGGCGGCTCGTACTACCACCGCGCCGACACCTGCTACTCTGTGACGAAGGACAACGTGACGTTTGAATCCTTCACCTATGCGCAGCTGGACGAAGAACCGTACAGCAAGCTGGATTTCTGCCCGTACTGCGCGCCCGCGATGCGCAAGGCGGACATTGAAGCCATCAACGCGCAGTACGTTTTCGGCGGCGACCACGATCCGATTCTCACCGCCGCGCGTCAGCCCTATTTCGACTATATCGCCAGTCTCGATCCGCCGGAAGCGACCGAGACCCCGGCGCCGTGAGGTAACGCATGAACATCGTCGATTACGTCATCATTGGCATCATTGGCATTTCCGTGCTGTTCGGGCTGTATCGCGGCTTCATCGCCAGCGTGCTGAACATGGGGTGCGGGCTGATGTCCTTCCTCGCGTCCTTCTGGGTCAGCCCGAAGCTCGCCGCCGCCGTGCAGTCCAACCAGTCTTTTCTTAACATGCTGCTGCACTACACGGATGCGTCCAGCCGCATCGGCGACCTTGAAACCGCCATCACGAACGTCGCGACGCTCACCAGCCAGAGCATCAACAGCATTCTGGAGAAGGTGAACCTGCCCGCGCCGCTGGACACGCTGCTGCGCGTGAATCTGGAGAACAACGTATACGCCTCGTCGGGGCTGTCCACCGTCTCCGATTACGTCAGCCAGACGATTTTGCAGGAAAGCATCAACATCATCTGCTTTCTCGTCAGCTTTTTGGTGCTGTATATTGTCCTCGCCATCGTGCTGAACCTGCTCAAGGCGGTGTTCCGCTTTCCCGTCCTCAAGCAGCTCAACGGCTTGGCGGGCGGCGCGTTCGGCTTCCTCCGCGGATTGCTCGTCTGCCTCGTGCTCTTCACGCTCGTTCCCCTCGTGCAAACGGTCATCCCGCTGGACATGGTGAACGACCTGATTGCCCAGTCAACCCTCGCGCCGATTTTCTCCAACGGCAACCTGATTCTCGCCATCATGAACGGCAAATTGTAAAATTTTTTGCGGAAGAAGGAAACGAAACGGCGTTGACGAACGTCTAATTACATGGGGGAGGCGCAAGGGGCGTTGCCCCTTGACCCCAGCAGGGACGCTGTCCCTGCACCCTGCAAGGGGCAATCGCCCCTTGACCCCTTTTCGCGATTGCATTGGTCACACTTCCATGCTCCTTCCGCGTGTTTATCCACAGGATACCCACACGTTCCCCTGCTTCCCTACTTGCGGCAAAAAGCAATCAACATCGGAAAAAAATCCCCTTGCAACCCTAACGACAAGCCTTCAAGGAGGTGCAACAACCTTGAAACCCACCCAGCGCATCGGCGCAATGCTTCTCATCAGCAGTATGCTGCTGACGGGCGTTTCCGTGGCGGAAGAGCCGTCGAATCCCCCCGCGGCGACGGAAGCCTTGGTGACTGCCGCTCCGACGGAAGCGCCAACCCCGACATCCGCGCCGGAGCAGCCAACGGAACAATCGACGGACGAGCCGACCGCGACACCCGCTCCCGAAAATCCGACGGAAGCGCCGACCGCGACACCTGCTCCCGAAAATCCGACGGATGAGCCGACCGCGACACCCGACCCCGAAAATCCGACGGACGAGCCGACCGCGACACCCGACCCCGAAAATCCGACGGATGAGCCGACTGCGACACCCGAAATTCCGGCGTGCGACGTGGAAGGGTGCGCGCACATTTCGCAGGACGAAAACGGGCTGGATTACCCGCTGTGCCGTTACGGGCGCTACCTGCTGGACGAAGAGGACGCTTACAGCGTGGCGACGCTCTCCAACGATTTGCGCATTGTTGACCTCAACCGCGCCGATGTGACGTTCTACCGCAGCGGTCAGTACGCGCTGATTGGCGACCGCAAGGGCGCGGCGGTGCGCGTGGTGAAGAACCGCGCGGCAATTCTGGAACTGCGCGGCGCGTCCATCGACACGCTGACGGTGGAAGCGAACGCCGTCGTTTACATCCGCGCGGCGGACAATTCGCTGGCATCTATCAAGAAACTGGAAGTTGCATCCGGCGCGACAGTGATTTTCTCCGAGGGCGGCGCAATTTCGATCGGAACGGTCAACAGCAAGGGCGACATTTCCGTCGAAGGCACGAACCTCTTTGCCGATTTGACGGAAATGAACGGACGCGCGCGCTATGCGTTCTCCGCGTCCGGCGTGCAGAGCGTCCTCGTTGAGGGCGAAAGGTACGCATGGGCTGTCACGCCCGATGCCGACGGCAAGCTGTATCTGTGGCTGAAGCGTCCGGGCGAGGGAATGCAGTGGACGGCGACCGTCACGGAAGGCACGATGACCCTCCGCCAGACCGCCAAGGCCCCCAGCGGCGACGCGGGCAGCATCACCCCCGGCGAGCGCAACACGCTCAAATCCGGCACGGTGTACACGCTGTCCGGCGACATTGCCGAGGGTACGGTGCTGGAAATTATGGAAAGCGGCGTGACGGTCATTCTCGACGGCACGACGAGCACGGGCACGCTGATTGAGGCGGGCGCGCCGTATGACCTGATTGTGCGCGGCGACACGATTCTGGACGGCCGCGGGCAGATGCCGCTGATGGGCAGCGCGCCGAAAATCACGGTGGATGGGCTGCTAAGCGTGCAGGGGCAGCTGCCGAACGGAACGAAGGTGCTCTCCGGCGTGGTGATTTGCTCCGACGCGCCCGACGGCTACACGGCGTGGGCCATTTCCGTCCCGCTGGCGCGCCAGAAGGTGACGCTGGACGGTACGGCGATGCCCCTGCTGATGACCCCCGCGGGCGAGCTGCTCCTCCCCGCCCTTGCGGATGATGCAACCTACTCCATCAGCGCCGACGCGGACACCATCGTGATTGAAACCGTCCACGCGCAGGTGCTGACGTTCAACCTGTCCGAAAATGCGCCGAATGCCGACGCGGGCGACGCAAGCCGCTTCATCGTCAACGGGCAGAACGGGTATCTGGACGGCGCGATTCACTCCTCCGGCGCGGCGGCGAGCGCAACCCTGCGCAACGTGCAGCTGAACAGCGCTTCGAGCGTCCTCCGCGTCGAAAACGGCGCACTCTCCGCGACGCTAACGGGCAGCTGCGCGCTGCTCAGCGACGGCGCGCCGATTGCACTTGACAACGCGCAGGTGTCGCTGAATGTCGAAAGCGGGCGGCTCGTGCTGCGGAATCAGAACGACCTGACCGGCATCACCCTGCGCGGCAACGTGCGTGTGGAGCCGGAAAGCGACGCGCCGCACACCATTGTCACCATCCGCGACGCGCAGGGCAACCCCGTGCCGAACAAGGCGCTGACCGTCGTCATCGGCGGCAGCCAGTACCGCTACACAACGCACTTTGACGGAACGCTGCAGCTCTGGGGCTTCGGCGACCTGACTGGGCAGGACATTTCCGCCACCGACGGCGAAACGGTGTACTCCGCCGTCATCGCCGGAAAGTCGAGCAGCGCCGTGACCGGGCTGGAAATCAGCGACATTGCCGCCACCGACAACGAGGACGGCACGCTGACCATCACCTTTCAAACCACGGGCGCAAAGAGCGCGGGCGTGCAGGTGTACGCGGGCGAAGCGCCTGCCTCCATGCCCGACACCTACCGCGCCGACGCCAAGCAGTACGCTGCGGACGGCAATACCGTCACCATCAGCGGGCTGAACACCGGCGACGTGGTCATCTACCGCGTGTACGCATCGGCGGAAGAAAACGTCGCGCTGACGGAAAGCAACGCGGATGGCTTCTCCTTCAGCGAGGAGTGCTTCCACGTCCACCGCGTCAAGTGGGTGCCGAGCCGCACCGCGAACACCACCTACAACGCCATGACCTACCGCCCGCGCATGACCTTGCCCGAAACGGCGAGCATCACCTACTCCGGCAACAACCTTGTCGGCGGGCTGCCCTTCTACGTCGGCAGCTACGTCATGCACGTCAAAATCCCCGAAGGCGACCCGCTCTATCTGCCGGGGACGGTGGATGTCGCCTTCAGCATCCAGAAAATCCCGCTGACCATCTGCCCCGACGCGAATCAGCAGAAGAACGAGGGCGAGGCTGACCCGGCGAGGTTCACGTTCACGTCGATTGGGCTGCTGGATGGCGACGTGGTCAGCGGCATCCTGAAGCGCGAACCCGGCGAGGAAGCGGGCAACTACAACTTCGTGCTGACCGGGCTTTCCGCGGCGGATTACTACACGCTGCGCCTGATGGACGACGCGCCGCAGTTCACCATTCTGCCGACCGAGCCGTCTTGGTGGGGCGGCGGCGGCGAACGCCTGAACCCGGTGCAGCAGGTGATTGAGCGCTCCGACGGGCGGAAGATGTTCGTCACCATTACGACGCAGGAGCAGCTGGTACTCTCTTACAGCGAGCTGGGCAGCGTCGTGCGCAACACGGCGGACGACCAGCCGCGCCCCTTCACCCCCTCGCTGACGTGGAACAAAAAGACGGACGAGGTGCTGCTGCGCATCAGCGCGGAAGCCGAGCTGAACAAGGACGCGGGCTACGTCACCGACTCCTACGGCAACCCGATGTACGGCGCGCGCACGCTGCGCTTCGGCTACATGAGCCTGCGCTACATGAACAACGCCGGCATTGACGCCATCAGCTTCTCCAACAAGAACGCCGCGGTCATCCTGCGCCTGTCGGACTTCCTCTCCGCGGACATGGAGAAGGCGATTAAGCAGGCGGGCGGCAACCTGACGACGACGCTCTTCCGCGTGACGATTGAGCCGGTGGATCTGCCGGACGGCGCGGTCACGGGCGGCTGGAACATCCGCACGGAAATGGTGATTGACCGCAAGCCCACGGATATCAGCGGTCTTTTGCCGAACGCGCAGGTCGCCGTGGACATGGAGGTTGTCGCAAAGCTGCTGACGAACCTTGACCGCTACGACGAAAAGACGTTTGACAAGCACTTCACCCTCCGCCGCGGCGCGCAGACGCAGGAAAGCGTATTCATCGCGCCGTATCAGGACGACGAGCTTGAGAAAGTCGCCTACCCGAGCGTGCTCTTCGCAAGCCGCTATCTGCTCATGCCGCTGGATGAAAGCGGTGTGGTGGATGTGGTGATGGTGCCGATTGAGGAAGACGCGACGGATGGTTCTGCCGGGTAACGGATTCCAGACACAGCAAAGCCCGCACGGGGGATGAACCTCGTGCGGGCGATTTTGTGGGGTTATTTGACTTTTCCACCTTGGGCAGCTTGTTACTGTATATATGAAGGTATCGTTGATTTACAGGAATACTGCTTTTTAACCAGCATAGTTTTAGTTGCCGCGTTCATCGCCTCTGCGGAGGCGACTATGTTACTTTCTGGCGCGCCAGAAAGTAACCAAAGAACGCCCAGAGGGGGCTGAAAAGCGAAAGAGCGGGGATTTCAGCCCCCTCTGGACTCCCCCCGCCGTAAAAGTTTCTTGAGGGAAAGAGCAGCTGTTGGCTGCCTAACAGTTCACACCTGCATGATGGCATAGGGGTGCCAAACTCATACAACAGCGCCCTCCCCCTTCACGCACTGCGAAGAGGGAGGGCGCATTCATTTTCGGGAATCCCCTTACTCCTTCCCGCCGCCGACCGCAACGCCAGCAATGATGAACTTGCTGAGGAAGAGGTAGACGATGATGACGGGGAGAATCGAGAGGGCAATCATCATATAGACCTGCCCCATGTCGAACTTCAGGAAGTCGGCGCTGCGGAGCTGAGCAATCAAAATCGGCAGCGTCTTTTTGTTCGCGGAGTTCAGAATCAGGGCGGGGGTGAAGTAGTTGTTCCACGCGCCGACGAAGGTGAAAATCGCCTGAACCGCCAAAGCGGGCTTAATCATCGGCAGAACGATACGGTTGAACGTGCCGAACTCGCTGCTGCCGTCGATGCGGGCGGCTTCGATGACCTCCAGTGGCAGGCTCGCCTGCATGTACTGGTACATGAAGTAGAACACCGCGGGGCTGGCGATAGACGGCAGGAACAGCGGCAGGAGCGAATCCTTCAAGTTCATCTTGCCCATCAGCTGCACGAAACCCAGCGCGGAAACCTGCGTCGGCATCGTCATAATCAGCAGGATGAAGGTAAGGGCGAGCGCGCGCCCCTTGAAGCGGTACGCGTGAATGCCGAACGCCGTCAGCGCGGAGAAGTAGCACGCAAAAATCGCCGTCATGGCGGAAACGATGAGCGAATTGCGCATACCGGAGATAATCGGGATGTTCGCGTTGTTTATCACCTGCGTGAAGTTGTTGCACAGCGACGTCCACGAACCCGGCAGGAACGAGAAGCCCTTCTGTATATCCGCGTGCGGGCGGGTTGCGTTGATGATGAGGACGTAGAAGAAGAACAGGCACAGCGCGCAGAGCAGAATCAGCACCGCATACGCCACAATGCGCCGCGCGGTCAGCACCGCATGGGCGCCGGTCTGCTGGTCTTTTGTCTTGGGCTGCACTTTCATCGTTGCCTGACTCATGCCGCTTTGCCTCCCTTCACAGCCTTCGCCGCTTTCACGGGCTTGGGCTTGCGTTCATCATCGCCGCGCGTCGTGCGCATGATGACCACGCACAGCACCGCGCAGATCACAAACATGATGGCGGACACCGCGCCCGCACGGCCGTAGTTCTTCGACGTGCCGATGAAGTTGTTCAGATACATGACAACGGTCATGGAGGAGCGAACCGGGTCGCCCTTGCCGTTGGTCAAAATCTGCGGAACGTCGAACATCTGCAGGCCGCCGATGAGGGACGTGACGAGCGTGTAGACGAGGATGGGGCGAATCAGCGGCAGGGTAATCTTCCAGAACGTCTGATTCGGGGTCGCGCCGTCAATCTGCGCTGCCTCGAACATGGAGGGGCTGATGCCCATCATCGCCGCCATCAGGATGATGGTGGTGTTGCCGAACCACATCAGGAAGTTCATCAGCGCGACGAGCGAGCGCGTGCCCCAGATGTTCGCAAGGAAGCGGACGGGTTCGCCGCCGAGGCTCTGAATCATGCTGTTGACCGGGCCCTGATCAGCGAAGAGGGCGAAGAACAGCATGGCGAACGCGGACGCCATGATCAGGTTGGGCATGTAGATGACGGTCTTGAAGAAGCCTTGGCACTTCAGCTTCAGGCGGTTATCGGTGAACCACGCCGCCAGCAGAAGCGAGAAGATAATCTGCGGGATGAAGCCCATCAGCCACATGATGATGGTGTTGCCGAAGTATCTGGGCAAATCCTTGGAGAAGACATACAAGTAGTTCGCCCAGCCGACGGGATTCGGGCCGACCTGAATCAGACCGCCCTGCTTGAAGAAGTACTCAAAGAAGCTGTAATAGATGGTGGAAGCGAGCGGATAGAGCTGGAACAGCGCAAACACGATGAAGAACGGCGCGATGAACACATAGCCCCATTTGGCATAGCTGACGGAGCGGACTTTCTTTTTTGCTCCCTGCATCCGGAATCACCAATCCTTCCTACGTTCGTTTGCCCCAATGATGACCTCTGGCATCCGGCGGGCGTGGGGATTGCGCTGCCAGAGGTCACCATTGGAACAGGAGGCATTGTTCGGGGGAAAGCAAGCAGGGACGGGCGCAATGCCCGCCCCTGCCGCTTGGTTTGTGGTGCGAATTACTCCGCGTCCGGCCACTGGAAGTTCACCAGTTCCGGATACTTTTCGGAGATGATGCTCTCGAACTGCGCCTTGGCTTCGTCGATGGTGGCGTTGCCGTCGAAGTAGTTCTTGAACGCGCCCTGGAAGGATTCGTTCAGACCCTGGTCATAAGCAGAGATGTTGCTCATGTCGATCTTCGGAGCCGCTTCCGCGAACAGCGCGATGTGGTTCTGGCCGCCGAGGAAGGCAGAGGAGTAGTTCTGCGCCAGCTCGTTCATAGCCGCCACGTTGTTGGTGTAGTCCTGCGTGTCCTCGGTAATCTTCTTGGCGATCGCCGCGTCGCAGGTCAGCTTCTGCATAACGTCCTTGATGGTCGCAACGTTGTCGGTGCCGGCAGCCGCGCAAATCCAGGTGCCGCCCCAGTAGTAAGCCTGCGGGCCCTGGCAGACCGCGTAGTCGCCATAAGCGCCGTTGCCGACTTCTTCCTTGCCGCCGTTAGCGACGGAAGTTTCCAGAGAGTTGCCCAGCAGGGTGAAGTTGATGCCCCAAGTGGAGTAGAAGAAGCCGAAGACCTTGCCGGTCGGGCCCTGATCAGCCGCCCACGTCGCGTCCCACAGGGAGGACTTGTGGTTGTAGCCCTTGTCGGTGTATGTCTTGGTCTGGTCAACCCACTTCATCAGGTTCGCGTCAACGACCACGGTTTCGCCGTCGTCAGCAACCCACGGAGCGGACACGTTGTTGGAGAAGGTGCGGTACGCATCGTCATAGCCGGAGAGCATGTAGTAGCCCTTCGCAGCCGCCTGCTCAGCGACAGCGTTGAACTTGTCCCAGTCAGCCAGCGCTTCCTGCACTGCATCGGGATCGTCGGTGCCCAGCACGTCCTTGGCGATGGAACGGCGATACGCGAACAGGCCGGGGGTCGCCTGCCAGGTGACAGCCTTCAGCTTGTCATCAGCGGAGGTGGCGATTTCCTGCGTGTACTTGTACTGGCCGCCCAGATCTTCGTCCGTCAGGCCGATGTCCGCCTTCACGTCCAGCGTGTAGGGGGAATCGACGTACTTCAGCGCGTAGTCAGCTTCGATCAGGAAGATGTCGATCTTGTCGTCAGCCGCGGCGGATTCCTGCGCGCGCAGGGCTTCGTCCAGCTTGTTCTGGTAGTTGTTGCCTTCGTTGGGGTTGATCGTCCACTTGACGATGGTGCCATCGTTCAGGGTGGTGGTGGACTTATCCTCAGCGATTTCCTTCACTTCGGGGTAGTAGGCGTTGAAGCGGCTCTGGAATTCATCGTTCCAGCACCAGATGTTCAGGACCTTGCCCTCAGCGGTTTCCGCCGATGCCAGCGTGGCCGGAACGACCATCATCAGGCACAGAAGCAGAGCGACGAGCTTTTTCATGGGATTTTCCTCCTCTTTAATGGGCGGGTTGTACCCGCTATATTTCCAGCGGCTTCCCTGCCGCGGGAATACGATGTGGGGTGATTTTTCCGCCTCCTCTTGCGGAAAAATCAGCTGTTGGCGGCGTCTGCCTTCACCGGGCAGATGCCCATGGATTCGCCCTCCAGCAGCTTAACCGGAATTGTTGCGGTTTCGCTGCCAGCGGTGCGCGGGTTCTCGATGCGGTCAATCAGGAATTCCGCCGCCTGTGCGCCGATGCGCTTGGTATCCTGCTCGATGGTGGTCAGCCGCGGCTGAAGCATCTGCGTCAGGCGGATGCCGTCGTATCCAGCCAGGGACAAATCCTCCGGCACGCGCAAGTTCAGCTGTTTTGCTGCCTGCATCGCGCCCAGGGTCGAGTGGTCGTCCGGCAGCAGGATACACGTCGGCGGGTCAGGGCGATCCATCAGGTTCAGCACCGCCTGCATACTCGTGGCGGGGTTGTCGTAGAGCGCCTCGACGACGAAGTCCGGGTTCACATTCAGCCCGTGCTCCTGCATCGCGCGGTAGAAGCCGATGATGCGGTTCTCCGTGACGGAGGATTTTTCGCCGTGGACGTACGCGATTTTGCGGTGTCCCTTCTGACAAGCGGCATCCACCAGCAGCTTGAGTCCGCCGATGTTGTCCGACAGCACGCACGAGCGGTTGTTGAAGCTGTGGTCGATGGTGACGACGGGCAAATTGCTGTCCACCAGCTCAATGACCTCCGGCGCGTAGAAATCGCCGCAGACGACGCACACGCCGTCCACATTGCGGTATCGGCAGTGCTCCAGATAGGTCATGCCCGTCCACCCGATGTGGTGGTTGATGAAGGTGATGTCGTACCCGCGCTTCTCCCCCGCCGACTTGAACGCATCCAGCACGGAGGCGAAGAAGCTGTGCGTCAGACCCGTGCCGCGCTTTTCCTGGAACAGTACGCCCAAGTTGTAGGAGCGGTTGGTTTTGAGTGTGCGGGCGATGGCGTTGGGGTAGTAGCCAATCTCACGCGCCGTGCGCTGCACGAGTTCGCGGGTTTCGGGGCTGATGTCCGCGTAGTTGTTGAACGCCTTGCTGACAGTGGAGATGGACAGGCCGCACTTTGCGGAAACATCCTTGATAGTCACGGCCATGGGCGCCCCTCCTTTCGTCTTTGATGGAAGCGACGAGGCGGTTTGGCGTTCTGCTTCCGTGACATGTTCTGCTCACGAACCCGTTCGGCTTTTTGCTAAACCGGTTTCGTGATGGTTAGAGTATACACCACCCGCGCAAAAAAATCAAGTGTTTTCCTGTGTTTTTTTATAAAAATTTTTTCCGGATTCTCCATTCCTCGCGTTGTAAGCGTTTCCATTCCTGTGTTTTCAAGGGTTTGCGGGTTTTTTCACGAAAACGTTTCTCCTGCTTTCGAAATCGTTTCAGCAGGAAATTTCGGTCAAAAAATGACCATCCAGTCGGATTTGCTGGATGGTCACAGGGGGGATTTTTCGATTTTTTCGGATTTTGCCGGACGGTGCGCGGGCATTCGGCGAAAACGCCCCGACCGGATGCTCAGCGTCCTGATTTCACCACGCGCCGTCCGCCAGCTGCTCATTCCACTTCTTCCAGCTGCCGCAGCGCCCGCTTCGTGTTTTCCCCCGCCCGAAGCTGCGCCCCGACCCGCCGCGCGTTCGCCGCGTATCGCTGGTAGTCCTCCTCCGGCATCGTGCGAATCAGCTCCGGCAGCTCGCGCAGGCTGTTCAGCGCCACGCCGACCTGCTCCCGCGCCACAAAATCCGCCGCCGCGGCGTTCTTCGCAACAATCACCGGCAGTCCGGCCGCAAGATATGTCGACAGCTTGTGCGGACTGTTCAGCAGGGCATACACGCCGTACAAGCCAGTCAGCCCGTCAAGGCTGTCGCCGTCCCACACGATGCCGAACGCGCCCGAAATCGTTTCCGGCAGCTTCTCCGGCGCAATTTCGCCGTGATATTCGATGCGCGTCGAGCCGCTGCCTGCCCAGTTTGTTCCATATAATTGCCATTCCAGCGGCACTTTGCCAATATCTTTCAGGTATCCACTCTTGTCGGCGGCGAGGTTGCCCGCAATCGCGACCCTGCGGCTCTTCTCCCGCACGGGGATTTTCCCTTCTGACAGGCAGTCAAACGCTTCCATCAGAATCATCGGGCACGTCACACCCTGCGTGCGCAGGTAGCTTTCCATCCGCTGGCTGTGCACGATGAGCGCCTCGAACCCCGGCAGCAGCAGCTGGTCGCTCCCGCGCGCGGCGCTTCCCCCAATCCGCCGGAGCGAGTCGAGGTCGTGCACGAGCGCGGCGGTTTTCACGCCCTTCCAGCGCAGCAGGTGCAGCGCCAGCCGCGCCACGCCGTAGCCCTTGACCGGGAAATACGGGTACTGCACGAGCAGCAGGTCGCCCTGCCGCATCCGGTAGAACGCGCGAACCCAGTCGCCAAGCGTCTTTGCGCCGACTTGAACAGCTTGCCAGACGCTGCCATTTGCGCTGTCCGGTGCGTGGAGCACGAACGGCGCGTACCCCATTTCAGCGGCAATTTGCTCGATGTCCGCGCGTGCCTTGTTCAGCGCTGGCACGCCCGATGCGCTCGTTTTCGGGGTCATCAGGAAGCGCCGCTGAAACCGTTTTCTCTCCGTCAGGGCGATGAGCTTGTCCTCCAGCCGCTGCGCCGCGGTGCCTATGTCGTAGCCCGCGTCGGCGATGGTCTGCGCCTCGTCGCGGCGGATTTCGTGGCGTTCCAGCATGTTCAGCATATGTTCCGCCCAAATCGCCGGATCTTCCGCCGGAATAAACTCCACGTTTCGCGTCAGCTTCGTTTCCTTCGGCACGCTGGCGGATAACAGGCACGGCAGCCCTGCCGCCTGCGCTTCCAAAGCCGCCATCCCGAAGCCCTCAAAGTGCGACGGCATGACGAACAGGTCGAACGCCTGTAACAAGCGGTTGACGTCATCTCGATTGCCAAGGAAGAGGACTTCCCGCTCGATGCCGAGGGTGACGGCTTTCGCCTCCAGCTCCGTCAAATCCGGGCCATCGCCGACGAGCACGAGCCGCGCTTTCTCCTCACGCTCATGCAGGTGGCGGAAGGCGTCCAGCAAGAAGGTTTGGTTTTTCTGGTACTGTAAGCGCCCAACATGACCAACTACGAGGCAATCTTCCAGCCCATATTGCTCACGAACCTCGCGCCGAACCTGCTCCGAAAAGCGGAACATCTGCGCGTCAATGGCGTTCGGGATGACCTCACAGGGCAAATCCATGGCGGGGCACGCCCACTTCGCGCTCTCCATCGAGCACGCCCAAAGGACGTTGGCGTAGCGGCTGAGCGAATGGTGATTGACCCGATGGAGGAAGCCCTGCACATGTCCGATGACTGATTTATCCATATTCTGCGGATTATGGCAGTGCGCGATTCGCACCGGAATGCCCACCTCCGCGGCCTTTTTCAGCGGCGTCATGTCGTTGAACATGCACTCATTGTCCCAGATAATATCGTATTCGTGCCCATGTTCGCGGAAAAAGTCGTTGATTTCCCGATAATAGCGCATTATATCGCTGCTCCGCCGGGTAATTGTGTATATTTTTCCGATTTTTTCCGCTTCTTTTTGGCACGCAATCGGACTAAAACGGCACAAAAAGTCGAATTGAACGCGTTCGCGGTTCATTTTTCCACAATACGCCATTAAAAAGTGCTCAATTCCGCCCGTCGTCGCCGTCCAGCCCACGACAAGCACCCGCAGTGGTTTCATCGTCATACTTCCTTTCATAAGCGAAGGAGACGCGAGGGGACGCTGTCCCCTTCGATCCCCTGCAAGGGCTTCGACCCTTGACCCATTCGCGCGATTCCGTTGCCTACGTTTGCATACAGCTTCCGCGTGCTGATTTTGCGCTGATTTACAATCTGCTGATGTCGATTGGCGAATACGCTGTCTACCATTTTCGCCATCATCGGCGTGCAAGCGCGGATGTGCCATGACTTTCCAACTGATGAAAGCGTCGCCGCAGCGACGGATAAGGTCGTCCTGCCCGCGATAACCCGTAAGTTACTGCTGATTTGCCCCTCGCCGGTCGCAGCACGTCCTGCCGCGAAGAATCCCTTCCTATTATAACGCGCTTTCTGCCGATGCACACGCCAGCTGATTCTGCCTGCGCCGAATCAGAATCGCTCGCCTTGCCAGCGGATACAGCCCGCACCGCAGCATCAGCAGCACCGCCTGCGCCTTTGACCGCGGCAGCCACCGCACACGGCGTAAATCCGCGCGGAACGCTTTCCGGCACAGGCGTCGAATCTCCCTGCACTGGTGCAGCCCGTCGCGAAAGCCGCCCTCCTGCACCACCCCGTGCGTCAGCATCAGCAGCAGGTGCATCAAGCGGTACTGTGCCGCCGCATCCGGCATGTCCAAATAGTTTAATGTTGGCTGTGCCGCCGTGAGCGTTCGCAGATATTCGCGCACCACGTCCGCCCCACCGTGAACCGCCGAATCCGCCCGCAAATGGTAGCAATAGGTGTTCACCTGCGCCAGCGAAACGGTTTTCGCGCCGCGAAGCACCCGCATCATCCACTCGCCATCCTCCCCCAGCCGCAGCGATTCGTTGAACCTCTCGTTACATATTTCCCGCCGCAGCAGCCAGCCGTGCGTGTGTAAATGCACGGTTGGATTTCGCAGCGCCAAGTCCAGCATATCACGCGAAGGGAGGGTTTGAACGGTGCATTCCGGCACATCAGGGGCTTCCGAACGGGTCACAAGACCCTGAATCGCCTGCGAATCCCCCGCAAGGGCGAGCAGATTGCCGATTGCGTCGGGCAGCAGCACGTCATCCGCATCAAGAAAAGTGAGCCATTCCGACGCTGCCGCTTGTAACCCCGCGTTTCGTGCGGCAGACACCCCGCGGTTTTGCTGATGAATCACCGCAATGCACGGATGGTGTGCCAGCTCGTCGCACAAGCGCGCTGTGCCGTCGGTGGAGCCGTCGTCCACAAGGAGGATTCGCACGTCTCCCTGCATGAGTGCCGACGTAACCGCAAGTTCAAGCGTATCAAGTGCATTGTACACAGGGATGATGATATCGACCATCGGATGGCTTCACCTCCCAAAGCGCAAATTTGTAACCATTCGTTATTTCGGCAGCACTTGTGGTTTCAGCCGCCGCGCCTGTGCATCCACCGCGCCCATCAGCAGGCAGAGCCAATACAGCATTGGCGAACCCGTCGAAAGCATCGTGAAGCAGTCCACCAACTCACAAACCAGCAGGTAAATTATCGGGATAGGCAGCATCAGCACCCAAAGCGGCTGATCGCGCTTGGAAATTCGCGCTGTCTGCATGAGGAACATGGCAATCACGGTCAGCAGAATCAGCAGACCGGGAATCCCCCAGCTGACAAGCGTCTGTAAGTACAGATTGTGCGCATGTTGGAAGTATTTCGTGCCCGGGTCAGTGTACAAATTCATCATTCCTGCCGCCAGCGGCGCGCTTGTGCCCGTCAGCAGCAGCTCCGGCTGTGCTTTGAGCAGCCGAATTGCCCCCTTCCAAATCCCCCAGCGTCCGTTGAATGCGTCCGTAGTGTCAATGCTTCGGTGGACGGGTGTGCTGTCCAATATAACTTCCTGTTCAGCGGATGCTTCCGGCATCAGGTGCGCCGGGAACTCCAGCAGGTTCACGTTGTCCAGCGGGCCGGGCGCGACGGACGGGGCAAGCAGCGTCAACACCCCAGTCAACAGCCCATAGCAGAGGATAATCCCCGCCGCCATCAGCATAGGAAGTATAAGCCCATGGTTTAATTTCGACGGCATATGCACCTTCGCACCGAGGAGCGTCCACACGCAGAACCCCGCCGCGACGCCGAGCGCCACGAACGCCGTCCGGCAATCCGTCAGCGCGAGCGCGCCGCATTGTACCAGAATTGCCATCACGCAGGCAATTTTCGCCCGTTTCGTGCGGCTCAACGCGAACAAAATTGCCGTTAAAAGCACGGTCATGCCCATTTTTGCGGCGGCGGTCGTAACGTAAGCATTCAAATACAGGCGGTGGTCACCGAGGTTCATGCCGATGTACCACGTCCCCTTCATGCTGAAAACGGCGTGACCGCTGATTGCCGCCCACAAGCCGATGGCTGCTTGACAAGTAATTGCGGTCGTCCAGACGGCTATCGTTCCCTTCAAAAACTGCCGAAAACGATTTTCGGCAAGGCAGCCCGGCAGCGGCGCAAGCACGAGGAACGCAATAATGCCTTCCTTGAGGTACTGCCACTCAGCCGCAAGAACGTTTTCACCGCGGATGGCGCTCATCAGCAGCATCCATCCAAGCCCCGCCGTCATCGTCCAGACAAGTGGGGAGCGCTTTTTCCAGCCCAAAATCAGCGAAAAAATGGCGGCAATGATACCAAAGTCGCCCAGATACGGCATAACGGTGAACGTCCATGAAAATTCGGTCATTCGCGCGAGGTTCCACCAGAGGTAGCCCGCCGCGACTGCCATATAACCCCAGCGGGCAATCCGCCGCCCCGTTTCCTGCTTCATGCGCCACCTCCGCGTTCATTTCAACCTATATTATAGCATTTTTTTGCTGCTTGCGCAAGTGGACGTATTTCTACTGAATTCATCACGAAAATAGTTATGATTTGCGTTCTAATTGGCGATTCATTTCGTAACCATATGTTTCGTAGAACTCGCGTTTCAGCAGCAGAAAATCCTCCATGCGCCGCAATAGGACGTACAGCAGCGCCCTATCCTCAAACTCGCCGCGCGTCACAGGAAGCGGCTGATGCTGCATCTCCGCCAGCAGGCCGTGCAGGGCGGACAACAACGATGTGCAGTCGTTTTCACGGTCATACTCGACAAAAATGCGGCCAATCAGCGCCCGAACCTCGGCTTCCTGCGGCGGATGTCCCTGTACTTTTTGTGCGTCTTTCGTGACTTGCAGCAGGATTCTCCGCTGCTGGCGGCGCATGTTGATATAGTGAATCTCGCGCGTGGGCGCGTCTGTCAGGCTATTTTCGGCGTTTTTCGCTGCGCAATCATCCGCCTGCCGGAGCGTCTCACCCAGCAAAATCAAGGGGTTACGCGCATCCGCCGCTTCCGCAAGCGCACGCAGCGCCGTCCGCATCTGCTCATCCGCCTGACGAAGCAATGCGTCCAGGCGCCTTTCGTCCGGGTGCAGGTGCAGGTTCGTCAGGATGCCGCAGGTTGTGCCGATGAGGAACAACAAACTTTCGTTGCCAACCTGCGTCCACGTCATGCCGCCCGTGCCCATAAAGTGGGAAATCAGCACGGAAATCATCGCCGTCGCGTAACCCCACGAGCAGGCATAGCACAGCGACGCGAAAACAAACAGGTAAATTCCGAAAGCAAGCAGACCATCGCCGAAGAGCGAGAAGCACGCGAAGGCGATCAGCAGCGCCGACCCGTACGCCATCAGCCGCCCCAGCGCCACTTTCATTGTCTCGCGCTTCGTACCCATCAGGCTTAAAATCGCGATAATCCCCGCCGTCGCGCTAAACTGCAGGTGTATTGCGCTGGCGACGGCTATCGCGACCGCCGCACTTCCGGCCGCCTTCAATCCGGTCAGCAGAAGTCCGCGCGTTCGGTCATTGTGCGTTCTTTTCCACATAAACACTCCTCGACGGGAAGGCGAAAGACAGCCCTTCTTCCGCCATCAGATGCATAACCGCAAGGTTAATTCTGCCTTTGAGTGCACGGTAATCGCCGTAACCGGGGGTGTTGACCATCATGCGGACGTTGACGTTGATGGACGAATCCGCGAACTCCTCCAACACCGCCTGCACGCTCTGCCCATCGACGTCCGGATCTGAAACCAGAAGTTTCGTCAGGTCGCGGATGAACTGCTCCACCTGCGGCGCACTCGTGCGGTACTCCAAGCCAATCGTGAACGCCCACAGGCGCTGGGTGCGCGCGTTCGCATTTTGGATGTATTCGGCGCAAACCTTGCTGTTTTCGACGGTAATGAGCACTTGGTCGGGCGTGCGAATGCGGGTTGAACGCAGCGAAATGTCCTCGACGGTGCCCTCAACATCGCCCAGCACGATGTAATCGCCGAGTGAAAACGGGTGTTCCGCAACGAGCGTGATCCCGGCAATCAGGCCGGAGAGCGTGGATTGCGCCGCGAGGGTGATGGCAAGCCCAACGACGCCCGCGCCGGCAATCAGGCTCGTGACCGGTACGCCAAGGCCGTCAAAACCGACCAGAACCGCCATCACGACGACGACTGTTCGGCATCCATTCTCGAAAAAGCGTGACAACGTTTCGTAGTTTTCCGGCTGATCAGGGTGCGGATGACGATGCAGCATTTGCCAAATAACCGGGATGGCTTCCCAAACGCCCCACGCCGCCATCGCCAGCACAAACGCATGGTAGTATGGCATTGCGCGGGTGAGCACCACACGGATTTCGGCGCTCCACGGGATGGTTAGCAGTGCCCAACCCGCAAGTGTGACGCGGACGAGCCACGCTGCCGGTCGCAGGAAGCAGCGGAGAAGATGCCCCACAAGTGCTGGAATGCGGTCACTAATCCGCTTTTTTACAGGTCTCAGAATGCGCTTCAAGAGCGGAACGGCGAAAACGGCTGCCAGCAGAAGAAAACCTGCGAGTAAATAATGCTGGACTTCGGGTGTCATGGCGCGCGTCTCCTTTTAATAGGTAGAAATTACGCAGGAAAGGGGAAGCCATTGCGCTCCCCCTCGTGCTTATTTGCTTTTTTTCTTGCCGATGGACATGATTTTCTCTTTCCACTGGCGCAGCAGTGACATCCGGTGTCCGCTCTCACGCGGGTCATCGGGAATCTCGTCGCCCGCAACAGATGCGGATACAGATTCTTCCACGTCCGTGTACCCCTTCTGCCGCAGGCCGTGCCGCGCCGCCGACCGCAGAATGCCGTAAATTGTGGCGAAAACGGGAACGCCGACGACCATACCGACCAAGCCGAAGAGATCCCCACCGACGACAATCGCGAAGAGAACCCAGAGCGCCGAGATGCCAATCGAATCGCCGAGAATCATCGGGCCGATGAAATTGCCATCCAGCTGCTGGATAATCAGGATCAAAATCAGGAAAATCAACGCCTGCCACGGATCGAGGAAGAGCAGAATCACCGCGCCGGGTATCGCGCCGATGAACGGGCCGAACACGGGGATGATGTTCGTGATGCCGACAATGATGCTGATGAGCGTCGCGTATGACAAGCCGAGGATGTTCATGCTGACAAACGTCAGTACACCAATAATCGCGGAATCGAGGATTTTTCCGGCGAAAAAGCCGCCGAAATTGCGGTTTGCGTCGTGGCAAATCCGCAGGGTCGTCTCCGCGGCGCTCTTCGGCAGGAACGCGCGCGTCAGCACCCGCGCGTGGCGGAGCAGCTTATCCTTTTGCAGGAGGAGGTAGACACTGCTGGCAATTGCTGTAAAAATGGTCACGACACCCGAAGCAACGCCGCCGACGTAGCTGATAATTTGCGGCACGCGGTTCGTAATCGCCTTGACAATCGTGCCAAGCAGGTCGCTCATGCTGGCGTTCAGGTTCTCCACCGCCGTAACCGCAAGGCTCAAATCCACGCCCGGCGTTTCCGCGTCAAGTTCCTTGAGCATATTCAGCAAATTTTGCGCATAGCCGTCGAAATTCTGGTAGAACATGACAACGCTGCCGACCATTTGCGGAATAATCAGCACCATCAGCAGCGCAACGATTGCCAAGCCGACAATGTACGCCAGCAAGATGGCGAGTCCGCGGCACTTTTCGCGTCCGCGGAAGAGGTACTTCATCGCTGCTTTAACAATTGGGTTAAGGCAGTAGGCAATCACCACACCGCCTGCGAACGGCGCAAGGATGCCCAGAATGCGGTTCACACCGTTCAGGAAGGACTGCGCGTTGAGCAGCGCCATGTAAAACGCAACCGCAATCAGCGTAATTCCAAGGTAATCGAGGTTGCTCTGCGGCTTTCGGCGCAGCCACTTGTTCTCGTCCATCAAAAATCCCCTCGCTCTCTACCTATTATAATAGTGCAGAAACGCCCGGCTGTCAATCGCTTCGATTCATTTTTAACGTTTTTTTCATTTTTCGGACGTGAAAAAGGGCGCATTCCCGCGAATGCGCCCCATTCTGACAATTATTGATTTTGTGGATGATGCCGTCCACTGAAATTTAACTTTTCAGCAGGATTTGCTCCACTTCCGCCAGATTTTTTGCTGTATAAGTTGCTTGTTGGCAGCCCTTCCCTTTCCAATCAACAAAGATACTGTCGATTCCGGCTTTGATGGCGGCGGGGATGTCCGCCGTCGCGCTGTCGCCGACCATGACAGCTTCCGCCTTGTCCGTGCAGCCGCATTCGGCAAGGGCAATTTCAATCAGGCGCGGATCGGGCTTGCTGACACCTTTTTCGCTGCTGATGACAATGTTATCCAGCAGTGGCGTAAACACGCACCGGAAAAGTCGGTTGCGTTGGATGACGCTGTCACCATTACTGACCAGCACGATTTTCATCTGCCCGTGCAGGCGGCGCAAAAACGCCTCCGCGCCGGGCATGAGGTCAGCGTGCGTGCCGAGATAGTGGCTGTAACGCAGGGCGAGGCGGGGCGCGCAGACGTTTTTGGCGGGGTATTCTTCCAGAAGTTGGGCGAAACGGGCGATTTTGAGCGCCGCATGGGTGGTTTCGCCGCGTTCGAGCGCCTTCCAGAGTGCGTCATTGATGGCGCTGTACCGTGCGCAGACGGCGTCGGTCGGTTCAATCCCGGCTTCGGTGAGCGCCTCGCGGAGGGCGGCGTGTTCGGCAGCGTGGAAATCCATGAGGGTGTTGTCGTTGTCGATGAGCAGATAGCGATACTTCATAGCAGTCTCTTCCTAAACTTTTAGGTATTTTCGTGCGTTACTCGTCGCGCTCCGGCGTATAGGGCAAGTCGCGGTCGGCATTCTTTTCCTTCAGGTAGTCGATGACCCAAATGTTGCCGTCCGTGCGCATCCGGGTCAGGCCTTTATAACCCAAAAGGTACGAAATGTGCTTCTTGTCGCAGTAGTTGACGCTGCCTTTGATGACGTTCGCCGCGCCGTTGATGAAAATCAGCTGCGGGTTGATGGCTTCCAAGAAGTCATCGCGCAGGCGCACCTGCCCGTGGTGCGGGTACTTGAAGATATCCGCGTTCAGCCCGATTTCCGGCGGATTCGCCGCGAAATACTGCTGCGAGCGGTTCTCGTTGTCCCCAGCGAAGAGCATCCGGCGGTCGCCGTACTGCACCATCAGCATGGCGGACTGGTCGTTCACGCCCCACGAGGACTTGCGGTTCTGAATGACGGTCATCTTGACGCCGCCGTCCTCCCCCAGCGTGAAGGTGTCGCCGTTGCCAATCTGCTCGATGGGGATGTTGTTCGCCTTCATGAATTTAACCGCGGGCTTCCAGCGCGGTCTGGACGGCGGATTCCTCCGCGTATCCGCCCGCGTCAATCATCCCGGCGTGTCCGTCGCAGACGAGAATGGCGGCGTCGGCGAAGGCCATCCGGGGAAAAGCGACGGTGAGGACGGCGGCGTCGGACGGAAAGCGCGCATCGGCGTCGTGGGCGCGGAGGTCGAGGACGGGAACATCCGCCAGCGCGGAGGTCAGGAAAATCAGCAGCATCAGAAACGATGAAATTAACTTACGAGTCACTTCTTGCCCTTCTTGAGCGCCTTGCGCTTCTCTTCGAGACGGTCAATTTCCTGCTGGAGCTTCTCGCGTTTTTCGCGCATATTCGCCTGCAATTCGTCGTGCTTCGCCTTCAGGCGGGCAAGGTGCGCCTTATTGTAGAATTGCACCTCCGGGAAAGCGTGCAGCGGATGGCGGAGCAGGAAGCCCTGCGCCATAAGCGCCTCGCGAACCGCCTTGGTGATGGCTTCGGTGTTGTCCGCGCGGACGGATTCTGCCGCGCCGCGAATCTTTGTCAGCACGCCCGCGGAAATCGCGACGTCCGCGACAAGCAGCGTCGTCAGCGTGATGCTGATGGCATCCAGCCAGACGGGCGGGATTTTGGCGAACAGCCCAAACGCAAAGGGCTTCAGCACCTTGACGACGAACACGCCCATCACCCCCGAACGCCAGCAGGTTGCTCGCGCACACGCGCCCGTTGATGTTGAAGCGCTTCTGGGAGTAGTCCCACCAGCGCGCGTGGAACAGTTTTTCCATCAGCCAGCTGGTGATATATTCCAGCATTCCGCAGAGGACGAGGGCGAGCAGGAATGTCGACTCGACCTGCGTTGTCCACAGGGGCAGAAAGTATGCCATCAGCACAGCGCCCGTGCCGTAAATCGGGCACAGCGGGCCGAGCAGAAAGCCGCGGTTGATGAAGCGCCCGAACTGCACGAGCTTGCAGGTGACCTCCATGCACCAGCCGAGGAAGGAGCAGGCGAAGAAAAGGAGGACATACATTTCAATCTCTATCCACAAGGCGGCGATTCTCCTTTCGATATGGGTTCATAAGTGAATCATAGCACAAGACGAGGGATTACGCAAGGGGGGAGACGAGGGGCTTTGCCCCTTGAACCCCAGCAGGGCGCTGCCCTGCACCTGCCAAAGGGTCTTCGACCCTCTGGACTCCCTTTTCGCGATTGAGTTAGTGACGCTTTCATACTACTTGCGCGTGTTGATACGGGGTTTCGCTCCTGCGGGAGCGACCAGAGGCGTTGCCTCTGGACTCCACAAGGGACTTCGTCCCTTGACCCTTTTCGCGATTGAGTTGGTGACGTTTTCATACTACTTGCGCGTGCTGATACGGGGTTTCGCTCCTGCGGGAGCAACGAGGGGGCTTTGCGCTCGCCCCCTCGACCCCTTCGCTCCCCTCTGATGTTTGTTGTCGGGTATCGCGGCGTTTTGGTTTGTGTACTTTTTGTTCTTTCAGTCAACAAAATTCTCCCGGAAGGTCAGCCCCTCCGGGAGAAAAAGCACCTTGGGTTAAATATCCTCGTCATCCGCCGGGGAATCCTTCTCGTCCTCCCCGCCCAGATCCATGTCCAAATCGCTGCCGCTTGCGTCCTCTTCGGCACGGCGCAGCAGCTCCTGCACTGCCTTCGATTCTGCCGCGTCCGACGTGTCGAAGCCCTCGGCGCGCGCTTCGGCGGCATCCGCATCAGCAGCATTCGCGGGCGCGTCAGGCTCTTCGTCGCGCTCAGCACGGGCGACGCCGATGACGTGGCTGCCTTCCTGCAGCTTCATCACGATAACGCCCTGCGTGTTGCGGCCGCAGACGCGGATGTCCTCGGCGCGAGTGCGGATGATTGTGCCGTCGTCGGTGATGAGCATCAGGTCTTCGTCCGGCTTGACCATCAGCAGCGCGGCGAGGTCGCCGGTCTTATCGGTCAGCTTTGTGGCGATGATGCCCTTGCCGTTGCGTCCCTGCTCGCGGTACTCGTCGGGGCTGGTGCGCTTGCCGTAGCCCAGCGTGGTAATCGCCAGCACGTCCGCGCCCTGCTCCAGCGGCACCATGTCGATGATGATATCGTCGTCATCCAGCCGCATGGACTTCACGCCCATCGAGGCGCGACCCATCGGGCGGATGTGGCGCTCGCTGAAGCGGATTGCCATGCCCTTGCGGCTGCCCAGCAGAATTTCGTCGTCGCCGCTGGTCAAATCCACGCCAATCAGCTCGTCGCCTTCCTTCAAATTGATGGCAATCAAGCCGTTCTTGCGCAGATTCGCGAACTCGCTGTACGGCGTTTTCTTAATCATGCCGTCGCGCGTCGCCATGACGAGGTTGTGTTCGCCCGTCGCGCCCGGCACAGGCACCATGCACGTCACCTTTTCATCCGACGCAATCTGGATGAGGTTGATAATCGCCGTGCCGCGCGCGGTGCGTCCAGCTTCCGGAATCTGGTAGCACTTGAGCATGTACACGCGCCCCATGTTGGTGAAGAACATGATTTCGTCGTGCGTGGAGACGACGCGCATCTGCACAGCGAAGTCCTCTTCCTTCGTCGTCATGCCGGTCACGCCGCGTCCGCCGCGGTTCTGCGCGCGGTAGATGGATTTCGGCGTGCGCTTGACGTAGCCCTGCCGCGTCAGCGTGACGACCATGTCCTCCTCCTGAATCAGGTCTTCCACGTCGATTTCGCCGTCGATGGTGGTCAGCTCGGTGCGGCGCGGGTCAGCGAATTTATCGCGGATGGCGCTGATTTCGGTCTTGATAACCTCCATCAGCAGGTGTTCGTCCGCCAGAATCGCCTGGAAGCGGGCGATTTCCTTCTCCAAATCGTCGTATTCCTGCTGGAGGCGGTCGCGTTCCAGACCGGTCAGGCGCGCCAGACGCATGTCCAGAATCGCCTGTGCCTGCTTGTCGGAGAAGTCGAACCGCTCCATCAAGGTCGTTTTCGCGGTGTTGGGGTCTTTGCTGGCGCGGATGATGGACACAATCTCGTCGATGTGGTCAAGCGCCTTCAGCAGACCTTCCAAAATATGCGCGCGGGCAAGCGCCTTGTTGAGGTCGAAGCGCGTGCGGCGGGTGACAACGTCCTTTTGATGCTCCAGATAGTAGTACACCATATCGCGCAGGGAGAGGATTTTCGGCTGCCCGTTGACCAGCGCGAGCATGTTCGCGCCGAACGTCTCCTGCATCGACGTGTGCTTGTAGAGCGTATTCAGAATAACCTGCGGGTAAACATCCTTCTTCAGCTCGATGACGATGCGCATCCCCTGCCGGTCGGACTCATCGCGGATATCGCTGATGCCCTCAATGCGCTTGTCGTGCACGAGTTCGGCAATCTTCTCCACCAGCTTCGCCTTATTGACCTGATACGGGATTTCTGTCACGACGATGCGGCTGCGGCCATTGGGCATTTCCTCGATGTTGGTCTTCGCGCGCACCTCAATGCGCCCATGCCCCGTGTAGTAGGCTTCGCGGATGCCGCGTCTGCCGAGGATGATGCCGCCGGTCGGGAAATCCGGGCCTTTGATGTGCTGCATCAGGTCGTCGATGGTGCAGTCCGGGTTGTCAATCATGCAGATAACGCCGTCGATGACCTCGCCGAGGTTATGCGGGGGGATGTTCGTCGCCATGCCGACGGCAATGCCGCTGGAACCGTTGACGAGCAGATTCGGGAAGCGGCTGGGCAGCACGGCGGGCTGCATGAGCGTTTCGTCGAAGTTGGGGTAGAAATCAACCGTGTCCTTCTCGATGCCTTCGAGCAGGTAGGGGGTCAGTTTCGTCATGCGGGCTTCGGTGTAACGCATGGCGGCAGCGCCGTCGCCATCCACCGAGCCGTAGTTGCCCTGCCCGTCCACGAGGGTATAGCGGATGTTGAAGGGCTGCGCGAGGCGCACCATGGCGTCGTAGACGGAGGAATCGCCGTGCGGGTGGAATTTGCCCAGCACGTCGCCGACAAGGCGCGCGGATTTACGGTACGGCTTATCGGGCGTCATGCCGAGTTCTTCCATATCATAGAGGATGCGGCGGTGCACAGGCTTCAAGCCGTCGCGCACATCCGGCAGCGCGCGGTCGATGATGACCGCCATTGCGTAGGAGATGAACGACCGCTTCATCTCCTTTTCCAGATTCACCGGGATGAGTTTGTCCTGAATGCTGCTCATAATTTCTCTCCGAACTGTTCAGGTTTTCTGTCTGATAATTGCTTGTTGTATCATGCGCACGGGGAACCAGCCGCAGCGGGCGAAGAGGTTCTCATTGCGCGGATGCGGTTACACATCCAAATCCTTCACCAAATCCGCGTTCTCCTCGATGAACTTCCGCCGCGGCTCAACCTGATCGCCCATCAGCAGCGTGAAGATTTCATCCGCCGCCATTGCGTCCTCCGGCGTAATCTGCATCATCGTGCGGGTTTCGGGGTTCATGGTCGTCTGCCACAGCTGCTCGGCGCTCATTTCGCCCAAGCCCTTGTAGCGCTGAATATCCGGCTTCGGGTCGCGCCCGATTTCGTCCAGCAGCTTCTGGAGTTCGTCGTCATCGTAGACGTACTTTTCCATTTTGCCCTTCGTCACCTTGTACAGCGGCGGCATGGCGGCGTACACATAGCCCTTTTCCACCAGCGGCCGCATGTAGCGGTAGAAGAACGTCAGCATCAAAATGCGGATGTGCGCGCCGTCCACGTCCGCGTCCGTCATGCACACAATGCGGTGATAGCGCAGCTTGCTTTCGTCGAACTCATCGCCGAAGCCGCAGCCGAACGCCGTCAGCATACTCTTGATTTCGTTGTTGCCCAGCGCCTTGTCCAGCCGGGTTTTTTCGACGTTGAGGATTTTGCCGCGCAGGGGCAGAATCGCCTGAAAATGGCGGTCGCGTCCTTCCTTGGCGCTGCCGCCTGCGGAGTCGCCCTCGACGAGGAAGATTTCGCACTTGCTGGGGTCGCGCTCGGAGCAGTCCGCCAATTTGCCCGGCAGGGACGCCGATTCCAGCACCGTCTTGCGGCGGGTGGCCTCGCGCGCCTTGCGGGCTGCCTCGCGCGCGCGCTGGGCGCTCACGCAGCGGTCAAGAATCGTCCGCCCGACAGACGGGTTCTCCTCCAGATAGGTGGACAATTCCTCCTTCACAAGGTCGTTGACCACGCCGCGAACCTGCCCGGAGCCCAGCTTCGATTTCGTCTGGCTCTCGAACTGCGGGTCTTCCATCTTGACGGACACAACCGCCGTCAGGCTTTCCTTCGCGTCCTCCGCCTTCAGGTTCGGCTCGCTGTCGCGCAGGAGCTTGTACTTGCGGCCGTAGTCGTTGATGGCGCTCGTCAGGGCGGTGGTGAAGCCCGTCAGATGCGTGCCGCCGTCGGGGGTCGCGATGTTGTTGACGAAGGTGTAGATGTTTTCGGCATACGAGTCGTTGTACTGCATGGCGACTTCCACGAGGATGCCGTCCTTCACGCCCTCGGTATAAATCGGTTCAGGGAACAAAACTTCCTTGTTGTGATTCAGATACTTGACGAACTCGCGCAGCCCGCCTTCGTAGAGGAAATCCTCCGTCACGGGCGTTTCGCCGCGCTCATCGGTGAAGGTGATGTGGATGCCCTTGTTCAGGAACGCCATTTCGCGCAGGCGCTTCTTCAGCACGTCAAAATCAAACGTGACGCCGCGCTCGAAGATGCCGTCGGGGTTGTCGTCGCTGATGACGTCGGGCAGGAAGCGAATCGTCGTGCCGGTGCGGTCGGTTTCGCCGATGACGCGCAGGTCGTAGAGGTACTTGCCGCGCGCGTACTCCTGCTGATAAATTTTCCCATCCTGATAGACCGTCACGGACAGCGACTTCGACAGCGCATTGACCACCGACGCGCCCACGCCGTGCAGGCCGCCGGACACCTTGTAGCCGCCGCCGCCGAACTTACCGCCCGCGTGCAGCACCGTCAGGCAGACCTCGACCGCCGGACGGCCCATTTTCGGGTGGATGCCGACGGGGAAGCCGCGCCCGTCATCGCGGACGGAGACCGAGCCGTCCTTATGCAGCGTCACGTCGATGCGCTTGCAGTAGCCCGCCAGCGCCTCATCCACGGAGTTATCCACAATTTCGTACACCAGATGGTGCAGTCCGCGGCTGTCCGTCGAGCCGATGTACATGCCTGGGCGCTTGCGAACCGCCTCCAAGCCCTCCAGCACCTGAATCTGCTCTTCGCCGTATTCGCTTTTGACCTGCGTCGCTTCTTCAATCTGCTGTTCGATTTCTTCTTCCGTCCGGTGTTCGAGTTCCTGGTCGTTCAACATGCTTGCACCTCACAAAAATCAATAAACGGCGGATTTTTTCCCACGCCGCGGAAAACCGTAAAATCAGGGGCATTTGCCCTTGCCCCGCCATCCGGGAGGGGGACACGCGCGTCGGGGTACTTCGCGTCAGCGGGCGCACAAACCGTGTCTACGCGCGCCCCACCGCCGGATTCCCCCGCTGTCGATGCTTCTCCAACGTATCTATTATAGCACTTTCCGCCCCAAAAGAAAAGGGTTTTCCTTCATTATTATTGTGTTTTGCGGCGGATGGGGGAAAAATGTTGTTTTCGGTCAAAGCGGATGCGTTCGATTCTGCCGCGAAACAGTTCAAGCCGCATGGGAGTGCACTGCGAAGGGGTCGTGAGGGCGACCGCAGACGCGAAACCCTCTGTGCAACAATAAAATACTGTTGAATTTTACCCCAAAATCAAATGAACTCAAGCGAAATCAAATGAAATCAAATTTCCTTGACGAACATCCATTCCCTGTTCT
>ERZ1026941.113-NODE-113-length-36702-cov-30.097525_pt1 | contig 36702 bp, 27 predicted proteins | sample MGYA00519305_ERZ1026941 | MGnify/ENA primary metagenome ERZ1026941 (study PRJEB26926, sample SAMN06164614) | human gut metagenome | biome: ENVO:00009003; feature: ENVO:2100002; material: ENVO:00002003 | host: Homo sapiens | place: USA | collected 2012 ...
TCTTAGCGGGTGCATCTTAGCGGGTGCATCTTAGCGGGTGCATCTTAGCGGGTGCATCTTAGCGGGTGCGGCACCAGAAACACGGGACGGCTTCCGGGACAAAGGTACGAAATATTCCGGTCAATGCGCCCGGTCCGACAAAACAGTGAGCGTTCGCCCCGGCAAAACGGCGTGCATCCACCCGGCAAAACAGCGAAGGTCCGCAACATACACCCGTCCCGGCAAAACTGCGGCGGGACCCGAAGGCAAGATGCGCGTTCGAGACCTCCGAGCCGTATTCCGCCGCATCGGTCGTACATATCGGCCCGCCGGAATCTGCGGCGGCACCGGTCCGCCGGGCCCGACGCTGCCGATGCCGCCCGATCCCGGTCAGCATTCGTCGCTGCAAAGCAAGGGCCAAACCGTAGGCCGAAGGACTCCATCCTGCAGAAAAAACGCTCCGGGGCGATATGGTCCGACAAATCGCAGGTATTTTTTAAGATTTTTTAAGAAAATACACCGCAGCGTTCGGTATTGTGAAAAAAATAACATACCTTTGCGCATCCCAAAGAAAACAATTTTAATCTCATTTTGACGAATAATAATTTATGGAATTGAACAAAACCTTTATCGACGGACTTTGGAGCAAGGAGATCAACGTGACGAGTTTCGTTCAGACGAACATCACCCCCTACGTGGGCGACGCCTCCTTCCTGCAGGGTCCCACCGACCGCACGAAGCACATCTGGAACCTCTGTCTCAAGGCCCTCGAAGAGGAGCGCGCCAACAACGGCGTCCGTTCGCTGGACAACAAGACCGTTTCGACCATCACTTCGCACAAAGCCGGCTACATCGACAAAGAACAGGAGCTGATCGTCGGTCTGCAGACCGACCAGCTGCTCAAGCGCGCCATCAAGCCCTTCGGCGGCATCAACGTCGTATCGCGCGCCTGCAAGGAGAACGGCGTCGACGTGGACGAGAAGGTTAAGGATATTTTCACCCACTACCGCAAAACGCACAACGACGGCGTGTTCGACGTCTACACCGAGGAGATCCGCTCGTTCCGTTCGCTGGGCTTCCTGACGGGCCTGCCCGACAACTACGCCCGCGGCCGCATCATCGGCGACTACCGCCGTCTGGCCCTCTACGGCACCGACCGGCTGATCGAAGCCAAGACCGAGGACCTGCGCGGCCTGACCGGCCCGATGACCGACGCCCGCATCCGCCTGCGCGAAGAGGTCGCGGAGCAGATCAAGGCTCTCAAGGAGATCCGCACGATGGGCGAATACTACGGACTGGACCTGAGCCGTCCGGCGCACTCGGCGCAGGAGGCCGTACAGTGGGTCTACATGGCCTACCTCGCCGCCGTGAAGGAGCAGGACGGCGCCGCAATGTCGCTGGGCAACGTTTCGTCGTTCCTCGACATCTTCATCGAGTACGATCTGGCCCACGGCAACATCGACGAAGTGTTCGCGCAGGAGCTGATCGACCAGTTCGTCATCAAGCTCCGCATGGTGCGCCACCTCAGAATGCAGTCCTACAACGACATCTTCGCCGGCGACCCGACGTGGGTGACCGAAGCCATCGGCGGACGCTTCAACGACGGCCGCACGAAGGTGACCAAGACCTCGTTCCGTTTCCTGCAGACGCTCTACAACCTCGGCCCGTCGCCCGAACCCAACCTCACGATTCTGTGGAGCCCCGACCTGCCGCAGGGATTCAAGGATTTCTGCGCCAAGGTTTCGGCCGACACCAGCTCGATCCAGTACGAGAACGACGAGCTGATGCGCGAAGTGCGCCATTCGGACGACTACGGCATCGCCTGCTGCGTGTCGTATCAGGACATCGGCCGTCAGATCCAGTTCTTCGGCGCCCGCTGCAACTTGGCCAAGGCCCTGCTGCTGGCTCTGAACGGCGGCCGCTGCGAGAACACCGGCACGCTGATGGTCAAAGGCATTCCGGCGCTCACCGAGGGTCCGCTGCGCTTCGAAGAGGTGATGCGCAACTACAAGATGGTGCTCAAAGAGATCGCCCGCGTCTACAACGAGGCCATGAACATCATCCACTACATGCACGACAAATACTATTACGAGAAGGCCCAGATGGCGCTGGTGGACACCGACCCGCGCATCAACCTCGCCTACGGCGTGGCCGGTCTCTCGATCGCCCTCGACTCGCTCTCGGCCATCAAATACGCCAAGGTGACGGCGCGCCGCAACGAGCAGGGGCTCACCGACGGATTCGACATCGAGGGTGAATTCCCCTGCTTCGGCAACAACGACGACCGGGTGGACCACTTGGGCGTGGACCTCGTGTACTATTTCAGCGAGGAGCTGAAGAAGCTGCCCGTCTACAAGAACGCCCGTCCTACCCTCTCGCTGCTGACCATCACCTCGAACGTGATGTACGGCAAGAAGACCGGCGCGACGCCCGACGGACGCGCCAAAGGCGTGGCTTTCGCTCCGGGCGCCAACCCGATGCACGGACGCGACAAGAGCGGCGCGATCGCTTCGCTGGCCTCGGTGGCCAAGCTCCGCTACCGCGACTCGCAGGACGGCATCTCGAACACCTTCTCGATCGTCCCCAAATCGCTGGGCCCGACGCAGGAGGAGCGTATCGAGAACCTCGTGACGATGCTCGACGGCTACTTCACCAAGGGGGCGCACCACCTGAACGTGAACGTGCTGAACCGCGCGATGCTCGAAGACGCCATGGAGCACCCCGAAAACTATCCGCAGCTGACGATCCGCGTGTCGGGCTATGCCGTGAACTTCACCAAGCTGAGCCGCGAACACCAGCTGGAGGTCATCAGCCGCAGTTTCCACGAGCGGATGTAAGATGATAAAGGTACACTCCTACGAATCCATGGGAACATTCGACGGGCCGGGACTCCGGCTCGTCGTTTTCCTGCAGGGATGCAATTTCCGCTGTCTCTACTGCGCCAATCCCGACACGATCGACGCCTGCGGCGGCACGCCCACGTCCCCGGACGAGATACTCCGCATGGCCGTGGACCAGAAGCCCTTTTACGGACGGCGGGGCGGCGTGACCTTTTCGGGCGGCGAACCGACGTTTCAGGCCGCGGCGCTGGCGCCGCTGGTGCGCAGGCTCCGGGAAGCGGGCATCCACGTCTGCATCGACACGAACGGCAGCATCTGGAATCCGGCGGTCGAAGAGCTGCTGGGGCTGGCGGACCTGATCCTGCTCGACGTGAAGCAGGCCGATCCCGAACGCCACCTCGCGCTCACCGGGCGCGACAACGCCCGGACCCTGCGCACGGCGGCATGGCTCGAAGAACACGGCAAACCCTTCTGGCTCCGCTACGTGCTGGTGCCGGGCTACAGCGACGCCGAAGCCGACATCCGCACGCTGGGCGGGCGGCTCGGCGGCTACAGACAGATCGAACGGGTCGAGCTGCTGCCCTACCACACGCTCGGAGTTCACAAATACGAAGCGATGGGAAAGGAGTACAAGCTCTCGGACGTCAGGGAGAATACGCCGGAACAGCTGGACCGCGCGGCGGCGCTGCTGCGCGAATATTTCGCGAATGTGGTGGTGAACTGACGCCCCCGGCCGACTTCGGCGGCGGCCTGCCGAATTGCTACCAGCACTCCGCCTTGTCTTTCAACTCAGGAATCCGGTCACGCGTGTAGACCGGATTTTTGATGCCCTGCCGTTTCTGGGCGACGTAATCGGCCAGCAGCAGGAAAGCCTGACGCCCCAGCAGCAGGATAGCGGCGAGGTTGAAGAGGGTCATCAGCGCCATCGTAATGTCGGCAAGGCTCCACGCCAGATCGAGCGTGGCAAGGGCCCCGAACAGCACCATCGCCCCGACCAGCAGCCGGTAGAGGGTCAGTGCGCCCGGACGGCGGGTGATGAAGCGGATATTGGCTTCGCCGTAATAGTAGTTGCCGATGATACTGCTGAAAGCGAAGAGGAAGATCGCCACGGCGACGAAGACACTGCCGACGGGGCCGATTTCGCTGACCAGCGCGGCCTGCGTAAGCCGGATGCCCGACAGCGATGCATCGGGGACGCCGCCGAAAAGGATGATGAAAGCCGTGCAGGTGCAGATTACGAGCGTATCGGTGAAGACCCCAAGGGTCTGGATCAGCCCCTGCTTGACGGGATGCGAGACATGGGCCGTGGCGGCGACATTGGGCGCGGAACCCATGCCCGCCTCGTTGCTGAACAGCCCCCGCTTGATGCCCTGCATCAGCGCGGCTCCCACGCCGCCGCCCATCGCCTGCTCCCAGCCGAAAGCGTTGGCGACGATCAGCTCCACGACTTCGGGCAGCCGCCGGAAATTGAAGAGCACCACGCCCAGCGCAAGGGCGATATACCCCAGCGCCATGACCGGGACCACCACCCCGCTCACGCGGGCGATGCGGTGTATGCCGCCGAAGATAACGCCCAGCGTCAGCAGCGTCAGGGCGATGCCGACCCAATGGTGGTCGAAGCCGAAAGCGCCCTCCCATGCGGCGCAGATCGTGTTGCTCTGCACCGAATTGAAGGCGAAGCCGAACGTGACGGAGATCAGTACGGCGAAGACCACGCCCATCCAGCGCCGGCCCAGTCCCCGTTCCATATAATAGGCCGGACCGCCGATATAGGAATCCCTGCCGCGGCGTTTGTAGAGCTGGGCGAGGGTCGATTCGACGAAAGCGCTCGAAGCCCCCAGCAGGGCGATGATCCACATCCAGAAGACGGCTCCCGGACCGCCGACGGCGATCGCCGTGGCGACACCCGCGAGATTGCCCGTACCGACGCGGCTCGCCAGCGAGACGGCGAAGGCCTGAAACGACGAGACATGCCGCTCGCCCCGCCGTCCGCCGCCCGCCGACTCCCCCAGCACGCGGAGCATCTCGCGCAGCATGCGGAACTGCACGCCGCGCGTACGCACGGTGAACCATACGGCGCAGCCTAACAGCAGGGCGACCAGCAGATAAGACCAGAGCACATTATTGACCGAGTCGATCCAGAAGAAAAGGGTTTGCATGGCGGAGATGTTTCGGACAAAGGTAGCAAAGTTAATGCTAAAACGGGAGAAGACCGGAATTCCGGTCTTCTCGAAGCAAATCATTCGGCGGCATCCATCCGGATCGTCTCCCCCGTCCGGCGGCTGCGTTCGGCGGCGTAGCAGATGCGGTGGCTCTCGATCGAATCGTCGATCGTGGTGAGGAACGGCCGCGAAGGGTCGCGGAGCGCGCGGATGAAATCGCCGATCAGCTGCAGGTCGGCCCCGGCGTGGAAGGGCTGTCCGGCGATGTCCGAGAAATCATAGGTCTCGGCATCCCCGCCGCGGAACCTGCGGACCCGCAGCGTACGTTCGTCGCCGTCGATCTCGCCGCCCGTCAGCCGGATGTGGGTCTTGCGGAAGTCGTCGTTGGTGAACATCTCCATCGAAAGGCTCATCGTCACCTCGTCGTCCATCTCCATCGAAAGCAGCTGGTGATCGACCACGTCGTTGTCGCAACGATAGACGCAGCGGCCCAGCATTCCCGTGCGCAGCTCCTCCAGAATCGTCGCATCGAGCGTCGCTCCGGGCGGCACGTCGAAGTTCGAGACCCAGTCGCGGCGGACGTAGTAGAGGTCGCGCGCCGAGAAGGGGCATTCGGATTCTATCCGGCAGTCGAGACACCGGGCGGCGGAGCCTTCGGGAGCGTTCTCCGCACGGAACCAGCGCAGCGACCCGAACGACGAGAGCCGGCGGCAGTGCGAACCCGTCAGCCACAGCAGGAAGTCGATGTCGTGACAGCACTTGGCCAGCAGGATCGGATTGGCTTCGCTCTCGCGCCGGAAGATGCCGCGCACGTAGCTGTGGGTGGCCCGGTCGAGTCCGACCGAAGCGGTATGATTGACCGAAACGACGTGGCCCAGCCGGCCCGAAGCGACCAGCTCGCGGATCTTGGCGAAATAGGGATGGTAGCGCAGCACATGGCAGACGCCGACCAGCACGCCGCGCCGGCGGGCGCGCCGGGCGATTTCGCGGCATTCGTCGAGACGCTGGGCGATCGGCTTTTCGAGCAGGACGTGGTATCCGGCGTCGATAGCCTTCACGGCCGGGTCGAAATGGGCGTTTTCGGGGGTCGAGATCAGCACCATGTCGGCATCGAGCCTCTCGGCGAAGAAGTCGTCGTAATGGGCGTAGCAATACTTGTCGGGAAGTCCGAAGGCGTCGGCCATGGCGCGGCGGCGCAGGTCGTTGACTTCGACGATCGCGGCCAACCGGAGCTGTTCGGGATTCCGGCGGGCGTATTCGAGGTATTTATGCGCCCGGTTGCCGGCGCCGATCACGACGATCCGCACGGGCCGGGAGAAGGTTGTTTCAGTTTTCATCGGATGTTGCGGAAATTACAGCGGCTGCCACGCCTCCGCCGTCCGCCGCATCGCGGCGTTCGATGCGGGAGGAAAGACGGATGCTAAGTTCGTAGAGCCAGTAAAGAGGTATGATAACCAGAATCAGGCTGAAAATGTCGGGCGGCGTGATGATCGCGGCGATCACCAGCAGGCCGACGAAAGCGTGCCGGCGGTAGCGTTTCAGAAACGACGACGAGACCAGCCCCATACGGGTCAGGAAGTAGACCAGCAGCGGCAGCTGGAACACCAGCGCCGAGGCCAGCGATGCGACGATGACGGTCGAAAGGTACTGATTCACGTCGATCATGTTGACGATCGAAGCGCTGGCTTCGTAATTGATGAAGAAGCTGACCGAGAGCGGCACGATGACGAAATAGCCGAAAAGCAGGCCCGTGAAGAAGCAGGCCGAGACCCAGAATACGAAGCGGTGCGTGGCGGCGATTTCGCGCTGCGTGAGCGCAGGCTTCACGAAACGCCAGAACTCCCAGAGGACGTAGGGCATGGCCAGCACGAGACCCGTCACGAACGAGATTTTCATGTGCAGGTTGAACTGCCCCGCCATGGCGGTATTGATAACCCGGAAATCGAGGTTCGAGACGTCGAACGCTTCGGGATTGACGCTCAGCGAGAGTCCTGTCAGACCGTTGATCCAGCCGCAGAGCGCGGCGAGGCCGTATCCGGTCTCCAGCAGCAGCCGGTTGGTCGGGAAACCGGCGCTCTTGGGGCCGAAAAGCACCACGTCGATCAGGAAGTGCCGGGCGAAAAATGCGGCGACGGCGATCACGACGACAGCGGCGGCACCACGCACCAAATGGGGGCGCAGCGCCGCGAAATGGGACCAGAAGTCCATCTCCGCGCTTTCGGTTCCGGCGTTGGGTTTCGACATATCGGTTCGTTGGAGAATTCGCGCCGTGCTCCGGACTATTTATCCGCCGGTTTGTCTCCGGGGACATCCGCCGGATTCGGCTTCTTGTTTTCGGACGAATAGTCCGTATTCATGGCGTCCTTGAACTCCCGCACGCCGCGGCCCATGCCGCGCATCAGTTCGGGGATTTTCGCGCCGCCGAAGAGCAGTATCACGACGAATACGATAATCAGCAGCTGGCCGTATCCGATCATACAGGGTATAAACATAGTCTTGCAGTTTTTGCGTTTCACAATTGCGGTCCGCGCCGCATCCGTGCGGAGTCCGCCTCCCGTGCGGGAATCCGCACGGGAGGCGGGCAGCGCTGTCTATTGGCGGCCGGCGCTCAGGTCCAGCACGCGCAGGTTGCGGAACTGGATGCCCGCACCGTGGCCCAGCAGACCGAGATGGCCTTTCTTATTGAAGAGTCCGGGATGGTTCTTGCCGTCCACGGTATAGGGATTCTTCTTCGAGCCGTCCTCCGAGACGTTGTGTCCCTTGCAGGCTTGGCGGATATCGCCGTCGAGGATCACGCGGCCGTTGACCGTGACCGTAATGCGGTCGCCCACGGCGTGTATCTCCATCGTATTCCACGTCCCCAGATCGCCGAACACGACGTGTTCCTGCGCCGGGATGATGCCGTAGACGGAGCCGTGCTGCTGGTAGATGCGCAGGTTCTTGTAGATCGGCGCGTCGTGGTCGAGAATCTGGATTTCCATGCCGTGATAGGCGGCGTCCACGCCCATCGGCGTACGGATGCCGATGCCGTTGTTGACGCCCCGGCGCAGGAAGCGGAATTCGAAGCGCAGGTCGAAATCGCCGTACTCCTTGACCGTATAGAGGTTGCCCGATCCGCCATAGGAGGCGGTCACGTCGATCGTGCCGTCCAGCGGAACGTAATTGACCGTGTTGCCCGTCCATTTGTGCAGCGAACGGCCGTCGAAGAGCACTTCGTAGCCCTGCGCCGCCTCTTCGGGCGAAAGTTCGAAAACAGGCGTCGAGGGCAGTTCGCCGATGTAGAGGTTGCGGAAGCAGGCAGGAGCCGCCAGACCCGACAGTTCGATGCGGCCGCGTACGCAGACCGGTTCGCCGGGTGCGCAGGGGTTCGTCAGCACGACGTTCTCGGCCAGCGTCACCCCGTTCTCGATCAGCGTGATGCGGTCATCGACGACCTTGGCGTAGAGCGTATTCCATGTACCGGGAGCGTTGTCCGCAGCGGCGGCCGGGGTATCGGTCTGCCCCAGCGTCTTCAGGCCGGTGCCTTCCGCTCCGCCCAGCCGGATTTGGGACATCGAACGCACGGCAAGCCCGGCTTCGCCTTCGGAACGCCATTCGAGCCAGAGTTCGAAATTCTCATATTCCTTTTCGGTACCGATCGTACTCGGAGCCTTGCCTGCGAAAACGAGGGCGTTTCCGTCCGCGCTCCAGTTCGCGGCCATCGCTTCGGCAGCGGCTTTGCGCAGGCCGGCGATCCGGCGGGCCGAAAGTTTCCGCTCACCGGCGGGATCGGCGGTCACGGCGGTCCATCCTTCGAGACCCGCAGTCGGAAGAAGGGCAAAGCCCGCAGCGGGGATCTTGCCGAGCAGTCCGGTGATCTCATCGACGGCGTATCCCGCGTCGGCGTCGGATTTGGCCAGTTCCCTGTAGACCTCGCGGGCCTGCTCCAGCGCACTGCGGACAGCCTCGCCGCCCGGCATCGGAGCGCTCTTGGCGACGATCGTCTTCACGGCCGCGGCGGCAGCTCCGGCGGTTTCGGGGTCGGAGAGGTAGTCGGCGGCCAGCATCAGGGCGGGCACTTCATGGACGCCCGCAAGGTAGCCGAGCAGTTTGTTCCGCACGGCAGCCGAGGGTTTGAGTTCGAGTCCCTGCCGGTAGAGCTGGCAGCGGCGGACCGGAGTCGCGGGCTGTTTGGCGCAGAGGTCGGCATAACGCATCAGGGCGCGGTCGGCCAGAGCCGGATTTTCGGCGGCGATGCGGTAAAGGATGTCGGTCATCGCAGGGCTTTCGACCGTCAGCAGGGCGGCGAAAGCGGCTTCGCGGTCACCCTCGCGGAATCCGGCCAGCAGGCTGGCGACGGCTTCGGGGGTACCGGTCTGCGCCAGCACGGGATAATAGCGCGCCGGAATTTTCGACGCCCGCATGTAGCCGGCGATCGCACCGTAGCGTTTGTCGGCCGGAAGCTGCGCCGAAGTGCGGATCAGCGCGGTCTGGATTTGCGCCGCATGCTGTCCGTCGGCGGCATCGAGCAATCCGGCCAGACGGTCCATATGACCGGGTCCGGTCACATAGGGCAGAGCGGCATAGGCGGCTTCGCGCACCTGCTTGTCGGAAGTCTCCAGCAGTGCGAAGACGCGGTCCGCGGCCACGGTCATGCGGCGCGCGGCGGCCAGCCTGAGGGCCGGAACGAGCACCTTGGCGTCGTCCCGCGCAAGCAGTCGTTCGACCATCGGGTCGATGCGGCCGTTGAAGGCAAGCAGGGCTTTCTCGGCAGCTCCGGCATGAGGACCTTCGAGCGCCGAGACCAGCGCCGCGAGCGCCTGCTCGCCGCCGATGCGGCCCGAAGCTTCGATGGCGGCCCGTGCGACCCGGTCGTCGGACGAAGTCACGGCGCCCGTAATCACACCGCTCTGCGACACGGCGCCGCAGTCACCCAGCCATGCGAGCACCGCGGTCCGGGTTTCGGCGTCATAGCGCGGCATGCCGGCGGCAACCCGCGCAAAGATCTCGTCGTCGCCCTTGCCGAGCGTCTGCAAAGCAGCATAGCGGTATTCGGCAGGTCCCTCCTTGACGGCGGCCAACACGTAAGGCATCGCCTTTTCGGTGCCGAGCGCATCGGCAAGCACCGCGAGAGCCGCACCGCGCACGTATTGGCGGTCGCACTTGAGCAGGCCCTTGGCGGCTTTCACGGCCGGCTGGGCGTCTCCCGCGGCCACGAGGTTCGCAAGCAGGCGCAGATAGGCATCGGCAACGCCGGTGTTATCCCAGCCGTAACCGGCCCCGGCGGCTGCGGCGGCCAGCGGTTTGAGCGAAGCGCGCGAACCGCAGACGGCCAGCGCATTGTAAATCTGTTCGGCCGTCCGGGCGTCGGCGCCGCCGAGCCATCCCAGCAGGAGGGGTTCGGCCTGCGTCATCCGCTTTTCGGCGAAAGCATAGGCCAGCGCGCGTTTCCGTTCGGCCGCAAGGCCCTCCTTGCGGGCCTCGGCGAGCAGAACCGGCTCGGTGCCGGGCGTAGAGATCAGCGCACGGATCGCATAGTCGGACAGATAGGAGTCGTCCAGATAAGGCAGTATCCATGCGGCGTCCTCCGCCGCGGAGCAGAGCTGCAGCTGCGAGAAGAGGAAAGCGCGGTTGGCGTTGTCGGCGCAGCGTTCGATCGCCCGAACCAGTCCCTTGCGGACATCGGCGCACAGGGCTTCGTTTCCGGGGGCGGTCGCATAGGCAGTGATGCCGTTCAGGGCGTATTCGAGCGTCGCGTTCTTACCCTTGTCGGCGGGAGTGAGCATGCCGGCGATCATTTCGACACCGGCGCTTCCCGTAGCGGCAAGTTCGCCCATCACTTCGTTGAAAACGGCGGGCGTGGCAGCCGGAAGCTGGGCCAGACCGTCGGCAACGACGGTCTCGGCGTTGCGCTGCCGGGCGTCGAGCTGCTGGGCGGCAACCCCTGCGGGCAGCAGGGCGATCAGGGCGCCCAGAATAAACAGTCGTGTGATTATCTTTTTCATGGTAACAGGTGCTAAATATGCCACGGGCCGCGCATCGGCTGATCGATCAGTCGGTTGGCGGCATCGTCGCCGATGAAGAGTTGGGTATCGGGATCGAAGTGCAAGGTGCGGTTCAGCCGCAGGGCGCAGGCGCCCAGATTCACGAGCGTCGAACTGCGGTGACCGATCTGCTCGTCGAGCGCGAATTTGCGCCGCGTGCGCACGCACTCCAGAAAATCGGTGTTCTGCGGTTCGGGATCGGGCATCTCGGCCAGTTTCTCCATCACGTCGGGAATGGTGCAGCGGAAACCCTTGTAGACCTTGCCCAGCGGACCTTCGATATAGGGCGTGTCGCCCTCGCTTTCGAAGCCCTCGCCTTCGAGGACGATCTGGCAGCCGTCGTCGTAGGTATAGACGATTTTACGCCAGATGCCCACGGCGTCGGGATGCTGCTGCGGAGCGTCCACCTCGATCTTGACGGGCGACGTCTCGTCCTTGCCCAGCAGGTACTGCACGGGGTCCATGTAGTGCTGGCCCATGTCGGTAAGACCGCCGCCGTCATAGTCCCAGTAGCCGCGGAAGGTGCTGTGCACGCGGTGTTTGTTGTAGGGTTTGTAGGGCGCCGGACCGAGCCACATGTCGTAATCCAGCTCGGCGGGAACAGGTTCCGGAGCGAGGTTTTCCCGGCCCACCCAGAAGAACTTCCACGTGAATCCGGTGGTGCCCGAAATGGTCACCTTGAGCGGCCAGCCCAGCAGGCCGCTGTCGATCAGCTTCTTGAGCGGCTCGACCGTCGTGCCGAGACCATAGAAGGTATCCTTGAAGCGGAACCAAGTGTTCAGGCGGAAGATGCGGTTGTTGCGCCGGACGGCTTCAGCTACGCGCTTGCCTTCGCCGATGGTGCGCGTCATCGGTTTCTCGCACCAGATGTCCTTGCCGGCCTTGGCCGCCTCGACGGCCATGATGCCGTGCCAGTGCGGCGGCGTGGCGATATGCACGATGTCGATATTGGGGTCGGTGATCAGGCGGCGGAAGTCGCTGTAGGCTTCCAGCGTCTCGCCGAACTTCTTCTGTCCCAGCGCAACGGCGCTTTCGAGGTGTTTGCGGTCCACGTCGCAGACTGCCACCAGCCGGCAGTCCTTGTTGCTGGTGAAGTGGTAGCTGCTCTTGCCGATGCCGCCCACGCCGATGATGCCTTTGGTGAGCTGGTCGCTCGGAGCGGTGAACTTCGGGCCGCCGAGCACTTGGCGCGGGACGATCGTCAGCAGCGCCATGCCGCCCAGCGTCTTCAGAAAATCTCTACGGGAGGTACTCATGTTTATCGGAATGTTAGTAGTTTATAAAGTCGTCAGGCGGAAATTGCGCCACTGCACCTTGATCCCGCCGCCGTCGTGGATCTGCAAGGCAATGCGCCCCTGTGCGGCGCCGATCTTGGCGTCGGTAATGTCCACCATCTCCTCGCCGTTGAGCCATGTCTGCACCCGGTCGCCCTCGACCCGCAGGCGCAGCGTATTCCACTGGCCCTCCTTGAGGATGTTCTCCTTCTCGTCGGGAATCTGAACCAGCCATCCGCGGCCGTAGGATTCGTAAATGCCCGCCGTATCGTGGCCCTTGGGAGCCACCTCGCACTGCCAGCCGTGGACCTTCACGGGCGGCTCGACGAACGAACGGAAGAAGACGCCCGAATTGCCGTTGGCGAGCTGTTTGAATTCGAGCGTCAGGTCGAAGTCGTTGTAATATTCGCGCGTGGCGAGATAACCGTACTCCTTGTCGGGACCGCTCTCGCAGACGAGGTTGCCCTCCTTGTCCACGTACCACTTCTCCGTGCCGTAGGCTTCCCAGCCCGTGAGGTCTTTTCCGTTGAAAAGCTCGACTTCACGGCCCGCCTTGCGCGGCAGCTCCTTGATCTTCAGGTTGCGGAACGAGGCCGGATAGCCGTGGTCCTGCAGGCAGATGACGCCCCGGCGGGCCAGTCCGTATTCGGGAGCCGTCTCCCACTTGCCGCTGTTCTTGCGGGCGAACCAGTCGTCGGTGTAGGCATCGAATTCAAGGATCTTGTGTCCGTTGAGCCAGTGCTCGACATGGCCGTTGTCGCAGACGATGCGCGAGTTGTTCCACTCGCCCTGCGGGTTGACGAACATCGAATCGGGATCGGGCAGGTGCATGGCGTAATCCACGCCCAGCCGCTGCCACTCCTCAAGTTTGGTCGGAGCGTTCTCGGCCTCCCAGCCGTCGTTGTCGATCAGCTGGTATTCGGGACCCGTCACATAGGGGACCTTGAAATAGGGATCTTCGAGCACGTGGTAGAGCATGCCGCTGTTGCCGCCGTAGGAGAGTTTCCAGTCCCAGTCGAGGATGAAGTTTTCGTACTGTTTCTTGGTGACGATGTAGCCCGAAAGGTCACTGCCGTCACCGTTGGCCTGAATGCAGCCGTCCACGACGTGCCACGGCTGCGTGAGCGAATCGCCGTTGTAATCTTTCCACTGGTCGAGCGTCTTGCCGTCGAACAGCAGCTCCCAGCCGTCGGCGGCCTCGGCTTCGGTGAGCACATTCTGGGGCGACGCGCACGAAACGCCCGTCGCAAGCAGCAGCGCGAAACCGCACGTCCGGGCGAGTCCGCTGCAAAGATTGGATCGAGATAACATAAGTTTAAGGTTTATCGGTTCTTTTATATATTGGTGTCGGCCTTCATCCGGAGGGGTCGGCTCCGGCATCGCCCCGCGCCCGGCGGCAGGCCGCGGCGAAGGGCGCCGTCCGGAGGACAGACACGTTTAGGGCCTGCGTCGGACGTTCAAGACAAAGTTACCTTTATTTTATGAGTTTTCCAGCGTACATATCGAACTATATAGAACTATATCGGTCTATATACAACTGATTTTCAGAAAAATAAAAAACACGCCCAAACCCCGGATTATATAGACTCCGGACATGTCACAACCCTGTTTTCGAGACCTGTTCCTCGAAATTGTCACGGTCGAGAGCCGCATTGCGCAGCTTGGTGCGGTAGGTATAGACCGTCGCCGAGGCGCAGTTGAGCAGCGAGGCGATATGCCCGCTGTCGGTAATCCCCAGCCGGATGGCGGCCAGAATGCGCAGCTCGGTAGTCAGCGACGAATCGGAGCGCGGCGTAAACCGGAACTCAGGTTGCAGCAGCTCGTTGACCTGTCCGATAAAGTTGGGGAAGATATCCAGAAAGGAGCTGTCGAACGACTGGTAGAATTTCTGGTACTCGCCGTCGATCACCTGCGACGAATTGAGACGCCGCACGACTTCGTCGGCGCCCTTGGTCTTGGCGATGCGGCACACTTCGCGGCGGAAGGCGTCTATCTGCTTGATATAATGGACCGAAAGGTCGATATAATGGCAGACATAGCGGTCCTTGATGCGGTTGGAATCGACCAGCGCGTTGTTGATGTCGCGGATATGGTCGTTCTTTTTCAGCAGTTCGTCGTGCTTCTCGCGCAGCAGGTCGCTCATCCGGATCAGCTGTTCGTGACTGCCTTGCAGACGGCGGTGCTGCCAAAGAACGAACCACAGGATCGCGATCAGCACGATCAGGAAAATCCCGGCCAGCCAGATCGTGCGGGACATCAGCTTCTGCTGCTGGGCGATATTCGAAATCACGGCCTCGTTGATCTTCACCACCGCCGAAGAGGAGTTGGGAATCCGCGTCACCGATTTGCAGCGGATCGCGTCGTCGAAGGTCGAACCCATGTAGGCTGTCGCCCGGTCGTAATCCTTGCGGTCGAAAAGTTCGAGGGCCAGATCGTACAGCGACGAATAGGAGCGGGTGCCGGCGCGCAGGTCGGATATGGAGGACTCGGCCAGATAATAGAGCATCCGGTCCTCGTCGCCCTGCCCCTTGGCGATATGCGCCATCGAATAGTAGACGAGGGCGAAATTCTGGTGGCTCAGGTTTTTGGCCGTCAGCGGTTCGAGCAGCTGCAGAGCCTCGTCGTAGCGACCCGTTTCGCTGAGCCGCGCGGCGGCCATGCGCGTACGGGTCTGGTCGCTGCAACCCGGCACCGAGAGCTTCCTGATATGGGAAAGCGTATCGCCCCACGCCCTCTTCTGAAGGGAATCCGCGGCTTCGTCATAGCGGCGCGAAGCCACCGAGCTGTAGCGCGAATGCCAAGCCCTGTATTCGCCGGGCGTCATACCGGCCGTATCGATCTTCCGGAAAAGCTCCTCGGCCAGACTGACCTGCCCCCGCCCCAGCCAGACGTCGATGTCGCCCAGCAGGGCGAAGCGGCGCACGTGCCGCGACCCGGTCCGCTCGGCCAGCCGGTAGAGCCGTTCGACATAATAAGCCGAAGAATCGAGGTGGAAAGTCACGTAAATCTGCGCGACGGCAAAGAGCCGTTCGGCACGCTCCAAGGGCGGCAGTCCGTCGTCGATCCGGCTGCGCAGCGCGTCGGCCTGCTCCTGCCGCCACTGCTGGTAGCGGGGCTTGTTGGAGAGTTCCGCGTCGAGCCGTTCCAATGCCGCCTCGGTCTGCAGCGAATACTCCGGACGGTCGGCACACCCCGGCAAAAGAGTGCACGCCAGCACGGTCCACAAGAATCCGAAGGAGAAAAGAAAGTTCCGAGGTTGCATCGTCGTAATTTTGGATTGAACAAAATTAAAACAAATGCCCGGCATTACAAACTTTCCAAATTATTTTATTCCGCAGTCCGGGAAATCCGCGGTCCGGGAAATCTCAGATCCTACCATGGAAACTCTCCGCGCGGCGGCTTCCGGAGCGGGCGCAAAACGGAAAGTGAGCCGGACCGTCCGGCTCACTTTCTGTCATAAAGATTCCCGTAAAAATTCGGGTGCGACGCACTACAGCCCCTCCGACCCGATTCTGCCGAGCAGTTTGGCGGGATAGTTCGTACATACGGCCTTCATCTTGGGGTAATATTTCAGGACGTAGGTCATTTCGGGGTCCGTATCGGCATTGTAGACGCTCAGCGCGACACCGGCGTCGAGGTAGCTCTGCAGCGGGTACTTCGGATTCGAAACTTCGGCGCCGCCGGCAAAGAAGTTCGAGTAGTCGAGGTTCGCCCACGGATCGAGATAGGACTTATAGGCCGAAGGCGCCGAGTAGCTCATCCAGCCGACCTTGATGCCGGCCAGCTGGGCCGCGGAATAACATCCCGCCCAGATGGCGGCATTGCCCGAAACGATGAACTCGCAGAAATGCTGGGCCTTCTTCTCCCTGATGATCTCGCAGGCCCGCGAGCAGGCCTTGACCGACTCGGCCGTGTTGGAGGTCGCGCCGCCCACCTCGATCCGTTTCACGTCGAGCCAGAGCCGCGTCGTTCCGGCATGGAGCGCCACGTCGATAAACTCCTCCAACGTCGGCAGCAGCTCGCCGTTGGAGAGCTTGCCCGCGGCACGCAGTTCGTCGAGCGTGTGTTCCCACGGCTTGAGGTTGTTCACATAACAGCCGTTGGCGGCATGCGCGACGACGACGTTGTTGTCGGCAGTCCAGTAAATATCGCACTCCGAGGCGTAACACCCCAGACTGATGGCGTAACTGAGCGAAGCGATCGAGTTATCGGGATATTTGGCGGTCCCGGCCTCGGCCGAGCCGCCGCGGTGGGCGACGACCTTGTTGTTCACCTTTTCGGGAACGGGAATTTCATCGCCGCCGCCGTTATCCGAACCGCCGTCGGGATCGTACACGGGATATTCGACCGGGTACAGGTAATCGTCGTCGCAGCCTGCCAGCGAAAGGGAAGCGCCCATCGCAAACAGCAGGAGCAGTTTCAGTACTTTCATAATTCAGATTCGTTGTTAAGATCCGGCCGCAGGGCGGGTATGCCCCGCAGCCGGTCGGTCCTTAAAAATTCTCGTAATTCTTGACGCAGCGGAACGACGCCGAGCAGTCGCCGATATTATAAGTGGTGCTGACGGTCAGGTCCGCGGCATTGTTGGTCAGCGCATTGATACGCCAGCATTGGTAGACGCCGCTGCTCAAACCGCCCGGATGGCAGATGAACATCTCGCCGCGGGAAGCATAATACTGATACCCGGACTTGAACAGCCGGCGGCCCTGCGGGAAGAAGTCGAATCCGAACGCATCGGCGGCCGCGTGGCGCGTCGGCGCCGCACTCCACCCTTCGGCCGAACGCAGCACATCGGGCACGCTCCACTTTCCGATCATGGCGCTGAGCGGATTCGGCGTCACGCCCTTGGCTGCGGCCGCGGCACAGAGCATGTCGTAGAAGTCCTGCACGTTGGCTACATGCCAGCCGTAGGGACAGATGCCCTGAATCTGCATCGAAAGACTCGGCGTATTCTCGAAATCGGCAGAGGCAAGCGACTTCACGCTGCTCACGGGGATATCGTTGCCGACGGCATCGACGAACGTACTGCCGGGACGGTACTCCGCAGGCCAGTCCGTAAGCAGGCGCGCCAGCTCAACGGCGGCCTTCGGGGTGCCCGTCAGGAACTCGGTCAGCGTATAGATGCGGCCGTATTTGGCGGACATCTCCACTTCGCCCTGCGCCTTGCCGCCGCTCTCGACTTCGTCGTAATCGCTCACACGGACCGTCTCGTAGCTGCTGAGGTTCGACGTATAGCCGCCGACGTTGTTCGCATCGGAGACCATGCGGCTGCCGAGCTTGATGCCGCCGATATTCTCGCCGCCGTTCCAATCGAGACCCGCGCGCATCCAGACCTTGGTGCGGCCGTTGGCCGTGTAGGTCGAGGTCGCGTATTTCGCCACTTCACTGTCGGGCAGACAGTTGGGAGTCGTGATGCGCTCGATCGAATAGGTCTTCTCGTTCAGGTTGAGCGTAACGATCCGCAGTCCGGCCACATCGACCGTCAGGTCGGTTTCGGCCGCCGAGAGATTGCCGGCGCCGTCGAGGTGGTAGGTATCGCCTTCGGTCGTGTAAACCGAGAAACGTCCGTTCTTGACATAGACGCTGTCCACATACACCCGGTCGGAAAGTTTGGTCATCTGACCCCACTTCTCGCGGGTCGGGTACTTGGGCACGCCGCTGCCGTAGAGGTAGCAGTAGACGTCCTTGCGCAGCTGGGTGACGGGAATGACCGTCCGGGCTTCGCTCGTGTCGGGCGTGCCGGCCGTGACGGTGATTTCGGCCGTGCGGTCCGCCGTATTGTCGCCGTATTCGGTGCAGGTCACCGTTATCGTGCCGTCGCCGTTATCGACGACCGTACACCAGTCGGAATCGGACACGGCCGCAAAGGTGTCCATATTGGTGTCGATCGCAACGGCAGCGGGCTGCGGATTCTCGGCCATGAAGGTCAGCGATTCGGGCGCGGCCTTCACATAGGCGTCGGCATAGATACCCTTCTGCACGACCGGGACTTCCAGCACAGTGCCGTCGGAGGCCGTGATCGTAAGCGTCGTCTGACGTTTGTAAGCCGTATTTTCGAGGAAGGCGAGGACAACGGCGTCCTCATAAACGGTTCCCGTGCTTTCGCCGGGGACCTTTTCCCGGACCGCAGTCACCCATGCGGACTGGACCGAACAGGACCAGTCCAGATTCCGCTTCGACTTCGGGGCGAGCGTGACGACCACATTCTGGGTCGCGGCGGCGCTGCCGACCGAGACCGTCGAGGGATAGATGCTGATGAGCGTCGCCGTCGAAAGCAGGTCGTCGTCGGTATCGGTCGAATAACAGCCCGCAAGCAGCATGGCTGCGGAAAGCAGCGCCGCCGTATATAGCATTCGTAATGTTTTCATTCTGAGTCAGCTTTTTTCATTAAACAATACACCGTTACGACCAGCCCTGTGTCTGCGTGATCTTGTTGTTCTTGTTCATCGCCTTCTTCGACACGGGCATCAGCAGCTGGTTGGGGCGCGACGTGTCGATGCCGCACTGTCCCAGCCCGTCCACATAGCGGTAGGGATTATAATCATGGATCGCCCCCAGACGGATCAGCGTGAAATAGACGTTGCCCTCTTCGGCGAACTCCTTGAGGTTCTCGTCCACGAGCGCCTGCCGGACGGCCGCGGCCGAGGAGTCGGTATAGAAATTCGCTTTGCCGTAGGCGCGCTGCGCCAGCGTATTGAGGGCCGTGAGCGCTCCCGAATAGTCCTTCCGGTGGTAGCGCAGTTCGGCCAGCATGGTGTAATACTGCGCATAGCGGTAGAGGATGAAATCCTGCTCCCAGACCATCGTGCCCGTAGAGATATTGCCGATGAGCTTGTTGGGCCATTGGATGACTTCGTACATATCGCTGACGCCCGTGCGCTCCATGTAGGTCACATCGGTCCGCTGGTCGCCCAGCTCCTTGCTCCGCTTGAGGAACCCGATGAAGTCGTCCGAGTAGAGGAACCACTGGTTCGAACTGACGGGCACCCCGTCGGGAGCGTTGCGGTACTCGGCCTTGATCTGGGTGCTGCCCCAGATGAAGTAGGAGAAGTAGCTGCCCGACGTATACTCGCCGTTCTCCAGATGCAGGGCGAAAGCGATCTCCTTGTTCTTTTTGTTCGAGATGCTGAACACGTCGGCGAACCGGTCGAGCAGGCCGGCCGACTGCACCGCGCCCAAAGCCGTCTCGGCCATGGTCAGGTAGCCGTCGCCGCCGCCCGCCGCATACATCCAGAGCGCGAAGTCGGCACGGAGCAGATTGACGTTGTCGGCCGTCGCATAGTAGCAGCCCTTCGCATTGGTCCTGATATACCCCGCCGCAGCGTTCAGGTCGTCTTCTATCCGGGCATAGACCTCGGCGACCGGATGGCGCGAGGGATAGATCGCCTCGCCGGTTCCCTCGGTCGGAGTCGTAATCACCGGAGCGTCGCCCCACACGCGGGCGATCCAGAAGTAGCAGTACGCCCGGATGAAACGGGCGTTGCCCAGACAGTAGTTCATATTGTCCTCGGACATGCCGATTCCGGGAGCGTATTTGAGCACCTGATTGCACTGGTCGATGGTGGTGTAGAGATAGCTCCAGTCGGTCGAGGCGTCGGAGGCGCTGAGGGTGTTGAGCATGACGTCCAGCATGTCGTTGTCGCACAGCGAGCGGCCGGTGCCCTTGCCCCACATGGCCGGGCCGACGCGCAGTTCGCCCCAGAAGAAAGGATTGGCCTTGCTTTGGGCGAACGCCTGCCGCAGGCGGTAGTAGATGCCGGTAGTGGCGGTGAGGGCGTCGCTCTCGCTGGTCCACATGTTGGTGGTGTTGAGCTTGTCGGACTGCGTGACGTCGAGTTCCCCGTGACAGGAAGTGCTCAGCGCAACCGAGGCGGCCCCCAGAACAGAAAGGATTATTCCATATATTTTCATAGCATTCTTGTTTTTAGATCACCGAATCATCCGCATTCTCAGAAGGTCGCCTTGAGGCCAAAGAGCACCTTGCGCGTCGGAGGATAGTTGTTGAACGAAGTGGCGCTCGAACTGGTAACGCTGTACATGCCCGTCGAGTTGCCGACCGAGGCGGATTCGGGCGAAATACCCTTGACGCCGGTCCAGTAGCAGAGCGTGTTGCCCGACACGGAAACGGTCAGACGGCCCAGACCGACCTTGCGGATCCAGCGCAGCGGGAGATCGTAGGAGAGCGTCACGTCGCGCAGGCAGAGGTAATCGGCCTTCTGCACGTTGATATTCGAAATGCGCGAGTAGTTGCGGTTGCCGCCGTCGGCGTCGTTGGGAGTCAGGCGGGCGAACTTGGTGTCGTCGCCGGGCTTCTGCCATGTATTCAGGGCATCGTAGACCAGATTCCAGTTGCAGTTGCCCATCGAGGTCTGGAAGCAGCGCGTATACTGGTAGTTGTAGATCGAATGTCCCAGCGCATAGTCGAGGTAGACCGAAAGGGTCAGGTTCTTGAATTTGAAGGTATTGTTCATACCGCCCGTCGAATGGGGCACGACATTGCCCAGCAGGAACATGTCCTCGCCGTTGATCTGCTCGCGGCCGTCGGCCGTAAGCGCCGACCCCGCGCGGTTTTTCCACTCGTAGTCGCCCACGTCCTTGCGTCCGGCGATCGACAGGCCGTCCGAACGGCGGTAGCCGTGCGAGTTGGAGTCGTAAAGCGCGGCGTCGGCCTGCGCCTCGGATTCGATGATATGGGAGGTCTTGTAGCCGTAGATGCGTCCCAGCGGCTCGCCGACGGCCGTGCCGCCGAAGCGGTAGCCCGACTCGGACATCGTATAGCCGCCGATGCGCCATGCGTCTTTGCCGTCGATATCCTTATAGTAATACTCGTCGGGCAGCGACAGCACCTTGTTGGCGTTGAACGAGTAGGTGAAGTCGGTCGTCCAGCTGAAATTCTTGGTGCTGACGTTCACCGACGAAATTTCGAATTCGAGACCGTAGAAGCGGATCGAACCGACGTTCTGCATGGCCGAGCCGTATCCCGACGTATCGGGCAGCGAAACGTCGAAGAGCAGGTCTTCCGACTTCTTGCTGTAATAGTCGGCGGCCACGCGCAGGCGGTTGTTGAAGAACGCCATGTCGAGACCGATGTCGAACTGCTTGGTCTTCTCCCACGTCAGGCCGAGGTTGGGCAGCGTCGAAGCGAGCGTAGCGCCCGAACCGGCATAGATGCCCGTCACGCTGTAGGCGCCGAGCGTGTCGTAATAATCGACGTTGTTGTTACCCGTCAGACCGTAGCTCAAGCGGAGTTTCAGCTGGTTGAACTTCTCGACGTTCCAGAACTTCTCCTCGGAAACGACCCAGCCGGCCGAAACGGCGGGGAAATAGCCCCAGCGGTTATCCTTGGCGAAGAGCGACGAACCGTCGGCGCGCATGGTGAAGCCCAGCATGTATTTCTCCTTGTAGTTGTAGTTCAGACGTCCGAAATAGGAGATCTGGCACCACGGCGTCTGGGTGTCGGTCCATGCGGTAGGCGTGGTGCCCGCCCCCAGCGTCGGGGTCTTGTCGGACTCGGCGCCCTGCACGGTCATCGACATGCCGTTGATCTTGCGCTTGAGGAAGTCGTATCCGGCCATGGCGCTGAGATTGTGGTCGCCGAAGGATTTGTTGTAATCGACGTGCGCCTGAAAACTCAGGCGGTTGGTCTGCGACCACCCTTCGTAGGTCTGGCGGGTCTGGCTGATGGCGTTGCCGGCCAGATACTGGTAGCTGTTCTTGTAGGAGTTGTGGTTGGCGATCTGGGCGAAAGCCGACAGGCCGTCGACAATGTCCCACTTGAGGTTGAAGTTGGCCGTGGAGCGGCGGGTCACATAGTTGTTGGTATAGTAGCGGTCGAACCATGCCGCCGAGATGGTCGTACTGTTGGTGCCCTGACCGGGCTGGCCGTCTTCGAGGTAGTCGCGGTGGGTGGCGGGCATGAACATGCCGCGGCCCAGAATCGTCCAGTAGTTGCCGATGCCGCTCGAAGGGATCTCGTTGCCGCTGGTCTCCGAGTAGTCGAAGGTCGTACCGGCCGTAAGGCTCTTGGTGATCTTGAAGGAGGTGTTGCCGTGGAACGTAAAACGGGAGAAATCGGTATTGATGCCGATGCCGCCGTCTTTCATGTAGCTGGCCGAAGCGGCGTAGGTCACCTTGTCGCTGCCGCCGTTCACGCCGACGTAGTACTGCATCCAGTAGGAGTCGTCGAACCACTGGCTCTGCTGGTCGTTATCCTGAAAAACGATGATCTTCGACGGATCGACCGGATCGACCACCGAACTCCAGCCGCGGGGCACGCTTTCGCCCTCCTGCAGGTAGCGGGTCGTCCAGATCGACGAATCGCCGTTGCCGATACCGGCCGAGTTGGCACCCGTGAGCACCTGCTGTCCGTAGGTATATCCGGGGCAGTCGTTCAGCGCGCGGCGCATGGTGACGACATAGTCGCGGGCGTCCATCAAGTCGAATTTCGTCGCGGGCGAGGTCCATGCGGCCTGCGCCTCGAACGTAATCTGGGGGCCCTTGGCGCGGTTGCCCTTCTTGGTGGTCACCAGAATCACGCCGTTCGACGCGCTGGCTCCGTAAATACCCGCCGAAGCGGCGTCCTTCAGGATTTCGATCGACTCGATGTCGTTCGTATTGAGTCCGGTCATCTCGCGGCGGACGCCGTCCACGATGATGATCGGCGCATTGGACTGGTTGATCGACGAACCGCCGCGGATCAGGAACACCGGATCGCTGCCCGGCTGGTTGTTGGCCGTCGAGACGCGTACGCCCGGAACCTTGCCTTTCAGGGCATCGCCGATCGAATTGACCGGAACGCCTTCCAGATCGGCGCCGCTCACCTTCGAGACGGCGCTGGTCAGCGTGCGGCGCGACTGGGTGCCGTAACCGACGACCACCACGTCGTCCAGCACGTTGTTGTCCTCGGCGAGCCGCACGTCGATCTGCGTCCGGTTGCCGACCGCGATCTCCTGAGACTGATAACCCAGATAATTGAATACCAGCACCGAACCCGGACCGGGAACGACGATTTCGTAATTGCCCTCAACGTCGGACGAGACGCCCGTCTGGGTGCCTTTGACCATGACCGTCGCACCGACGACCGACTCGCCGGCGCCGGCGGTTATCCGGCCCCTGACGGTCAGCCTACGACCGGAATCCGATTGGGGGGGGGGAGTTTTGCCGGGTCAGGATCACGACGCCGTCGACGACCTGCCACGCGATGCCTTTGTCGGCGAACAGCGGACCGAGAACGGCATCGACAGCGCCGCCGTCCACACGGATTTCCACATTGCCGAGCGGCATGACGCCGACCGACGATTCGTACGAAAATGCAATTCCGGTTTGCCGGGTCACCGCATCGACCGCTTCCTTGACGGTTGCATTTCGCAGGGACAGGGTGACATTGTAGTGTTGTGCATACAGCTCTTCAGCCGCCGACAACGTAAAGACGTTGCACAGCAACAGCAGCAACATACAGCATCCCGTCCGAAAAACAGATAAATTTTTCTTCATGATTAGGACTGTAAAGTTTTAAACTGATCGAGGAAAGCAGCAGCACCGGGCCCGGATGTGCCAACATGATTCGGATGAATGGAATCAGGGTTTAGTTCATAGGCAGTTGAAAATTTAGGTTTCTATTCAGCTATTCGGTTTAAGTCGTTTCTTGTTTCTATTCCGTGACGGCCGCCGGCGCGGGACGGCATTTCACGCCCGACATCTTCTCGATGATGTCCAGCACGTCATCGAGCGTATTGGACTTCAGGAAGTTGAAGTTATACAGCCGGTCGTCGTCGAGAGGCGCGACGGTCTCTATATCGACGCTGTAGATCTCCTCCACCTTGCGGATGATCTCGGCCACACGGACATCGGACATCGAGATCATGCCGTACTTGAGCAGCATCAGATACTCCACGTTGACCTCGGAGATGGAGATGTCGTGCGAAGCGGACGAATAGTAGATCTTCTGTCCCGGCTGCATGGTAATCATGTTGTCGTTGTCGCCGAACTGGAGTTTGACCACGCCGCGTTCGAGCACGACCTCCGTATCGTCCGTATCCTTATACATCTTGACGTTGAACGAAGTGCCGACGACCTTGACCACCACCGTATTGGTCTTCACGAAAAACGGATGGTCCCTGTCGGAAGCCACGTCGAAAAAGGCCTCTCCGTCGAGTTTCACCGTGCGGTCGTGCGGACTGAACGTCTTGCCGTAGCTCAGGGTCGATCCCTGCGCCAGCCAGACCTGCGTTCCGTCCAGCAGCCGGAGGGATTCGGGTTTGCGGCCGGTATTGGTGAACGTATAGTACGATTCCATGGCCGCCTTGTGCATGTCGTGGCCGACGAGGTAGCCGCCCACGACGAGTGCAACGCCCAGCATGGCGGCGGCGCTCCAGCCTGCCCAGCGTATGATCCGCGCACGCTTGGAGCGGTGCGGCGACGCATCCGCGTCGATACGGGCGTGCAGCGCCTTGAGCGATTTGAGGATCCGCTGCGGATCGTTCTCGACGGAATTCCGGTCGCGCACGCTCCACAAAGCCCGGATTTCGCAAAACTCGGCTTTGTTGGCTTCGGACTCGGAAATCCAGCTCAGAACGTCCTGTTCTTCGGCCGGAGTCGCGTTTCCCTCCAAATACTTATAAATAAGTTCGTTTTTCAAAATAATATTGGTTTAAGATTAGACTTCGGTTATACATGCGCTCCGGCCTTGGTCGCTCCGTATAACGGCAGTCAGCATCTTGCTCTCTACCAATAATACAAAGCTGGGCAACCCACCCCCTAATCCGAATGCGAAAAAATTTTGCAGAAAAAGAACCGATCCGGCTTACGCCCGACCGGAAGTCAGAGCAGTTTGTCGCGCAGATTCTTCAGCGCCAGATACATATGATTCTCGACCGTGCTGACCGTCAGCCCCAGCCGCTCGCCGATCTCCTTGTTCGACATGTTCTCGAAAAAGCGCATGCGGAAAATCTCCCGCCGCTTGTCGGGCAGCTCGTCCACCGCCTGCCGCAGCTGCTGCCGCATGTCGTTGTCATAGATTTTGGCAAGGATCGGATTCTTGTCCGGATCGTAATAATCGAACACCATCCGGTCGATCTGCGAACCGTACCACGAGCGGTACTCCGTGTCGCGCTTGTGCTTCCAGATGTAGTTGATCGCCCGGTTGTAGACAGCCTTCAGCAGGTACTTGTACAACGGATCGTCCGTGGAAATCCGGTGGCGGTTTTTCCAGATATTGAAAAACACGTCCTGCACCACGTCTTCGGCCCACTGATCCCGGAGAAACATCCGGGCATACGACAGCATGGCCGGATAATACGCCAGATACAGCTCGTCGAAAGAGTCTGCATTCATCAATTGTTTGTCTAAATCGCTCATCGCCTGTTTTTGATTTTCGCGGAAAGATTCTTATCCCCTGAAATATTCATCGATTTTATTCGGATTTTCCGGATGCGAGACAGCGGTCGGGATATATTTCCACGATCGCAAAAATAGAAAATTATATTTAAAAGCAAGCCCTCTCCCGGCCGCGGAGAAACCGCTGCCGCAAAAACCGCCCGCGAAACACGACCGATAAAACGCTCAGGGCAAAGCATTTACCCCAATCCTCCGAATTCATCCGCCGTACGGGTTTTTAGCGATTTATTCATGGAACCGCAACAGCCGGAAAGCTCCCCGCGCCGATCGTCGCCGCCTTTCCGCATCCGGACTGCACTCCGTACGCCATGAAAAAAGGGTCGCGCGGCGCAAGGCCGCACAACCCCGCACACCGGGCGTCACGGATGCCGGAAACCGGCCGCCGGAATGCAGATTACCGTCCCGTCACGCGCATATACTTGGCAAGCGCCGTGCGGTAGGAGGCGCAGGCCGAAGTGAGGTTGTTGCGGCTCTGCGTGTAAAGCGTCTCGGCGTCGAGCAGGTCGGTGAGCGGCGCGGTTCCCGCCTTGTAAAAGTTCCGGTTCTGACGCAGATTCTCGGCCGAGGACTCCACCGAACGCCGCATGAGCAGGATCTGCGCATAGGACTCCTGCACTTCGCTCCACGTCCGTTCGATCTCCACGGCAAGCATCTCCCGCGCCTGCAGTCGGTCGTTTTCGGCCTGCTGCTCCCTGATACGGGCCTTTTTCAGCGCATGGGCGCCGCCCCACCACTCCGAAACAGGCACCGAGACCTGCGCGAAGACCATTCCGTCGTCCACGCTCTTGTCCGTCACATTGTAGTAGAGATACCCCGCGCCTATGCCTACCGTCGGCAGGCGTTTGCCGCGCTCCATGCGTTTCTCATACTTCCGGGCTTCGACGTTCTTCTCCGCAAGCAGATATTCGGCCCTGCGGTCGAGCGCCTCCTCGACCGGAACATAGTAGGCGGCGGGAGCCTCCGGTTCGCCGAACGCGGCATTCGCCACGTCGAATCCGCGCCAATCGACGCCGATATGCTGGGCCAGCAGCATTTTCGACACCTTCAGTCCGTTTTCGACCTTCAGGCGGTTCGACGCGATCTCCTGCTGCCGCAGCTCCACGCGCAGCAGGTCGTTGTTGGTCACCAGCCCGGCCTTCACCGAGAGTTCGACCTGACGGCGTATCTCGGCCAGCTGCCGCTCCACGGCATCGAGGGTCGAAAGGTTGTCGCGGAGCGACACGACCTGCCAGAAACAGGCATCGGTCCGCTCGCGCACCTCGGCTTCGGTCTGCAGCAGCTGCAACCGTCCGACCTCCTCGCCCAGCCGGGCGAGCTTGTTGCCGGTGACGATCTTCAGTCCGGCGAACAGGGGCTGAACGGCCGTGACGGAGCCGACGATGCCGCGCTTGACCATCGAAACAGGCAGCGTCCCCATCTGCGGAACGGCGAAATCGGCCTGCACCAGTCCGTGCTGCGCCTGAAAGAGGCCGCCCGACGCGGAAATCTGCGGAAAGTAATTGGTGAACGCTTCGCGGTGCGTCTGCGACGCGGCGTCGAGGTCCAGCCTGCTGTTGCGGAGCGTGCGGTTGTGTTCGACGGCGGCGGCGCGGCACTCTTCGAGCGAAAGCGTCTGAGCCGCGGCAGGAACAGCCGCAACGCACAAAAACAGAAATACAACGGCTTTTTTCATCACTTGTAGATTTTGGAATAGAGTACCGGAAGTATCGTAACGACGAGGATCAGCGAACCGATGCCTCCGGCAAAGATCGTAATGCCCACGGGCGCCCAAAAGGTGCTTCCGCCCAGCATCATCGGCACGACGCCCACGGCGGTGGTGGCGGTGGTGAGGAAGATCGGCACCATACGCCGCTTGCCGGCGTCATAGGCCGCCAGACGCCCCGACCAGTGGCATACCTTGCGTTTGTCTTCGGCATGCTGGTACATCAGAATCACGTTGCGGACGATCATGCCCAGCAGGGTGATGAAGCCCAGCACCGAGGTCAGTCCGATGGTGAAGTCGGCGATCCGCAGCCCCACCACCGCCCCGAACAGACAGAGCGACATCGAAGCCATGACCACCAGCGTAATGCCGAACTTGCGGAAGTTGACCAGAATGAAGAAGAAGATGATGACCAGCGAAATGGTCAGTCCCGACGCGATCGGGGGAATCGTCTCCCAGTCGAATTCGTAGGCTCCGCCCAGCTCGGTCGCAATGCCGGCCGGAAGCGTCAGCTCCTTGTCGATCAGCTCGCTTATGCGCGAATTGACACGCATGGCGTTGGCGCCGCGTTTGAGGTCGGCGGTGACCGTCAGGCAGCGCATGCCGTTGCGGTGCACGATTTTGCTCTCGCTCCACGCCGGCCCGACGTCGGCGATCTGCCGCAGGGGTACGCTGACGCCGGGCACGGGCGAAGAGACATAGGTGTCCCCGACGTCGGAGAGCGAGCGTTCGCCCCGGCGCACATCGTTTTTGAGTACGACGGGCAGTTTGTAATCGCCCTCCCAGACGGCCCCTACGGGCACGTCTCCGGCGGCGAGGGCCAGATTGACGGCCGCCAGCGTCCGGGTGACGCCCAGCTGCGGCGCAGTGACGGGGTCGAGCCGCACATCGACGACCGCACGGGGATCCTCATAATCGGAGTGCACCCACATCAGTTCGGGCATCCGCCGCATGCGGTCCATCAGCCGGTCGCCCGCGGCGCGCAGCGAGTCGATGTCGCTGCCGTAGAAGCGGAATTCGAGCGACGGCACGTTCTGGTAGTCGAGCTGTTTGAATTTGACGTAGGCTTCGGGGAAACGGTCGGCCCATGCATCGGCATATCGGTCGAGGATATCCTCGGTATCGTCGATCGAGGTGGTATTGACGATGAACTGGGCATAGTTCTTACCCGCGATCTGCGGAGCGTAGCTCATCTGGAAACGCGGCGACGAACAGCCCACGAACGAAGTGACGGACTTCACCCGCCCGTCGGCCCGCAGCATCCGGTAAACCGAATCGGCGACGGCTCCGGTCCGTTCCAGCGGGGTGTCGGGCCGCAGGTAGATCTCCACGGCGAACTGGTCGCGGTCGGCGAAGGGCACCATGCGGAGTTTCAGCTGCGTGGCCAGCACCAGCGAAACGGCCACCGAGGCAAGGCCCAGCGAAATCGTCAGCCACCCGTGGCGGAAGGTCCACGCCAGCACCCGCCGGTAAACGTCGTGGACACGGTCGGTAACGCTCTTACGCCCCTCCTTGCGGGGCTGAACCGCCGGAATGATCACGATTTCGAGGAACGGAATCACCAGCACGGCCAACAGCAGCGAAACCATCAGGTTGATGGTGATCGTCCACGGGAAATAGGTCAGAAAGTCGCGCATCATGCCCGTCATGGTAAACAGAATCGGGTAGAAAATCATGCAGATGCAGATCGTCGCCAGCAGCAGCGACGGGAAAAACACCCTTGCGCTCTCGACGGCCGCATACCAGCGCGAGTGGCCGCGCCCGATGTAGTCGAGGTAGCCGTCGATCACCACGATCGAATTATCGACGATCATGCCCAGCACGACGACCAGCGCCGCAAGGGTCACCGTATTGAGCGGAATGCCGCACAAATACATGACGCCCACCGAGATGAAGGTGGAGAGCGGAATCGTGACGGCCGCCACGACGGCCGACCGCAGCGGGAAGAGCAGCATCATGACCAGAATGATGATGGCCATGGCCACGAACAGGTCGCGCAGGAACGAGTGCACGGAGTCGCCGACGACCTTGGCCTGATCGGCGATGCGCTGCACCGCGACGTCGGACGGAAGCTCCTCCATGAAAGCGTGCAGCACCTCGTCCACTTCGCGGCCGTACTCCACGATATTGTATCCCCCGCGCATCTCCATCGAGAGGAGCACGCAGCGGTGGCCGTTGTTGCGGATATAGCTGTCCGGATCGTCGTATTCGCGCACGACGCGCGCAACGTCCTTCACACGCAGGACGTGGCCTTCGGGGTCGCTCCAGACGATCTGCTCCGCGACCTCGCGCTCCCCGGCCAGCGACGGCGCGATATGGATCGGCGTTTCGGTCTCGCCGTTGCTCACCGAGCCGCCCGCCGGGGTCAGCCCCTGCGAAGCCAGCGCCGCGGAGAGCACCTTCTCGCCGATGCCGTAGGCCGCCAGCCGGTCGTGATCGGCATATACCGAGATCTGCTCCTGCTGAACGCCGTAAGGCCGCAGGTTCGAGACCGACTCGATGCGGCGCAGACGGTCGCTCAGGTCGTCCATGTACCCTTTCAGTTCGCGGTACGACCGCGTGTCCGATTCGAGGGTGATCAGCAGGGCCGAGGTGTCGCCGAAGTCGTCGTTCGTCACGAGCGCCGCGACGCCCGCGGGAAGCTGCATCTTGAACGCCGCAAGGCCGTGCTTGATCTTCGACCACACTTCGTCCTTGTCGTTCACGTCGTCGTTCAGCTCGACCATCACGTAACACATGCCGTTCTGCGAGGTGGAGGTGGTCTTCGAACGCTTCACCTCCTTGTAGGTCATCAGGAACTGTTCGAGCGGCTTGGCCAGCTGTTCTTCGACCTCTTCGCTCGTGGCGCCCGGATAGACGCCCACCACGACGCCCTGACGGATGGTATATTCGGGAAACTCCTGCTTGGGGATGTGAACCAGTCCGTAGATGCCGAAAACGAACAGGCAGCCCACGAGCAGGAAGGTGATGCGGAAGTTGCGCATCGACCACGATATGATATTGGCAGAGCGTCCCATCACCACACGACTTTACTGCCTTCGCCGATCTTCTGCATGCCGTCCACCACGATCCGGTCGCCGCTCCGGACGCCGTCCTTCAGCACGACAGCGTTGTTCACCAGACGGCCCGTCGTCACGGCCGTACGCACGACCGAGTCGCCGCGCACGGTCCATACGAAACGGCTTCCGTCGCCCGCCTGCTGTACGGCGCGCACCGGAAGCGCGATCTGCTCGGCAGCACCCGCAGGCGAAACCTCCACGCGGCAGACCATGCCCGGCAGCAGCTCGCCCCCGGCGTTGGCCAGCGCGGCCCGCACGTCGTAGGTGTGCGCCGCAGGATTGGCCACGGCACCCTTTTCGATCTTCTCGGCCTGAAACGTACGGTCGCCGAGCGCCGGAACGGTTATCCGCATGCGGCTGTCGGCGCCGATCGCGGCGATCTCCTGTTCGGGGACGGAGAAGCGCACCTTGACGGTTCCGATTTGCAGTAGGTTCATCACCGGAACGCCCGGCAGCACCGTCTCGCCGGCCGAAGCCCGCCGCTCGCCGACCACACCGTCGAACGGAGCGTACAGCGCGCAGTCGCTCAGGTTCTTCTTGGCGATTTCGAAAAGCGACTCGGCCTGACGGAGCCGGGTCTGCGCTTCGACCCATTTGATTTCGGGCAGACTTTGGGCCTCGTACAACTGGCGGAGACGCCCGCAGGCGTCTTCGGCCTGCTCCAGCGACGCCCGCGCGGCGTCGAAGGTCTGCCGGGCCGAAGTAGAATCGAGTTCGGCCAGCAGCTGCCCTTTCCGCACGCGCTGTCCTTCGTCGGCCAGCGTGCGGGCGACGGTCCCGGCGACGGGAAAACTCAGGGATGCCGAAGCTTCCTCCTCGACCGAACCTACGTACACGGCCGCGCCGAAGCCGGCCGACGGCGCGGCGACGATCGTCGTCACCCGCAGCGGATCGGCCGTCCGGGTGTTTTTCGGAGAAGAACAGCCCGCCGCAATGAGCAGCAAGGCCCAGAAAATCGTTCGTTTCATTGGTTTACAGTTTTTCGATGCAAAGTTCCCCTTTTGCGGAGCGGCAGAAAAGGCCGCCGTGTCGGCTAAACTCGTCGATTCGTTCGATTTTGAACCTTTCGGCGAATATCGACCGGCAAATTGTTATATTTGTACGAAAAATCCACGACAAAATGAACGAAAAGGATATCCAGAGCTTTTCGCTCGCCACGCTGATCGACGTCTGCGGCCGCCGTCCCGGAGACATCTGCTACGACGGCTGTCTGATCGCGTCGCGCGTCAACGTGCAGGACGAAATCGACATCGACCTGTTCCGCTATCCGACGCGCATCGACGCCTTCGTCATCCTGTTCTGTTCCAAAGGTTCGGGAACCTTCACCTCGAACCTGACGCGGCATACGCTCACGGAGAATTCGATCTTCGTACACCTGCCGGGGTCGATCATCCAAGCCGAATCGACCGAGGAGATCGCGCTGCACGCCGTGATCTGCGAAGAGGAGTTCATCAGGCGCATCAACATAGACATCAGACTGCTCTCGCAGCTGTTCCTGCACGTGGAGAAGCAGCCCTGTCTCAAACTCGACGAAAAGGAGTGGACGGGAATCACCCGGTCGTTCGAGGAACTCGGCGCCGAGGGTACGGAGATGCCGGCGGACGTCTATTCCGCCGAGGTCATACGTTCGATCATCCGGACGCTGGCCTACAAAGTGTGCCGCGTCATCGGACGTCACATCGAAACGAGCGGAGAGCGGCAGGTCTCGGCGCGCAGCCGCAACGACGAGTATTTCAGCCAGTTCATGAATATTCTGGGCAAACACTACACGCAGGAGCGATCGGTGGGCTTCTACGCCGGGCAGCTGAACCTGACGCCCAAATACCTGACGACGCTCATCCGCAAGACCAGCGGCCGGACGGCCGTCGAATGGATCGACGACTACGTCGTGCTCGAAGCCAAGAACCTGCTGAAATACTCCACGATGAGCATTCAGGAGATCGCCTATTACCTGAATTTCTCCAACCAGTCGTTCTTCGGCAAATACTTCAAGAGCCATACGGGCATGACGCCTTCGGCCTACCGGATCGGCAGGTAGCCGCCGGCCGGGCATGCCGCCCCTTATCCCCGCGTCCGGTACTGATTCGGCGTGCAGCCGGCATGCCGTCTGAAGAAGCGGACGAAATGCTGCGGATACTGGAATCCCAGTTCGCCGGCCACCTGCCCGATCGTTTTGTCCGGGTCGAGCAGGCTCTCTTTCGCCGCGTCGATCATCTTCAGCTGGATATACTCCTGCGCCGATTTTCCGGTCTCCTTTTTGACCAGATCGCCGAAATAGTTGGGCGAAAGGCATATCTTGTCGGCGAAATAGCGCACCGACGGCAGTCCCTCCCTCGCGGCGACGCCCTCCGAGAGGTAATCGTCCAGCAGTCGTTCGAAACGGGCCAGCGCATCGAGGTTCAGGTCTTCGCGCGTCACGAACTGGCGTTCGTAAAAACGCATGCAATAGTCCAGCAGCAGCTCGATATTGGTGGCGATAAGCCCCTTCGAATGCTTGTCGATGGCGTGCCGCAGCTCCATTTCGATCTTTTTCAGGCAGTCGAGCACGATCGTCCGCTCCTCTTCCGACAGGTGCAGTGCTTCGTTAGCTTCGTAAGAGAAGAAGGTGTATTTCCTGATTTTCCGTCCGAGCGACGTGCCGCGGATGAAATCGGGATGAAACAACAGTCCGACGGACTTCGTGGGAATACCTTCGATATCGGTATAGCCGACGGTCTGTCCCGGAGCGATGCTGACCACGGTCTGGTCGTCGAAATCATACCCCGTCTTCCCGTAGTTGATTCGGCAGCCCCGCGTCTCCTTGAGGAAAACCGAATAGAATCCCATCGTCATCCGGTAGTTTCCCTGACTTTCGGCCGTGTCGAACCGGACCACGCCCACCAGCGGGTGGCGGGTCTCGAATCCGAAGAGTTTGTTGTAGCGGTCGATCGTATCGATCTTCAGAATTTCGTCCATACAGCTCGGTTTTTCCATACGCAAAGATAGCGCTTTTTCCCGTACGCGGTGCGGGCGTCGGCGCGAAACAGTAATCGGGGTAACTTTATCCGTAATCGGGGTAGCCGGCTGTCAGACAGCAGATTCGCTTCAGCTTCAAAAACCGTAATCCGGGTAATTTCATCCGTAATCCGGATACCGGCCCGAAGCGTTTCGGCAAGTAATTTTGCAACGTGGAAATCACCGATAAAAAAATATGAAACGGATTCTAATTTTAACGATAACACTTATTATGATGCACAACATCTCCTCCGCACAAACGGATGCGGACAATTTCTACCGAAGCGATGCGGTAACCGCAGAAAAGGTATCCTTCCCGAACCAGTACAAAATGAAGGTCGGCGCCAACCTCTTCCGGCCCAAGGAGATGAAACCGGGCGAAAAACGTCCCGCAATCATCGTCGGCCACCCGATGGGAGCCGTCAAGGAGCAGGCTGCGAACCTCTATGCGATCAAAATGGCCGAACGCGGATTCGTCACGCTCGCCATCGACCTGTCATTCTGGGGCGACAGCGAGGGAGAGCCGCGCAACACGGTCTCCCCGGAGATATACGCCGAGGATTTCAGCGCGGCGGCGGATTTCCTCGGAACGCGGGAGTTCGTCGAGCGCAGCGGCATCGGCGCAATCGGAATCTGCGGCAGCGGAAGTTTCGCCGTAAGCGCGGCGAAGATCGATCCCCGGCTGAAAGCCGTCGCCACGGTGAGCATGTACGACATGGGCGCAGCCAGCCGCAGCGGACTAAAAAACGCCCAGACACTTGAGCAGCGGAAGCGGATACTGGCCGAAGCGGCGGAACAGCGCTACGCGGAGTTTACGGGCGGGGAAACCGCATACACCGGCGGCACGGCAGACGAGCTGACGGAAAACTCCACCCCGGTCGAGCGGGAATTCTACGCCTTCTACCGCACGCCGCGCGGAGAGTTCACGCCCGAAGGGGCGACGCACCGGACGACCACGCACCCCACGCTCGCAAGCAACGTGAAGTTCATGAACTTCTACCCCTTCAACGACATCGAGACCATCTCGCCGCGTCCGCTGCTCTTCATCGTCGGGGAAAACGCCCATTCGCGCGAATTCAGCGAGGACGCCTTCAGGCGGGCCGCCGAGCCGAAAGAGCTGTATGTCGTACCGGGCGCGGGGCACGTCGATCTCTACGACCGCACGGGGCTGATCCCGTTCGACAAGCTGGAAGAGTTCTTCGGAAACAGCCTGAAATAAGACGGAACGACCATGAAAAAACGGCTCGCATACAGTCCGGGAAGACTGGTTGCAATCCTGACCTTCGGCGTCTTCGGCATCATCAACACCGAAATGGGCGTCGTCGGGATTATCCCGCAGATCGCCGAAACTTTCGGGGTGACGGTTCCGCAGGCGGGGTGGACGGTGGGCGTCTTCGCGCTTATCGTCGCCGTCTCGGCCCCGGTGATGCCGCTGTTGTTTTCAGGCACCGACCGCCGGACCGGCTCCGTAGTCTTCGCCTACGACCTCAATCCGCGCTACGGGGAGCAGCTGCCCTCCGTACGGCTGACCGGACTGGCCCCCGATCTGCACTACCGCATCCGCGAAATAAACCTCATGCCGGGGCAGAATCCGCGTATCGAGCACAACGACCGCGTCGTAAGCGGCGATTACCTGATGAAGGCAGGTTTGAAACTCTTCTCGACGGACCGCGCCCGCAGCGTCGTCGTCGAGCTGAAAGCCGAATGACGGGAAGCGGAAACGAAGAACCGAAAAACAGAGGAAACTCCGGATGCGAATGCACATCCGGAGTTTTCATTTGCCCCTCCCCAACAGATTAATGTCGTAACGGTTACCACGCAAGTTGGAGGTTTGCTTCAGGATTTTCACCTTTGCCGCCATAAAACCCTAACGAACCTGATATGACCATAAAAACCTGCAAATTCCGCATCGGCGACGTCTATTTGTTCCATACGACAGATCCCGGCTGCGACAGCCGAACGTCGCTATGGGGAATCGTCGGCAATCGGGACGCCGAGAACCGCATCTGTCTGGAAACCTCCTCGGCGGATCTGAGAAAGTATAATTATTGGACCTTCCTGCCAGCCGAATACCAATTTTGCAGGCTCTCCACGCGAGAGGAATTGAGGGACTTCTCTTTTAACCTGAACCGCAATTAATTGCGTAAATTTTAGTGAGCAATATCGCTCAAAAACTATTTTTTTTATTTTATGAGTTGCAATAATTCATATATGCACCTGAGAGTCAAGGCGGTTCAGGAATTTGACCAAATGTATTATAAACCCGAATACAAGGCGAAATGCCACAAACGGGTTTGGAAACGGCTCGGACGTTACATCTTCGGCATTTCTTATCAGAGTTATCTGGATTATCTGAAGATGGACGTTTCGGACATTCCGTCCACGCCGTTCGAGGCCCGGCAAGCCAAACGCAAGCTGGTGGACAAACTGCTGGAGCGCGAACTTGAGCGGATGAAACGCCCCGTCCGGCCGGAAAAAACGGGGGAGTTGAAAAAAGAACCTGTAGAACAGGGGTGACGCCAACTTTTTCAGCGGCGGGGCGGGCTTTCGGGTCCGCCCCGTTTTTTCGGCCCGCGGCGTTTCAGCTTACCGGATTTCCGCCCTCCTCCCCGTCCTGCATTTCAGTCATCCTGTCCAATACCCCTGCTATGCGCTCCCCCAAGGACGCCATCACCCGCTCGTCGCAATAGCCCGACAGGTCCACTGCCGGCAGCACGTCCGCCAGCACCATCGCCGTCAGTTTGGAGCTAAGCACCGTCAGATAGATCAGCGGGATATACGGGGGCCTGCTTATCCCGTCGGCCCGCACCGTGATCCGCTGCTGCGGAACCGCCAGACGCTCCGGCTTCCGGCCTTTCTCCCCAACGTTCCAAAGCACCTTTTCCTCGGCCTGCGTAACGTAGAGATTGAACGACGTGTCGTTCACATACTCCGCCCGGTCGACCCAAAAATCGACGCCGTAGTCTTCGGCCGCGGGATCGGCGCAGATGCCGCAGTCGGGCATGTCGCACATGATCGCCCGGAGGATGATGTTTTTGTCGGCCAGCTCCGCCGACTGCATTCTATTCAACGCCGCAATGCAGATATTGACCTGCGTCGCGTAAAAGCGGTCGATGGCCCGCAGGGCTTTCTCGAAATCGGGGTCGTTCCGGTTCATCGTGGAATTTTTGCGTTGTTCATCAATGCGTGTGCCGTTTTAGACCCGGAACACCGGTTTGAAAAAAGGGGCGGTTCCGACCGAACAAGTGACGCAACTTCACTTTAGGAAGAATTC
>ERZ1026941.136-NODE-136-length-33003-cov-6.532111_pt1 | contig 33003 bp, 15 predicted proteins | sample MGYA00519305_ERZ1026941 | MGnify/ENA primary metagenome ERZ1026941 (study PRJEB26926, sample SAMN06164614) | human gut metagenome | biome: ENVO:00009003; feature: ENVO:2100002; material: ENVO:00002003 | host: Homo sapiens | place: USA | collected 2012 ...
GCGTGGTGATCGGCCACGAGATGACCCACGGATTCGACGACCAGGGCCGCAATTTCGACAAGGACGGCAACATGAACAACTGGTGGACCGACGAGGACGCCGCCGCGTTCAAGGCCAAGACGGACATTCTGGTCAAGCAGTTCGACGCGATCGAGGTTCTGCCCGCCAAGGAGGGACAGCCTGCGATCTTCGCCAACGGCGCATTGTCGCTCGGCGAGAACATCGCCGACCAGGGCGGCCTGCGCGTGGCCCGCACGGCCTACCGCAATTCGCTCGCAGGCAGGGAGGCTCCCGCCCCGATCGACGGATTCACTCCCGAGCAGCGTTTCTACCTGGGCTACGCCACGCTGTGGGCGCAGAACATCCGCGACGAGGAGATCGCCCGTCTCACCAAGCTCGACGTGCATTCGCTGGGCAAATGGCGCGTGAACGCCACGCTGCGCAACCTGCAGGATTTCTACGACGCCTTCTCGATCGCCGACGGACCGATGTTCCTGCCCGAACAGGATCGCGTAATCATCTGGTAACCCGCTTAAAAAGCGGGTTTCAGGGGCGATGCCGGGCCATTCTGGCTTACGATCCCGTTCTGCGCCCGCCCGCTTAAGAAGCAGGCTTCAGGGGGCGACGGCCGGCCGGCAGGATTCCGACCAAGCTCTGCGCCCGTCGGCTTGAGAAGCGGGCTTCAGGGGCGGTAAACGCCCACCGGAATCACGCCCCGGTCCGGAACGCTTCATTCAATAAAAAAGACGGCAGGGAGTTTTCCCTGCCGTCTTTTTCGTCTCCGGGCGGTGCAGCCCGGCTTTCCCCGCCGCGCGCCCGGTCCGGCGGCGGAGAACCGAAAAACCGGGCTTCGAAGCATCCATTTTTCGCTTTTTCTTTTAACTTTGTGCTAAAGAAGAAACGATGACCCGACATAAGGCATATACGAAAATTCCGTTTGCGGCGCTGTTTTTCGCCGCAACGCTGATTTCTCCGGCGCTCCATGCCCTGAACATCCCGGACTACCGCTTCCACACCATGCCCGAGACCTCCTATTACGGAGGCATCCACAGCATCGCCAAGGACAGCGTCGGGCGTATGTGGTTCAGCGGCTACGACGCCCTGTTCATGTACAACGGCACGTCGTTCGTACGGATGACCGACCTGGTCACGAACCTCTTGCCGAATTCCTACTGGTCCTACGGACAGGTGATCACGGACAACCGGAAAGGCCTGTACGTAGGGACTAACCAAGGGCTGCTGCGCTTCAACTACCGGAAGCTGGAGTTCGAATTCGTTCTGGAGGGCAATATCGGCTCGGTCACGGCGAACAACGACGGGACGGCATGGCTGATCCGCAACAACGGCATCGAATCGTTCAGCCCCGAACGGCTGCCCGCCGTGACCCGCTATCCGATGCCTCCGGAGATGTCCGCACCCGGGCGGACGCTGACGCTGGTGTGCACGAAGGAGTACGTTTACGCCGCGTCGGGCGGCGATCTCTACCGCCTGAACCGGGAGACCGGGCAATACGTCCTCTTCGCATCCGTCGGCGGCGGCAGCTGCGTGATCCGCGACGTGGTGGAGTGCAACGGGTCGGTATATGTCCTCACGCTCATGGACGGGCTCTACGAATGCGACGGCAACGGCAGGATCGGACGGTATTTCCGACTGCCGCTCGAATACGAGAAATCCGCCGGCGCCAAGGAGCTTCACCTCGATTCGCAGGGCATCATCTGGGTAGCGACGCAATCGGGACTGCTGCTGCTGGAGCCGCTTACCGCCAGCACGCAGCTGCTGCGTTCCGACCTCCACTATCCCTACTCCCTGCCCAACAATTCGGTATGGTCGATCTTCCCCGATCCCGACGGCGGGATATGGGTCGGCACATACGGCGGCAAACTGGCCTACATGACCTTCGCGGACAACGGCGTGGACTATTTCAAAGCCACGCCGGGCGGGCTGAACCATCCCATCGTCAGCTGTTTCGAAGAGGATTCGGAGGGCAATCTCTGGATCGGAACGGAGGGGGGGGGAATTAACCGCTGGGACCGCCGCGACGGCCGGTTCGTCTATTACACGCAGGAGAGCCGCTGCGGCCTGACGTCGAACATGATCAAAAAGCTGTGGCACGACGGAAACGACAGGCTGCTGGTCTCGGCGTTCAACGGCGGAATGCGGGTCTTCGACGAACGGCAGGGACGTTTCTCCGACCTGTACATGAACCATCCGGCCTCGGGACAGCCTTTGAGCGTCTATGACTTCGCCAAGGAGGGCGACCGGGGCATCTGGCTGACCGACCCGGACGCCGAGCTGATGTACAAGGATGCGAGTACGGGACGCGTGGAGACGGTCCGGCTGACAGACGCACAGGGAAACGCCGTCCGCATCCATATCGAAACGCTGTTCCACGACGAGCGGGGCAACCTGTGGCTCGTCGGGCACGACGGCGCATACGTCGTCGATCCCGCCACACGGCGGATTCTGAAGCGCCATTACATCGCAGAGGCCCCCTATTCGGTCAACAACCTCTGCTCCTACTGCGTCACCTCCGACTCCGACATCTGGTTCGGAACCCGTGGCGGCGGGGTCAACCTGCTGCGCCGCAACGGCAGTTACGTCAATTTCAGGGACCGGAACGGCGAAGGGCTGGAGGGCAAAACAGTCTTCGGCATCCTCGAAGACACCCCCTCGAAAGATGTCTGGTTCAGCACCAACGACGGGCTTTACTATTACGACCATACCGACGGGGTGATCCGCAAATCGCAGATCGACATCCCGAACCGCTGCGGGGCCTACTACGTGCGGGCTTGCTACAAGACCTCGAAAGGCGAAATGCTGTTCGGAGGGACGGACGGCTTCATCCTCTTCACCCCGGGAAAGATCAAATACAACGACCAGAAGCCGAAAGTCTATTTTACGGACCTGCTTATCAACAGCCGGCCGGCCGTGCCCGGCGCCAAGAACTCGCCTCTGGAGAAAGCCATTTCCACGCTCTCCTACCGCGGAGGCGAGGGCGACGTGATCGAACTGTCGCACCGGCAGTCGAATTTCGAAATCCGCTTCTCGGCGAACAGCTACCTGAACGCCGAGAAGAACCAGTATGCCTACCGCCTGCTGGGACACTCCGAAAGATGGTCCCTGCTGCCGCAGGGACAGAAGGCGGTGCAGTTCTTCAACCTGCCCGCCGGAAACTATGTCTTCGAGGTCAAGGCGGCCAACAACGACGGCCTGTGGGGCGACGAGGTTTCGGCGCTCGGCTTCAGGGTGCACCCCTCGCCCTTCCTCTCCCGCTGGGCCTACCTCGTTTATGCGGCGCTGCTCTCGGCGGTGGCCTACTTCATCTGGCGGTATTTCACCAACAAGAAGATTTTCGAACAGCGGCTCGAACTGGAGCGGATCAAGGAACAGAACATGAAGCAGCTGACCCAGGCCCGGATCAACTTCTTCACGAACATCTCCCACGACCTCAAAACTCCGCTCACGCTGGTCGTCGACCCGCTGAAACAGCTCAAGGAACACCTGCCCGCCAATGCGCCTGGCAATGCCTACGTGCACCTGATCGAGAAGAACGTGGGGCGCATCCAGCGCATGATCAGCCAACTGCTTCAGTTCCGCGAAATCGAGAGCCAGAAGATCACCCTGAACCGCCAGCCGGGCGATCTGATCCGCTTCATCGACAGCATCTTCTCGCTGTTCGAGTTCTACGCCAACAAGAAGGGGATCGAAACCGGCTTCAACTCCCAGTATGAAAGTTTCTACACCAAGTTCGACCACGACGTGATCGAAAAAATCTTCACGAACCTCTTCTCCAACGCGATCAAGTACGCCTCGGAAAACGGCTATGTCGGCGTGAGAATCTACCCGGCGCGGCAGGACCAGCGCCCGGAGTCCGCTCCGCCGGCCGCCGGCACCGAATACATCGCCTTCACGGTCACCAACACCGGGGCGGAAATCCCCGACGACAAGAAGGAGGCCATCTTCGAATCGTTCAACCACCTCTCCGACCGCCGTCCCCAATTCGAGAGCAGCAGCGGCCTGGGACTGGCCATCGTCAAGGAGCTGGTCGGCAACCTCAACGGAACCATCACCCTCCGTTCGGGCAACTCGAAAGTCGCGTTCACGGTGGTCCTGCCCTTCACGCTCAACGCCGAAAAGACCGACAGCGCCGCCGAATCGTACGAATACACGGTCTCCGAAATCGACAACCTGCTGACCGAATCCGACGTCATGGCTCCCAACGACCGGCACGACCGCAAGGCGTGCAACATCGTGGTCATCGAGGACGACCCCAACCTGCGGAGCTACCTCGAACAACGGCTGTCGAAACACTACAACGTATACACCGCGGCAAACGGCAGCGAAGGCATCGCCAAAGCGGAGAGAATCTGCCCCCAGATCGTCATCACCGACCTGATGATGCCCGAAGCCGACGGCTTCGAGGTATGCCGCTCGCTGCGTTCGAACATCAAGACCAGCCATATCCCGGTGATCATGCTTTCGGCTCTGGGCAAAAACACCGAAAACAAGATCAAGGCACTGGAATGCGGAGCCAACGTGTTCATCGACAAGCCCTTCGATATGGATTTCCTGCTCAAACAGGTTGCCAACCTCATCCGCAGCCAGCAGGAACTCAAGGAGCGTTACAGCAAGAAGTACATCGCCGAACCGTCGAAGATCACCATTTCGTCGATGGACGAGGAACTGCTGAAAAAGGCGATGAACTATATCGAACGGAACATGGACAACAGCGACTACAATGTGGATTCGTTCGTGTCGGACATGTCGATCGGACGCACGCTCCTCTACCAGAAGATCAACGACATCACGGGCATGTCGATCAAGGAGTTCATCATGGACGTCCGGCTGAAACGGTCGGCCCAGCTGCTCCGGGAGTCGGACCTGACCATCTCCGAGATCTCGGTCCTGACGGGATTCGCCAATCCCAAATATTTCAGCATCTGTTTCAAACGGCATTTCGAACTGACCCCATCCGAATTTAAGAAGAAATCCTGACGCAAACCGCACGAAAGGAGCCGACCGAACCGGCTATGAATATCTCGTGCTTTCGTATCCGCCGGAGCAGCGTCCGCATCTGCCCGCAGAAACCTTCCCGCCGTCGCCCCGCGCGACCGGCAGGGAGGTTTCATTTTGTCCGGACGGGACTCTTCGCAGGTCTGCGCAGCGCCCGGATATGATCCTTTTTTTTACCCCTCCGTACGAAATGGAACCATTTCCGAATAAACGACGCCCATCCGGTCGCCCCGTTTTATTGACCTTTGCAATACGGGGTCCGAAGTCCCCGGCGTCCGCTTTTCCCTCGAAATACATAAAAAATTTAAAAAATTAAAACCTGAAACCTATGAAAAGATGATCGGAAAACCACACCAGGCGACGAAGTGTCTCCCGCCCCTCCAGACAATCCCTTTATAACGGAGATACAAGCACTAACCAAAAAGAAACCTTTTATGATAATGAGCATGTACAAAAAGCTTATAGGCAGCCTGACGATTTCCCTCTTATTCCTGCTGTCTGCAACACCGTCGTTCGCCCAGCAGAACGACGTCAAAGTAACCGGTAAAATCACCGACGGAAGCGGCGCCCCGCTGGCGGGAGTCGTTGTCGTGGTAAAGGACGGCAAAAGCAACAACGGAGCCGTATCCAATACGCAAGGTGTTTATGAAATCAAAGTTCCCGCATCCTCGACGCTTCTTTTCACCTGTCTGGGCTATACCGACCAGGAAGTGAAACTCGGCGCATCGAATGTCGTAAACGTGACGATGACCGAAGACGCCCAGTCCCTCGACGAAGTGGTCGTCGTGGGTTACGGTACGCAGAAAAAGAAAGACCTCACGGGAGGTCTCGCCGTCGTCAGCAAACAGACGCTGGAAATGGTCTCGACCAACAACCTGATGGACCGTCTGGTCGGCCAGGTCGCCGGTCTGAACATCACGACCGGCAACGAAGCGCCGGGCAGCAACCAGACCCTGCTGATCCGCGGCCAGAACTCACTGACGGCCAGCAACGACCCGCTGATCATTCTCGACGGCATTCCCTACTCGGGCGGACTGGCCGACCTCGACCCGAACATCATCGAGAACATGTCGGTGCTGAAAGACGCGTCGGCCGTGGCCATCTACGGTTCGCGCGGCTCGAACGGCGTCATCCTGATCCAGACCAAGCGGGGTTCGCAGGGCGAATTCCATGTCACCTACAAAACGAAGCTCGCCATCGCCGAGCCGATGCAGCGCATCGAAACCATGGGTCCCAACGAGTTCATCCGCCTCAAACAGGACATGGGCCGGCTCAAGAACAATTACAGCGGCGAGCAGCTCGATCCGCTGGTAGGTTCGATTATCAGCGCCAGCGAGAAGGTAAACTACGCCAAGGGCATCACCAACGACTGGCAGGACTACGTCTTCCGCACGGTCTTCACGATGGACCACCAGCTGAGCTTCCAGGGCGGCAACGAGAAGACCACCTATATGGCCTCGGTTTCCTACCTGGACAACCCCGGCGTGGTTTACAATTCGAATTACCAGCGCACGAACGTCTATGCCAGCATCAACCAGAAAATGAACGACTGGCTGTCCGTAGGTCTCACCACGCAGTTCGTGAACCGTGAGACCGGCGGTGCGACGCCGAACCTCGAACATGCCATCAAGCAAAGCCCCTACGGCATCTACAAGGACGAGACCGGCGCCTACTACGAGGAGCCGATGGACTACTCGAACCTGCCCAACCCGATGAAGGACGTCAACGCCGACCAGAAACGCACGGGCCGCAACTTCATGGCCAACGGGTTCCTCGATCTCAAACTTCCGGTCAAAGGGCTCTCTTTCCGGTCGCAGTTCGGCTACAACTACCGCAGCCAGATGAACGGAACCTACTACGGCCGCAACACCGTAACGGGTAAGAAAGTCGACGGCCGCGCCGAGCTGGCCAACAACCACACGACGGACTGGACGTGGGAGAACGTGCTTAAATTCGACCGGAATTTCGGCAAACATCACATCGACTTCACAGGTCTCTTCTCCATGCAGGAGGCCCAGTATACAGCCGCTTCGCAAAGCGGCGAAGGCTTCGTAAACGACGACTCGAGCTTCTACCGGATGGACGGCGCCGAGAACAAGATCGCCATCAGTTCGTCTTTCTGGAAAGAGAACTTCGTTTCGGGCATGTTCCGTGTGAATTACGGCTTCAACAGCAAATACCTTCTGACACTCACCGGACGCGCCGACTCGTTCTCGGCCTTCGCTGAAAACCACAAATGGGCTTTCTTCCCCTCGGCTGCCGTTGCCTGGCATCTCGGCGAGGAGAGCTTCATCAAGGACAACGCCTCTTGGATCGACATGCTGAAGATCCGCCTCTCATACGGCGCCAACGGAAACAACGCCATTTCACGTTATCAGTCGCTCGACCGTCTCTACTCGACCAATGGTGTCAAATATATTTGGGGCGACAACAGCGACGCCGCCAACTCGGCCTACCTGCCGAGCGACGGTATCGGCAATCCCGACCTGCGTTGGGAGACCACCTATACGGCCAACCTCGGTATCGACTTCCAGTTCTTCAACGGCCGTCTGGGCGGTACGATCGACATGTACCTCTCCAACACGCACGACCTGCTGATGTCGCGTACCGTTCCCATTATGAACGGTTACAGCAAGATTCTCTACAACGTCGGCCAGACCCGCAACAAAGGTATCGAACTGACGCTCCATTCGCAGAATATCCGCAAGAAGGATTTCAGGTGGGAGACCGACTTCACCTTCTCGCTCAACCGCGACCAGATCGTCGCGCTGCGCGGCGACGGCAAAGACGACATCAACAACAAGTGGTTCATCGGCCAGCCGCTGTCGGTCTACTACGACTGGAACATGATCGGCATCTGGCAGGAAGGCGACGAGTTCACGTTCATCGACAAGGACGGCAAGGAGGTGGCCCACCAGACCGGAGCCACACCCGGAGCCGCCAAACTGGAGGATGTCGACGGCAACGGCGTCATCGACTCCAAAGACCGCAAGGTGATCGGCAGCAAACAGCCGAGCTTCACGATGTCGATGGGCAACCGTTTCTCCTACAAGGACTTCTATTTCTCGTTCCTGTTCAACGGCGTCTTCGGCAAGTGGATGACGGACAACGTGGCCAACATCTCCTCGTATACGTTCGGTTCGGGCAACTACATCCACGGCGTGAAATACTGGACGCCGGAGACCCCCGACGCAGAGGTCGTTTCGCCGGGTTACCAGGCCTCCTTCAGCCACGGCTACTACAAGAAGCTCAACTACGTGCAGCTGCGCAACATCACGCTGGGCTACCGTGTCAATCAGAAATTCGTCCGCCGGATCGGCTTGAGCGCCATCGACGTGAATTTCAGCGTGAACAACGTCTGCGCCTTCTCCAACATGCGCCAGATGCTGAACTACGACAACACCTGGTTCGCATCGTTCCCGACCGCCCGTTCCTACGTACTGGGATTAACCTTAACCTTCTAATCAAGACCTGACTATGAAAACGATGAATTATATCAAGATCGGCATCGCGAGTTCGATCCTCTCAATAGCTGCGGGCTGCACCTCCTTCCTGGAAGAGGATCTGAAAAGTTCGCTGGCCCCCGACAACACTTACACCAGTTCACTGGGCTTCGAGGTGGGAGCCACGGGGCTCTACGCCATCGCCCGCTCGGAATACAACACCTGGGGTGAAAACGGCGCTTTCATGCACAACGGCGCCTGCGCCTACGAGGTGCTCCAGATTTCGACCGACCTCTGCCGCATGGGAACCGTCCGCGACGGTTCGCTGGTTCCGTTCGCCGAAATGACGCTCAACCCGTCGACGCTTTTCGTCGGTTCGTACTGGAACTGGGCCTACAACCTGATCGCTTCGGCCAACGAACTGCTGATCTATTCCGAAAAGAACAACAACTGGGACTATCCCACCGACAAACAGCTTTACCAGGCCGAAGCCCGTTTCTTCCGGGCTTACGCCTACCGCACGCTGGTCTACCTCTACGGCGACGTGCCCTGGGTCGAAACCATCCAGAAGCCCTTCCTGCTCTCGTTCTCGCGCGATCCCAAGATCGAGGTGCTGGGCAACATCATCAAAGACCTGGAATTTGCCAAGACGTACCTTCCCGACAATCCCGACAACGTGAAGGAGGGCAAGCTTACGACGTGGGCCGCACGCCACCTGCTGAGCGAAATGTACCTGCTGCGCGGCGCCGAAGGCGACTATAAGCTGGCCGAGGAGAATGCCCAGGACGTGATCGACTGCCCGTATTACAGTCTGATGAAAAGCCGCTTCGGCAACGCCAAGAACGATCCCGGCGACTATTTCAGCGACATGTTCGTCGAAAACAATCAGAACCGTTCAGCCGGCAACACCGAGGGTATCTGGGTCATGCAGTTCCAGTACAACACGGTCGGCGGCGGCACGAATTCCGACGACTGGACCCGCCGCGCCTGGAATCCCCAGTACCACGCCATCGACGGATTCGCACTGGCCGACTCGCTCGGCGGCCGCGGCCTGGCGCAGATCTATCCGCTGAAGTGGTGGATCGGCGTCAAGGGAACCAACGCCACGACGGCCGGAGAAAAGGAGGGTTTCCCCGATATTCAGGAAAAAGGCATCTTCGAAGACGGCGACATCCGCAACTCGGAGTACAACATCAAGCGCAACTGGTACTACAACAACCCGCTGACGCCCAACAAGCTGGGACAAAAATGCCCCATCGACGACAAATCGTGGTCGCAGGCCCAGCTCTTCCCGGCGCTGAAGAAATTTTTCTTCGGTAAGGAGGAAAACCTCCAGCTTACCGGCGCATACAAAGACCGCATGAAATTCCGCCTGGCCGAGACCTACCTGCTGCTGGCCGAAGCCTACCTGCGTCAGGACATGCCCGATAAGGCCGCCGATGCCGTGAACGAAGTGCGCCGCCGCGCCAAAGTGTCCGACGTTTCCGACGAGGAGATGACGATGGATTTCCTGCTCGACGAGCGCATCCGCGAACTCTACGGCGAAGAGAGCCGCCGCTTCACGCTGATACGCACGGGCAAACTGCTCGAACGCGTGAGAAAGTACAACCCCGAGGCGCGCGACCTCATCCAGGATTTCCACGTGCTGTGGCCCATTCCGCAGGCTATCCGCGACGCGAATGTCGGCAATTTCCCGCAGAATCCCGGATATGAAGGTTACGAAGGCTAAAAACCTTCGTCCCCGCCTCCGGGCGGATCAGACAAGAATGTGTCCGGCAGATTCCGGACCGTATCAGCAACCACGAAAAAAACAGTTATGAAAAAGATAAAATTTGCATGCAACCTGTCGCTGCTGACCCTTTTCGCACTCGGCCAGTGGGCCTGTGAATGGGACCCGTACGAACACGACAGCGACCCGGTCCGGGAAACTCTGGAGCTGACCGCCTCCGCCTCCCAGATCGCTTTGGACGAAAACGACCTTTCGGCTACGGTACTGACCTTCGACTGGACGCCCGCGCGTCCGATGCCCGACGAGTATCTGGTGTCCTACACGACCAAACTGGACCTGCTGAACAACAACTTCGGTTCGTCCACTGCCATCGTGACGAGCGAAGACGACGGCATCTTCAGCCGGAGCTACACCTCCGAGCAAATCAACAACTGGGCTAACGAGCGCTGGAAGGTGCCCGTAAACAAGACCTTCACACTGGCGTTCCGCGTCATCGCGGAGTATGCGGGCGGCCCCACATACGAAATGCCCGAAGTGCGCACCGTGGAGGTGACCGTAACCCCGATCAAGGTCGATGTCTTCGATGCCGACAAGGTGTCGCTTTCCGGCACGGCCATCAGCAGCGTGACGGAGATCGAAAAGACGGTCGAGAATGCGAACCTCTATGCCTGGTACGGCGAATTGAGCATCGGCGAGTTGCAGATTCCCGTCGAGCTGGAGGGTCAGACCTACTACATCGTTCCGAGCGACGGCAACGGCGCGCTCCGCGACGGGGAGCTTGTCGACGTGAAGATGACGGAAACCCCCGTTTCGTGGAATATCCCGAACGCTGGCAACTACCGCCTGCTGATCGACATGGAGAACAAGCAGGTGCGCATCTACTCGTCGGCGACCGACCTGAAGCCGCTGTCCGTCACATTCCACCCGAGCGGAGCGGAAGCCAATCCCGAGGCAACGATCGAAGTGCTCGATCTCTACGCCTACGGAGCAGGTACGGGCTGGGGCGTGCGCAAACTCAACCTGAAGCAGAGCTTCGCCGACCCGCAGATCCTGATCTATGACGCCGAAGAACACAACGGCACGAAACTTTCCAGCGGCATGAAGTTCTGCGTAGCCCAGAATTTCTCGGTCGGCGATGCGGATTACAACCAGAACAATGCCTATTGCTTCACCTGTCCGCTGACGGCAGAAGGCAAGAAGCAGAACCTCACGCTGACTCTCGGCAAGGTGGGCGAACTGCACGGAGGCGCCGACGGAGAGACGCGCAACTCGTATTACACGATCCCCGCTTCCGACCTGCTGATCTTCGATCTGCGTCACGGAACGATCCTGGCCCGGAACAAATAACGCCGGACCGCACGACTGAAAAATATTGCCGTATCGGAATGGAGACTGGGTTCCGGCCGACAGGAAGATACGGCAATATTCCATTACAACGACAATCAATCGTAAAAACAGCAACATGATACACATGAGAAATCTGATGACCGGCTGTCTTCTGGCAGCATTTCTTTGCGCCGCTTCCTGCGGTTGCTCGAAGGACAACGGCGGCGGCGAAGAAGGCGGCCAAGTTGCCGGTGTGACCGTAAAGCCCGCCTACAACAAGTCGGAAGTGCTGCACAACCCGCTCAACGGCTGGGTGATGTATGTCAGCGCGGACTACGATCCCTCCTATTTCGACAAGGAGATCTACGTACCGCTGCTCGGAAAGAACGTAAGGGTGGCGGACTACGCTTCGGCCTGCTATATCCGCACGAAATGGTCCGTGCTGAATCCCGCAGACGGGCAGTACGCTTGGAAAGACCCCGATTCGAAGGTTTACAAACTGGTTCAGAAAGCCCGGGAGCTGAAACTCCCCATCGCTTTCCGCGTCGTGGTGGACGGACGTGACCAGGGCGCCAATACGCCCCAGTTCGTCTACGATGCCGGAGCCGAATACGCGATGTCGGAGCCGAAATACCCCGACCGCAAGACCCCGATGCCGCAGGACCCGATCTTCCAGCGCTACTACGAGAAGTTCGTCGCAGCCCTCGCCGAGGAGTTCAACGATCCGGAATACACCTCGTTCATCGACGGCTACGGCCTCGGCAAGTGGGGCGAGGGCCACAGCGTGGCTTACAACAAGGACGACGTATCGGCTGTCGATGAGAATACGGAAACGGTGAAGCGCGAAGTCCTCGACTGGATCACCAAGCTCTACGCCAAACACTTCACGAAGGTTCCCCTGGTGATCAACTACCACCGCGTACTGGGCCATCCCACGAGCCAGGGCACGGCGAACCCGAACAGCGAAAGCCTCGTGGCCCTGGCCATCAGCAACGGCTACTGCATCCGCTCCGACGCCTTCGGCATGAACAACTCCAGCTGGGGTTACAGCACCTGGGAGAAGGCAATCGCCGCACAATGGCGTTACAAGGTCCCCATCATCATGGAGGGCGGATATATCGTCAGCAGCCACAGCTACTGGAACGACCCGGCCGGCTACCGCCAGGGACACCCCGAAGATGTCCGCCAGGGCGAATTCGACTCCTCGGCCGAAGCCCGCGTCAACATGATGGACTTCCGTGTCGGCCAGGAGACCGAGTCGTGGTTCAACGATGCCTTCAGCCTCGTGCAGCGCTTCGTCTCCGAAGGCGGCTACCGTCTCTATCCCGACCAGGTGATCGTTCCCGACCAGGTGAGCGCAGGCAGCCGTGTCAAGGTCGCTTCGCGCTGGCGCAACATGGGCTGGGGCTATTTCCCGAACAACCTGCCGCAGTGGAACTACAAATACAAGGTGGCCTTCGCTTTGATCGACGCTTCGGACAAGGCGCAGAAGGTCTTCGTCGACAAGGACTGCGAGCCTTCGACCTGGGTCGAGAGCAAGCCCTTCTCCTACACCTTCGAAACGCCGGCCGTCGATCTTCCCGCGGGGAAATACACGTGGGGCATCGCCATCGTTGACACGACGAAGGAGAACCGGCCTGCCATCCAGCTCGCCGTGAACAACGAAAAGACGGCCGAAGGCTGGGTGAAACTGCACGAAGTACAGATCAACTAACGCCTGAAAAACCATGAAGAGGGTTGCATTGCTTTCCGCAGCGCTGCTGCTGTCCGTCACCGCCTCCTTCGGGAGCGGCGTCCTGGTCGAGGCCGAGAGTTTCCGCGACAAGGGCGGGTGGGCCGTGGACCAGCAGTTCATGGACCAGATGGGTTCGCCCTACCTCATCGCGCACGGCATGGGCAAACCCGTGGCGGACGCCGTGACGACGGTCGAATTCCCGGAAACGGGAACCTACCGGGTCTACGTCCGGACGTTCAACTGGGTCGCCCCCTGGTACGACGGGGAAGGTCCCGGAAAGTTCGCCCTCCGGGTCGGCAGCCGGAAACTGTCCGCGACGCTCGGCTGCACGGGCAGCGAGTGGATGTGGCAGTGCGCCGGAAAGGTCTCCGTCCGGAAAGGTCCGGTCAGCGTTTCGCTGACCGACCTTTCCGGATTCGACGGCCGCTGCGACGCCGTCTATTTCACCACCGAAGAGGGCGACGTCCCTCCGTCCGGAAGCGCGGAACTCGCTGCATTCCGCAAACGGATGCTCGGCATCCCCGCAACGCCGCAAACCGCCGAATCGTTCGATTTCGTCGTCGTGGGCGGCGGCATCGCAGGCATGTGCGCCGCGGCCGCGGCGTCCCGGCTGGGGTGCAGCGTCGCTTTGGTCAACGACCGCCCGGTGCTGGGCGGCAACAACAGCTCCGAAATCCGCGTGCATCTGGGCGGCGTCATCGAGCTTGGCCCCAACGAGGGACTGGGCCGCATGATCCGCGAATTCGGCCACTCGCGCGAAGGCAACGCCCGGCCGGCCGAAAACTACGAGGACGCGAAGAAAAGTGCGTTCATCGCCGGGGAGCAGAACGTGAAGCTGTTCTCCAGCTGCCGCGCCGTAGCGGTGAACAAAGAGGGCGGCCGGATAAAATCCGTAATCGTCCGCCACATCGAAACCGGGGAGGAGACGACGCTCGAAGCGCCGCTTTTCGCCGACTGCACGGGCGACGGAACCGTCGGATTCCTGGCCGGAGCCGACTACCGCATGGGCCGCGAGAGCCGCGACGAATTCGGCGAAACGCTGGCGCCCGAAACCGCCGACCGGATGACGATGGGTTCGTCCGTCCAATGGTATTCGGTCGACACGGGCCGCAAAACCTCGTTCCCGACGTTCAGCTACGGCGTGGAGTTCAACGCCGAAAACTGCGAGCGGGTGACGATGGGCGAATGGAAATGGGAGACGGGCATGAACCTCGACCAGATCCGCGATTTCGAACGCATCCGCGACTACGGCCTGCTGGTGATCTATTCGAACTGGAGCTTTCTCAAGAACGGCCTGAAAGACAATGCCAAGTACCGCAACCGCGAGCTGGGCTGGGTGGCCTATGTGGCCGGCAAACGCGAATCGCGGCGGCTTCTGGGCGACTACGTCCTCAAACAGGACGATATCGACAAGAACGTCTTCCACGAAGACGCCTCGTTCACCGCGACGTGGGACATCGACCTGCATTTTCCCGATTCGCTCAACTCCGTGCGCTTCCCGGGCCGGGAGTTCAAGGCCGCGACCAAACACATCCACATCTATCCCCATGCCGTGCCTTACCGGTGTCTCTACTCCCGCAACGTGGACAACCTGTTCATGGCCGGGCGGAACATCAGCGTGACGCACGTGGCCCTCGGAACGGTGCGGGTGATGCGCACGACGGGCATGATGGGCGAGGTGGTCGGCATGGCAGCCTCGCTGTGCCGCAAATACGACGCTTCGCCCCGCCTGATCTACCAGAAACACCTCGGAGAACTCCGCAGGCTGATGCGCGAAGGCGTCGGCAGAAAAGAGGGGATTCCCGATAACCAGAAATTCAACACGGGCGGTTCTCTGAAAGCGCCCCGCGCACTGCGCAACGACTGAAAACGACAATGAAAAAACTACTGACACTGCTGCTTGCGCTGCCCCTCGCATGGGGACACGCCGCAGCGCAGGAGAACGCGAAATATACGATCCTCCTCACCGGGGCCTCGTTCGCCTCGCCGCAGAACGGCTGGTTCGAAATCGGCTGCCGGCAACTGGACGCCCGGGCGCTCAACCGGGCCATCGGCGGCGAGTCGATCGCCGACACGGCCAACCGGATGGCCGAGGGCACGCTCTGGAACGCCGGGGAGCTGGACGAGATGGATGCGCTGGTCATCATGCAGGTCCACAACCGCGACGTCTCGGCCACGGGCGGCCTGAAAGAGAAGTACACCGATTACACGACGCCGTTCGACCGAAGCAACTACGCCGCAGCGTTCGATTACGTCATCAAACGCTACCAAAGCGAGTGTTACGCCCTGAAGGACGACCCGAAATCGAAGTACTACGGCACGAAATCGGGTAAACCCGCCGTCATCGTCCTCTGCACCGACTGGCACGACGCGCGGACGACCTACAACGCCGCCATACGGCGCCTCGCCGCACGGTGGGGCCTGCCGCTCGTGGAGTTCGACAGGAACATCGGCTTCTCGAAAGACACTCCGAACCCGGCCACCGGGACCCAGCAGAGCCTGCTCCACGCCCAGGACACGCAAACCATCGAAGGCGTCGCCTACGGGTGGCATCCCCAGCGGGGCCAAGACAAATACATCCAGCAGCGGATGGCTGCGATCTTTACCGACACGATGCGCAGAATCCTGCCGGCAAAATAGAATCCCGACCATGAAACACACACTCCCGATACTGTTCACGATGCTGCTCTGCGGCACGTCCGCCTTCCCGCAGGAGGGCTGTTACAGCCGTTTGCAGAACGACACCCTGACGATCGGCAACTCCCGGATCGAACGCCGGTTCGTCTGGAACGGCGGCAACCTGATGACGCAGAGCCTGACCGACTTTTCGTCAGGACAGGTGTGGACTTCCCGTTCCCTGACGCCCGACTTCAAGGTCGCGGGCGATACCCGAAGCACCGGCGGACGCTGCTCGACGAAACGGATCGCCGAAACCGACATCCATCCGGCGCGGCTGGAAGTCACCGTGGAATTTTCGCTGGGAACGCTCGACGTACGGCGGATTTACCGCATCTGCGCCGACACTCCGGCGATCGCCTGCGACACCTACCTCAAAGGCAGCGCCGCACAGCTTCCCGAGAGCCGGGCGGTCAACGCCGCCGACCGCAAGAACATCGAATCGACCGCCGACATGCAGTCGCAGCCGGTCGCCGCGACCCTCGACCGGTTCAACCCCGGCGGGTTCCACTGGCATACGCGGATCGTGGAGTTCCAGGACGTCACGGACTGGAACAACAACCTGGTCTTCGAAACCGACGTCATTCCCTACCGGAAAAACAGCTACCGGGGCAACCTGCTCTTCGCCCGCAACGCCGAGAACGGCCGCGGATTCTTCTTCCTGAAGGAAGCCCCCGGTTCGGGCGTGCAACTGGCCTATGGCGGCGGGGACTTCACGGCGGAGTTCGGCGATTTCACGGTGACGGGACTGGGCGTGACGGAGAAGGACCTCCGCGAAGGGGAGTGGGTGAAAGCCTACGGATGCGTCCTCGGAGTCTGGTCGGGCGGAGAACTCGAACAGTTGACGGCCCTGCGTAGCTACCAGAAAAATTTACGGAAGCTGCTTCCCGGACGCGACGAGATGGTGATGATGAACACATGGGGCGACCGCAGCCAGGACACGAAGGTGAACGAACGGTTCTGCCTGGCCGAGGTCCGCAAGGCCGCGCATCTGGGCATCACGCATTTCCAGATCGACGACGGCTGGCAGGTGGGCAAAAGCCCCAACTCCGCCGTGGCGAAGGGGTCGTTCAAAAACATCTGGGACAATCCCGACTACTGGAAGCCCGACCCGGAGAAATACCCCCGGGGATTGCACCCTGTCGTGGAGCTGGGCCGGGAACTGGGCGTGGAGATCTGCCTCTGGTTCAACCCGAGCGTACAGGACGGCTATGCCGACTGGGAGAAGGATGCGCAGGCCCTCGTCGGTCTCTACGACGAGTACGGCATCCGCACGTTCAAGATCGACGGACTGGCAATCCCCGACAAACGCTCCGAAAGCAACCTGCGGCGGCTGTTCGACCGCGTGCTGGAGCGGACGGGCGGCCGAGTGGTCTTCAACCTCGACGCCACGGCCGGACGCCGCGGAGGCTACCACATGTTCAACGAGTACGGCAACATTTTCCTCGAAAACCGTTACACCGACTGGCAGAACTACTACCCCTACTGGACGCTGCGCAACCTGTGGATGCTCTCCAAATACGTTCCCGCGGAGAAGCTCCAGATCGAGTTCCTCAACAAATGGCGCAACACGGAAAAATATGCCGGCGACCCGTTCGCCCCGGCCAATTACAGTTTCGAATACCTCTTCGCAACGACCATGGCCGGACAGCCGCTGGCCTGGATGGAGGCGAGCGGACTGCCCGAAGAGGCGCTGGGCATCGGCGCGCTGATCGAACGCTACAAAGAGGTGCAGCACGATTTCCACCGCGGAGTGATCCTCCCCGTGGGCGACGAACCGTCGGGCCGTTCGTGGACCGGATTCCAGTCGGTCGACGGCGAGCGGGGCTACCTGATCTTCTTCCGCGAGCAGAACCCCGACCGGAAGGCCCGGATCGAAACATGGCTCCCCGAGAACTCGAAAGTGCGCCTCACGCCGGTGCTGGGGAGCGGGAAGGCCGCCGTGCAGAAGACCGGACGCCGCGGAACGCTGGAGGTGGAACTTCCCGCGCCCAACGATTACACGATGTACCGCTACGAACTGATCCGCTGACGAACCACAAATCCTGATAACAATGAAAACACCGATAAAATTCATCCTGTCATTTGCTCTGCTGCTGCTCGCGGCGGCCGACATCGCAGCCCAGGAGCTGATCACCAACGTTTACGGACGCGACGTGCAGTCGCTCAACGGAAAGTGGGACGCCATCGTCGATCTCTACGATCAGGGCCGCAAAAACAAGATCTACCTCAACCGCAAGCCGGAGGGAAAGACCGATTTCTACGAATATTCGTTCGACAACGGCCTGCGGCTCGACGTTCCCTCGGACTGGAACTGTCAGATGCCCGAGCTGAAATACTACGAAGGCACGGTGTGGTATGCCCGGCGGTTCGACGCCCCCGAGCAGACCGGCCGGCGGCAGTTCCTCTATTTCGGAGCTGTCAGCTACCGCTGCCGGGTCTACCTCAACGGCGAGGAGATCGGCGCCCATGAAGGCGGATTCACACCCTTTGAGATCGAGGTGACGGGCCGCCTCAGGCCCGAAGGCAACTTTCTGGCCGTGGAGGTCAACAACACCCGCACCACAGACGCCATCCCGGCGATGGCCTTCGACTGGTGGAACTACGGCGGCATCACGCGCGACGTGATGCTCGTCAGCGTGCCCGACGCTTTTATCCGGGACTATTTCATCCGCCTCGGCAAGGATTCCGACGACCGGATCGACGCCGATGTGCAGCTGGCGGGCGCCGCTGCCGGAACGGCCGTACGGATCGAGATTCCCGAACTGAACGTAGACCGGACCGTCACTGCCGGAGCGACCGGTACGGCCTCGGCGTCGTTCCGGGTCAGGAGACTGCAACGCTGGTCCCCCGCCGATCCGAAACTTTACCGGGTGATCGTCTCCACGGACCGCGACCGGGTGGAGGAGTCGATCGGGTTCCGCAATATCCGCACCGAGGGCGAAGAGATCGTCCTCAACGGCTCGCCCGTGTTCCTCAAGTCGATCTCGTTCCACGAAGAGATCCCCCAGCGCATGGGCCGGGCACACTCCGAGGCCGACGCCGTGATGCTGCTCAGCGAGGCCAAGGCACTCGGCTGCAACATGATCCGTCTGGCGCACTACCCGCAGAACGAACATATCGTCCGGCTGGCCGAAAAGATGGGCTTCCTGCTCTGGGAGGAGATTCCCATCTGGCAGGGCATCGACTTCGCCAACGACCAAACCCGCGAAAAGGCGGGCCGCATGATCCGCGAGATGGTCACGCGCGACAAGAACCGCTGCGCCCTGACGTTTTGGGGCGTGGCCAACGAGACGCAGCCTTCCGGGCCGCGCAACGCCTTCCTGCGCCACCTGATCGCATGCTGCCGGGAGATCGACGACACGCGCCTGATCGTTGCGGCGTTCGATCTGGTGCGTTTCGACCGCCAGCGGCAGCTGTTCGTCATGGACGACCCGTTCATCGGGGAACTGGATGTCGTGGCCATCAACAAATACATGGGCTGGTATCACCCGTGGCCCCTCACGCCCGACAAGGCGGTGTGGGACGTGGCGCGCGGCAAACCGCTGATCATCTCCGAATTCGGCGGCGAGGCGCTCTACGGCCAGCACGGCCCGGCCGATGTGGCCAGCTCGTGGAGCGAGGAGTATCAGGAGGCCCTCTACCGCGACAACCTGCGCATGTTCGAGAACATCCCCAACCTGCGGGGCGTGTCGCCGTGGATTCTGTTCGACTTCCGCTCGCCGTTCCGCTTCCACCCCGCCAACCAGGAGGGCTGGAACCGCAAGGGGCTGGTTTCCGACCAGGGATACCGCAAGAAAGCGTGGTATCTGATGAAAGCCTATTACGACAAACATTAAAAGAAGATGAAGAAATTTTTGACATACACGCTTCTCGGCGTCCTGCTCGCAGGCTGCGCCGGAAGCGGGCGGGAACCGCTGGAGACCGTCGTGGACAAGGCGCTGGCCGGCGCCGAGCGGCAGACGCTGCTGATGGCCGAGAAGTACAGTGCGCGCGAAGGCCGCCTGCCGCGCACGTGGGAGAACGGCGAGGACGTCTCGTCGGATTCGCGCTGGTGGTGCAGCGGCTTTTTCCCGGGCGTGCTGTGGTACGTCTACGAGAACGGCCGCAACCCCCGGGTGCTGAAGTACGCCCGGATGTTCACCGCACGCGTCGAGCGGGAAAAACACACCACCGACAACCATGACGTGGGGTTCATGCTCTATTGCAGTTTCGGCAACGGACTGCGCCTCACGGGAGACAAGTCCTACGAGGAGGTGCTGCTCACCGGGGCGCGCTCGCTGGCGACGCGCTTCAAACCCGAAGTAGGGCTGATCCGCTCGTGGGACCACAACCGCGACAAATGGCAGTATCCGGTCATCATCGACAACATGATGAACCTCGAACTGCTGATGTGGGCCGCCGACCGTTCGGGCGACAAGTCGCTGCGCGACATGGCCGTATCGCATGCTGACAAGACGCTGAAACACCATTTCCGCCCCGACTTCAGCTCCTGCCACCTGGTCTCCTACGACACGATCTCGGGACAGCCCCATCTCAAGCAGACCCATCAGGGCCTCTCCGACTCCTCGGCCTGGAGCCGCGGACAGGCATGGGGACTCTACGGCTACACCTGCATGTACCGCCTCACGGGCGACGCCCGCTACCTCGAACAGGCCCGCGGCATCGCCGGATTCCTCATCAACCACAGGAACATGCCCGCCGACGGGATTCCCTACTGGGATTTCGACGCTCCGGCCCTCGCCTCCACGCCGCGCGACGCATCGGCGGCCGCGATCATGGCCTCGGCGCTGGTCGAGTTGAGCGGCTTCGTGCCCGCAGCCGAAGGGGAGCGGTACATGGCTTTCGCCGAAAAGCAGATCCGCACGCTGGCCTCGCCCGAATACACCGCTCCGGCGGGTGAGAACGGAGGCTTCATTCTCCGGCACAGCACGGGAGCCTATCCCTTCTCCTCGGAGGTCGACGTGCCGCTCACCTACGCCGACTACTATTATCTGGAGGCGCTCACGCGCATCAAACGCCGATTGCAGCCATGACCGCCGTGAAAAAATACGCGCTGCTGCCGCTCTGCGGCCTGACCCTGTTCTGCGCCCGGGCGCAGATGCCCACGACAAACTACGACGAATCGCAGGTTCCGGCCTACACGCTGCCCGACCCGCTGACAACCATCGCCGGAAAAAAGGTGACTGACGCCGAAACGTGGATTTCGGAACGCCGTCCCGAACTGCTGTCGCTGTTCGAAAGCGAGGTCTACGGAAAAGCCCCCGGCCGTCCCGAAGGACTGCATTTCGAGGTCTTGAGCGAGGACCGCTACACGCTGGGCAACATGGCCACCCGCCGGGAGATCGCCGTCTACTTCACCGAGAGCGACGCACATTTCATGACCATCCTGCTCTACATCCCCAACAAACGCACCGACGCCGTTCCGGTCTTTCTGGGGCTGAATTTCAAGGGCAACCACACGATCTGCGACGACCCGTTGATTACGGAGTCCGTTTCGCGCATGAAGCCGCGCGAAGAGGGCGGCAGCGAAGTCCGCGCAAAAGGGTTCCCGCGCGCCGCGGCGGCATCGCGGTGGCCGGTCGAGATGCTGATCGCCAACGGCTACGGCCTCGCCACGATTTACCGCGGCGACATCGACCCCGACTACGACGACGGCTTCCAAAACGGCGTTCACCCGCTCTTTTACCGCGAGGGGCAGACCAAACCGGCCCCCGATGAATGGGGCACGATCGCGGCCTGGGCCTGGGGCTTGAGCCGCGCGATGGACTACCTCGAAACCGACGAGGATGTCGATGCCTCCCGCGTGGCGGTCATCGGGCATTCGCGGCACGGCAAAACGGCCCTTTGGGCCGCAGCCGTCGATCCGCGCTTCGCCATGGCCGTGTCGAACGACTCGGGATGCGGCGGCGCGGCGTTGTCGCGACGTTGTTACGGCGAAACCGTAGCCAGGATCAACAGCCTCTTCCCGCATTGGTTTTGCGGGAACTTCAAACAGTATTCGGGCAACGAGGCGGCTTTGCCCGTCGACCAGCACGAACTGATTGCGCTGATAGCCCCGCGCCCGGTGTATATCGCCAGCGCCGTCGAGGACCGTTGGGCCGATCCGAAAGGCGAGTTCCTCGCGGGGGTCCACGCCACGCCGGTCTACGAGTTGTTCGGCCTGGAGGGACTTTCGGGAACGGAACTGCCCCAAACCGACGCGCCCGTGCTGTCGGGACACATCGGCCACCACGTCCGTTCGGGCGACCACGACATCACGCTCTACGACTGGCGGCAATTCGTGAAATTCGCGGACAAACACCTGAAACGATAATCTAAAACAACACCATACATGAAAAACCGGTTTATAAAACTGCTTCTCGCGGCCGTGCTGTTGGGCTCCCTCTCCCCGGCGGCCGCCCAGACCCGCGAAATGGACCTCTCGGGAGAGTGGAGGTTCCAGACGGACGTGATGGATTTCCGCAGGGGATCGCTTTCGCCGCGCTACAACCACCAACTCCAGGAGACCATCATGCTCCCCGGCATCACCGACGACTACAAAATCGGCTACAAATCGCCCTACCGCCATGTCGACCGCCTGACGCGCGTCTACGAGTACATGGGTCCGGCGTGGTATCAGCGCGACATCGAGTTCCCGGCCGACTGGAAGGGCAAGTGCATCTTCCTCTATTTCGAGCGCACCCACTGGCTCAGCTCGGTATGGGTCGACACCAAGGAGGTGAGCCGACTGGACTACATCAGCGTCCCCCACAACCACGACCTGACGGATTTCGTCACCCCGGGCAAGACGCACCGCATCACGGTGTGCATCGACAACCGGTTCCAGTACAACACCCATAAGTGGAACCACGCCCACACGGAGTTCACGCAGATCAACTGGAACGGCATCCTCGGCGAGATGAAACTCGTGGCCGTAGACCCCGTTTACATCGACGACATGCAGCTGTATCCCGACCTCGCGACGAACAGCGTCGACGTGCGCCTGAAGATCGACAACCGCACGAAAAAGCCTTTCGAAGGAAAGGCGCTGCTCACCGTCTCGGGCAACGGCTTGCACGTAACGAAGGAGGTACCTGTCGGCAGCGAAGCGGAGGAGATGGACCTGACCGAAACCGTCGCGCTGGGCCGGGAGGCGAAACTCTGGGACGAATTCAACCCGAACCTCTACACCGTGGAGTGCACGCTGCTGACCGGCACCGGAAAAGAGTCCTTCGAACATAAGAAGTCGGCGACCTTCGGCATGCGCGAAGTGGCGCAGGGCCGCAACCACATCCTGCTCAACGGCCGTCCGCTCCACCTGCGCGGAACCGTCGAGAACGCCGTGTTCCCGAAAACGGGCCACGCCCCGGTCTGCGACGCCGAATGGGAGCGTATCATGCGCATCGTCAAGGACTACGGACTGAACCACATCCGTTTCCACTCGTGGTGCCCTCCCGCCGCGGCTTTCCGCATGGCCGACCGCCACGGCGTCTACCTCGAAGTCGAGATGCCCATGTGGGGCAAGGACGCCGAGCCGGACGAAGCGCGCTACGACTTCTTCCGCCGCGAGATGCGCGCCATCCTCAAGGAGTACGGCAACCACCCCTCGTTCGTCCTCTACTGCAACGGCAACGAGATCAGCGGCAACTTCGACTTCATCGAGGAGCTGACCGCCGACGGCCGCAAACTCGACACGCGGCATCTGTACAGCGGTTCGACGGCCCGCACGCGCGTCCCGTCCGACCAGTATTACGTCTCGCAGCAGACCAACAAAGGCCCCGTGAAGGTCTACGAGGGACGGCCCTCGACCGACTGGGACCGCAGCAAGGAGTCGGACGTGGACGTTCCGGTAATTTCCCACGAGTCGGGCCAGCGGTGCGTCTATCCCGACTTCCGCGAGATCGGGAAATACACGGGACCGGTCGAGGCCCGAAACTTCGAACTGTGGCGCGAGATGCTCACCGCCAACGGCATGGGCGATCAGGCCCACGACTTCTTCCGGGCCTCGGGCGCGCTGACCGTCGTGGAGTACAAGGCCGTGATCGAGGCGCTGCTCCGCTCGTCCAAATCGGCCGGATTTCAGCTCCTGTCGCTCAACGACTTCCCGGGCCAGGGTTACGCCCCGGTGGGTGTGCTCGATCCGTTCTGGGACTCCAAGGGACTGGTGACGCCCGAGGATTGGCGGGCTTTCTGCGCGCCGACCGTGGCGCTGCTCCGCTACCCGAAAAGCGCCTGGTTCGAAGACGAAACCTTCACGGCAAAGGCCGAGGTCTACAACTTCGGCGCGGCGGCGCTCAAAAATGCGAAAATCCGCTGGTCGATCACCGACGGCAGCGGGAAAGCCATCGCCAAGGGCAGTCTGAAATCGCAGACCGTAGGCACCGACGGCGTGTTCCCCGTCGGGGAGTTCTCCGCTCCGCTCGGCAAGGTGCGAGGCCCGCAGAAGCTGACCGTGCACCTGAACGTCGGTGAAAAGACAAGCAACAGCTGGGACATCTGGGTCTATCCGCGCAACGCACAGCTGATGCAGTCGGATACGGAGGTGCTCTACACGACGGAGTTCGGCGAGCAGGCCAAACAGTACCTCGCCGCGGGGAAGAAAGTCGTCCTGACCCCCGCGCCGAACAAGGTCAAGGGGCGCAAATCGACCTTTCACAACCATTTCTGGAACCCGATCATGTTCGCCTGGGCGCCGATGACCATCGGCTGTCTGATTCACGCCGAGCAACCCGTGTTCGCCGACTTCCCGACCTCATACCACACCGACTGGCAGTGGTGGGACATTCTGGAGAACGCCAAGGTGATCGAGATGCAGCAGACCCCGCGCCAGCTGCGGCCCTTCATCCAGGTGATCGACAGCTTCGACAACAACGAAAAACTCGGCATCGGCTTCGAGGCCCGCGTCGGCGGCGGCAAACTGCTCGTGCTGGCGGTCGACACGAAAAAGAAGATGGACCAGCGCCCCGCCACGCGCCAGCTGCTCGAAAGCATCGACCGCTACGTCCGCAGCGACCGGTTCGCTCCCGAGGTCACACTCGACGAGTCGTTCATCACCTCCTTCATGCGCTAAAACCGCACGATTATGAACAAGATCTGTCTACTGCTCTGCTGCCTGCTGCCCGGCCTGTTCCGGGCAGGGGCGCAGGAGCTGAAAATGACCGAATGCGCCCCTCTGACGCAGATTTACGGCGAGGTCAGCGAGTCCGACGAACTGCTTCCTATGGGCGATGTGGGGGTGGAATTCGGATACGTCCTCTACCAGGCCGCAATCACCGTTCCCGCAGGGGAGGCCGCGCTCGAACTGGAGAACGTGCGGGACTATGCCGCGGTTTACCTCGACGGCGTGTTTCAGGGAACCCTGACCGACAACCGAAAAACGCTGGTCCTGAAGGCAGAAACCGGCCAGCACACATTGCAGCTCTACGTCGAAAACATCGGCCGCATCACCTACGGCCCGGAGATTCTCGACAACTCGAAAGGACTCTTCGGCGAAGCCCGCCTCGCCGGCGAAACGATCGCCGGCTGGACGATCACCCCGCTCGAAGTGCGCGACGCCGATCCCGAAACCCTCGAGTTCGAAGCCCTCGGCCCGTGCAACACGCCCTGTTTCCGGCGCGGGCAGTTCGACCGTGCGGCGCACGAAGGAGCCGTTTACCTCGACGTGTCAGGATGGGGCATGGGCGAGGTGTGGATCAACGGGCACTACCTCGGCTCGTTCTGGGACGAGGAGAAACAGCAGTCGATCCTCATTCCGGCCGAAATCCTCGCCGAAAAGGGGAACCGCATCGTGGTTTTCGACCTCAAAAACAACGACCCCGGCGCAACGATGCGCCTCTCGGACAAACCCGTGTTCAAATAACAAGCACAACCTATGAAAAAAATAACCGTTATCGCTCTGCTGCTGGCCGCCGCCCTCGGGGCGCAGGCCCGGAACGGGAGCGGAAAGCCCGCCTACAAGGACGCCGGACGCCCCGTCGAAGAGCGCGTCAGCGACCTGCTGTCGCGGATGACCCTCGAAGAGAAGGTCATGCAGCTCAACCAATACACGCTCGGCCGCAACGACAACGCCAACAACGTGGCCGATCCGGTGGACAAGATTCCCGCCGAAATCGGCTCGCTCATCTACTTCGACACCTCGCCCGGACTGCGCAACCGGCTTCAGAAAAAAGCCATCGAGCAGTCGCGGCTCGGAATCCCCGTGCTGTTCGGCTACGACGTGATCCACGGTTTCCGCACCACTTACCCCATTTCGCTGGCCCAGGCCTGCTCGTGGAATCCCGCACTGGTGAAGCAGGCCGCCGAAGTGGCCGCACAGGAGGCGCGGATGTCGGGCGTCGAGTGGACCTTCTCGCCGATGATCGACGTGGCGCGCGACGGCCGCTGGGGCCGCGTCTCGGAGGGCTACGGCGAAGATCCCTACGCCAACGCCGTCTACGGAGTGGCGGCGGTCGAAGGCTACCAGGGCGACAACCTCGCCGACTCCCGCCGCGTGGCCGCCTGCCTCAAGCATTTCGTCGGCTACGGCGCCTCGGAGGCCGGCCGCGACTACGTCTACACCGAAATCTCGCGTCAGACGCTCTGGGACACCTACATACCGCCCTACCAGGCGGGCATCGAGGCCGGAGCCGCTACGGTGATGAGCTGCTTCAACGACATCAGCGGAACGCCCGGCACGGCCAACCCCTACATCCTGACCGAGGTGCTCAAGGAGCGCTGGGCGCACGACGGATTCGTCGTCTCGGACTGGGCCGCCATCGAGCAGCTGCGCTCGCAGGGCGTGGCCACCGACCGGAAGGAGGCCGCCGAAAAGGCCTTCAACGCGGGTGTCGAAATGGACATGATGAACCGCTGTTACGACGCCCATCTGGCCGCCCTGGTCCGCGAAGGCAAGGTCTCGCAGGAGAAACTCGACGAGGCCGTGCGGCGCGTTCTGCGGCTGAAATTCCGGCTCGGGCTGTTCGAACGCCCCTACACCCCGGAGTCGGAGGAGACGGACCGGTTCCTGCTTCCCGCGAGCCTCGCCGTCGCCGAGCGGCTCGCCGAGGAGTCGATGGTGCTGCTGAAAAACGAGAACAACACGCTGCCGCTGAAAGCCGCCCGCCGCATCGCGGTCATCGGCCCGATGGCGCAGAACCGGCTGCACCTGCTCGGCGCGTGGTCGGCACACGGCCGCGAAGAGGACGCGGTGAGCCTCTTCGCCGGGCTGGAAAACGAATACCGGGGCCGCGCCGAACTGCTCTACGCCCGGGGCTGCGACTTCGACGGCGAGGACCGCTCCGGATTCCGTGAGGCTGTCGCCGCGGCCGCGGCTGCCGACGTGGTGGTCCTCTGCCTCGGGGAGAAAAAGCAGTGGAGCGGCGAGAACGCCTCGCGCTCGACGATCGCGCTTCCCGAAATCCAGGAGCAGCTGGCCGCCGAACTGGCCCAGACCGGAAAACCGCTGGTCTTGGTTCTGTCCAGCGGCCGGCCGCTGGAGCTGTGCCGCCTCGAACCCCTCTGCGGGGCCATGGTGCAGATGTGGCAGCCCGGCATCCGGGGCGGAAACCCCCTGGCGGGAATTCTGTCGGGGAGGATCAACCCCTCGGGACGCCTCGCCATGACGTTCCCCCGCTCGACGGGCCAGATTCCGATCTACTACAACCGCCGCCAGAGCGGCCGCACCCATCAGGGCAAATATCAGGACATCCCCAGCACGCCGCTCTATGAATTCGGACACGGCTTGAGCTATACGACGTTCGAATACGGCGACCTGCGCCCGTCGGCAACCACGCTGCGCCGCGGGGAAAAGGTGACGGTCGAGGTCTCCGTGACCAACACGGGCGACATGGACGGCGCCGAGACGGTTCACTGGTTCATATCGGACCCTGTGTGCCGCATCTCACGCCCCGTCAGGGAGTTGAAACACTTCGAGAAACAGCCGATCCGCCGCGGCGAGACCCGCACGTTCCGGTTCGAGATCGACCCCGAAAAGGATTTGAGTTTCACGGACGGCAACGGCAACCGGTTCCTCGAACCGGGCGACTACTTCATCCTCGTAAAGGACAAAAAGGTGAAACTGACGCTGACGGACTGATCCCCGCTCCCATTAAAGGACAGAGCTGTAACCTGAAAAGTTACAGCTCTGTCCGTATCAGGCCGCAGTCACCCGGAGAACGGGACGCCCCACCGATTCGCAGGAAAGCCGCCCCCTCACAGGCCCTTTGTCCACACGGGTACGGGCTGGGGCGAGGTGGTCGGGCCGAAGACCTTCAGACGACCGTCTTCGGTCACCTCCATCGGGTCGATGAAGACCATGCGCGCATCGCCCGTCGGGGCCGTCCGGCCGTGGTAGACGCAGTACATCCCGCCGCCGGGAAGCTTCAGAACCATATTGTGCCCCGTTCCCGTGACCTCGCCGCCCTTGTCCGCATTCTTCTCGAGGACCGGATTGTCCGACGATTTCACGAAGGGACCCAGCGGCGAACCGGCCGTAGCATAGCCCACCGCATAATGCTGCCCGCCGTAGAAATTGGCGGAATACATCATGTAATAGGTCCCGTTTTCCTTGAAGGCGTACGACCCCTCGGTCCAGCGCCGGTTGACCTCTCCGGCGGTGACCGAACGGCTCTCCCACCCGGTTTGCGGGTCGGAGGCAGACTGCGGGGGCGTCAGCAGAGCGACCGGCTCGCCGATGACGCCGCTGAAATCGGGCTTCATCTCCACACCGTACACCCAGCTCTCCTCGATCTCGTCGAAAAGCCCCTTGTCGCGCGCCCACGCCGAAAGCTCGCTTTCGACGGGATGCTTGTAACAGCAGCGCGAATAATAGAGATACACCCGGCCGTCATCGTCCCACAATACGTTGGCGTCGATCACCGGATAGCCGGGATCGAACACCGGACGGTCATACAAGTCGGAAAAGGGACCCGACGGCGAATCGGCAACCGCCACCCCGATGCGGAACGTTTCGAGGTCGCCGTTCGGGTTATGCCGCCAGTTGGCACTGAAAAACAGGTAATAGCGGCCGTTGCGTTCATACACTTCGGGCGCCCAGAAGCAGTCGGTTCCCCATGCCGAGGCATTGCCGTCGTAGACGACATCGCCCTTCTGCCAGGTAACGAGGTCGTCCGAGACGCAGACGCGAAAACCCCGGATGTCGCCGCTCGTTCCGTACATATAGAATTTTCCGTCAGCGGCGTGGAGGATGAACGGGTCGCCGAACGCAACGTCGAGCGGATTACGATATGCAGGCGAGTCGCATCCGAGCAGGATCGCCGGCAGGAAGAAGATGAGCAGTTTTTTCATACAGGTTATTTGAATGGTTTGAATCCGTCGTAAAATGCCATTTGGCGCGTACTCCGACAAAATTATTCGTTTTATCCGATTTTCAGCCATGCCGCCACCCGATGGGCCGCAATTGATCAAAGAGTTATACATTATGGAAATATTTTTCCATTTTGCGCCGGGCCGGACACCTATCTTTGCAGGGTCCGGAGACTCCGAAGCCCGTTCGTCCGCGGCCCTCATCCCCGGTCCCAACCTTAAATCTTACGACCTATGAAACGATTGCTTCCATTAATCGCGACGTTGTTCGCCATCGCCTGCTGTGCGGCGCAAAACCTCCGAAAAGTGCCCCTGGCCGATCCTTTCATCCTGCTTTACGACGGGGTGTATTACGCCTATGGCACAGGCGCCGGAAGCGGCATCGAGGTGTGGACATCCCGCGACCTCTCCACGTGGGAGAGGGCCAAAGGCAACGCCCGCGACGGACTGGCCCTGCACCGCACGGATGTCTGGGGCGAAAAATGGCTCTGGGCGCCCGAGGTCTATCGGCTGAATGACAAATTCTACATGTATTTCACGGCCGAAGAGCACATCTGCGTCGCCACCTCCGACTCGCCGCTGGGTCCTTTCGTACAGGAGAAGCGGCAACCGATGATCGCCGATGAAAAGTGCATCGACAACACGCTGTTCATCGACGACGACGGCCGGGCGTACATGTATTTCGACCGGTTCAACGACGGGCTGAATATCTGGGTCGTCGAGCTGGAAGACGACTGCACGACGCTGAAAAAAGAGACGATGCGCCCCTGCATCCATGTTTCGCAGGAGTGGGAAAAGGTCTGGCCCCGCGTCAACGAAGGCTGCTTCGTGATCCGGCGGAACGGCACTTACTACATGACCTATTCGGCCAACAGCTACGAAAGTCCCTTCTACGGCATCGGCTGCGCCACGGCCGACTCGCCGCTGGGCCCCTGGACCAAATACGACCGCAATCCGCTGTTGCAGAATCCCGGCGAACTGGTCGGCGTCGGGCACAGCGCCCTGTTCCGGGACAAGGCGGGCAACCTGAAGATCGTTTTCCATGCCCACAAAAGCAAAGGCGCGATCCATCCGCGGGAAATGTATATCACCGACGTGCGTTTCCGCCCCGTCGAGGGCGGCTGCCGGATGGAGATCGACCCCGGATACTCGCCGGCCCTGATCGCTGAATGAACGACGCCCGGATGCAGCATGTGCATCCGGGCATCGTTTTTACAGGAGGGCGAAACCGGCCTCGCGATCAATAGAACGTCCCTTTCGGGGCGAAAATCGCATACCCGAAATTGAAGGTCAGGTACATGTTGCGCCAGTTTTTCAGGTCGTATTTCGTCAGCGCGAGGCTCACGGGACCGATCGGCGTGTGGTAGACCAGCGACGCCTCGGCGATATAATGCCAGCGCTCGTCGGGATTCTTCAGGGGGTTGAAGTCCCGTTTTTCACGGAACATGGTGTAGAACCCCGTCCGGAAGAAGCAGTTGGGCAGCAGGTCGAAGGTCGGCATCAGGCCCCACGCCGCAAAGCGTTTGCCCCGGAAATCGGGCATGTAGATCATCCGGGCATGCGGCACGGGCGCATAGTCGGGCATCGACATCAGGGTCGCGGATTCGGTCCGGAACCGCGGGTGGTTGGTCCACACGGCATCGACGTTCAAACCGAACGAGAACCAGCTGACGCCCGGCACATCGAAGAACTTGTCCCACGAAAAACGCCCTCCGATCCACTGTCGGGTTTCGCGCGAAATGAAGTCTTTCGCATCGTAAGGCTGGTATTTGTCGCGTCCGGCGACATAGATGGCCGAGAGATGCAGTTCGGAACCGCGGCGGGGATAGAGGAACTTGTCGAGCGTATTGCGGGCGACCCCGGCCCGCAGGCCGAAGAACGAGAAGCGCGAATGGTCGGTGTCGTCGGCGAACAGCACGTCCGAATCGTAGCGGTAGTTGATGTGTCCGGCGTTGGCGCGCAGCGTCAGGAGGCTGCGGTGGGTCAGCGGCATCCCCACGCCCGTCGAAAAGAAGCTCTCGCTGTTCTTGACCTGCTGGGCGTTGCGGACCTTGGTGACGTTGCCGAAATAGCCGTGGCGGAAATTCCGGACCGCGAAATTGTAGGAATAGTCGAGGAATATCGGCTTCCACGCGTAGAAATCCGTCCGGCCCCCGATCGCTCCCCAGGTGTAGATCGGCCCCAGGTAGAGGTCTGCGCCCAACTGCTGCGCGACGCGGCCGATGTTCTTGTAATTGATGCCGATATAGGCCTGGTTGAAGGCCGTCGAGGAGATGTTTCCCCCGAGGATGATCTTGAAATTGGGCCGCGTGCCGAACTTGGCCTCGAACGAATAACGTTCCCGGACGGAGTCGTAGCGCACGGTGGGGAAGTCCATCGTGAAATCGCCGCCGGCAAGCACCTCGAAGAGATTGTCTTTCAGCTCCTCGAAGCCCATCGGCCGCTGAATGCCCGGCGTGCGGCGGTCCACCTGCACGAAATCGCGGATATACTCCCGCTGGGCGCGCTTCAGCCCTTCGAGTTTGTAGTCGTCGAAGACCAGCGGCGGACACTTGGCGCGGAACGCCTCGCGACGCCCGGCGTAGTAGGCCGAGTCGCGGCGTTCGGCGACTTTCTCCAACAGCTGCGGCATGGCTGCCACGGCGTCCTCATAACCTGCGTTCATAATCGCCTCGGCCTGGTCGAAATCGAGCATGTTGACCCCCACGGCGCGGCGGATCGTGACGCTGCGCTCCTCGGGCAGCGTGTAGTCGGTATCGTGCATGGCCAGCATGAAAGCCTGGTCCATGATGTTGCTGTCGCCGCTGGGCGGGGTGTTGCCCGAGGTGCAGACCGATCCCACGATGAAATCGGGACCGAACGTCGCGTCGAGCGGCTTCCACGGGAAATTGTCGTAGATGCCGCCGTCGTAGAGCAGCATCGAGTCTTTCACCATCGGCTTGAACACCAGCGGAATGGACATCGACGAGCGGACCGCCTCGCTCAAATCCCCCTCGCGCAGGACCACCGGCCCGCGGTGGTTCAGGTCGCTGGCCACGCAGAGGAACGGAACCATCAGGCGGTCGAAATCACCGTCCGCAGCGGCCGTCGCCGGAGCGAACAGCTCCGTGAGGGCCATGTCGATCTGCGTCGAGGAGATCAGGTTCCGGGGTACGCGCAGCCGCTTCCCGGAGGGACTCTCGACGTCGATGCGCAGGCTCAAAAACGCGGGATTGCTCCCCACCTGCCGGTAATAGGCCATGTATTTGTTGGGGTCGATGCGCCCCGAGACCCACTCCTTGACCACCCCCGAGTTGACGATCGCACGCATTTCGGCCGGGGAATATCCTGCGGCGTACATCGCGGCGATGATCGAACCCATCGAGGTCCCGGCCACATAGTCGATCGGCACGCCGTTCTCTTCGAGCGCCTCCAGGACGCCGATGTGGTAAAGCCCCTTCGCGCCGCCGCCGCTCATCACGACCCCTACCTTCTGGGCCGCAGCAGGGAGCGCCGCCAGCAGCAGCATCCCGACAAATGAGCCGATTTTACGCAACATATCTCAATTTTTTTATAACTTTGCACGTTACTACGATGTCGTTCAAAAGTAGACAAAAAAGAAACACGATCAAAATATGACTGACAAAATCAATGAACTCCTGCGACGTGTCGAGGAGTTTAAGCCGAAAGCCGCCGCCGAAATCGAGGAGTTCCGCATCCGGATCCTCGGCAAGAAAGGCGAGTTGACCGCCCTGATGGAGGAGTTCAAGACCTGTCTCTTATACACATCTCCGAGCCCACGAGACACTGAGCGATCT
>ERZ1026941.141-NODE-141-length-32104-cov-24.697744_pt1 | contig 32104 bp, 25 predicted proteins | sample MGYA00519305_ERZ1026941 | MGnify/ENA primary metagenome ERZ1026941 (study PRJEB26926, sample SAMN06164614) | human gut metagenome | biome: ENVO:00009003; feature: ENVO:2100002; material: ENVO:00002003 | host: Homo sapiens | place: USA | collected 2012 ...
CCAGATTTCTTGTTTTCAGCAGTTCCAGAAAAAAATTTTGCAATCCGCTTCAAATTGTGTCGCAAAACGGTCTTTTCTTTACAGTTCAAGAGTGAAGAAGGATATAAATTTCCCTTCGCAAGAACGGAAAGGAGGTTGCTATCAAGAATGACATGCTCATACTTGCTGCTATGTTTCCACCAAGCGCCCAACGATTCAGGATGAAATGATTTCAATCCGCTTCATCAAAAATTTTTCTGGAATTTGGGCGAATCGCGTAAAAAACGTCAAATTTTTTACCAGTTATAGTGGAGAGATATTTCTTCATCCAAAAATAAAGGAGGTTCGTAACCTTGCAACGTAACTTTACAGCAACCACAGGCGCACGTGCTGGAAAAAGCACGGAAAGTGAGGCATTACTTTCTCAGCAGCGCGCCGCGCTCCTCGCACGTCTTGCGCACAGCAAGGATGGCAGTATCGCTTGTTCCGTCGAGAATTGCGTCTTGATTCTGGAAAACGATCCCGTGCTGATGGGTGTTATCCGCAAAGACCTGTTCACCGGCTGCATGGTCATTGTCGGTGATATGCCGTGGCATCGGGCGGGCAGCTGCTTCGCTGACGACGATTTAGCCTTCATCGAGTTGCTTTTTGAGAATCATTACAGCATCACGTCCGAGAAGAAAATCCTCACTGCCTTGCGGATAGTAGCCAACAGCAACAGCTATCATCCTGTGCGGGAATATCTGAATCATCTTGATTGGGACAGAACGCCCCGCGTTCGATTTGCGCTGCATCACTTTCTCGGTGCGGAAATCTGCGACCTGAATGAAGAGCTGCTGCGTTTATTCATGTTGGGCGCTGTGACGCGCATCTTTCAGCCGGGGTGCAAGTTCGATATGATGCTTTGCCTCACCGGTGGACAAGGCGCTGGCAAGTCCAGCTTCTTCCGCTTTCTTGCAGGGAATGACGAGTGATTTTCAGATGATTTGCGAAAGCTCGACGATGAAAACGTCTATCGTCGGATAATGGGGCATTGGATTATCGAGATGAGTGAGATGATGGCCACGGGCAATGCCAAGAACGTGGAAGAAATCAAATCTTTTCTCAGCCGCCCGAAGGATACTTACAAAGTGCCTTATGACAAGTTCCCGGCGGATAGACCGCGGCAGTGTGTCTTTGCCGGCACCTCCAACAAGCTGGATTTCCTGCCCCACGACCGCAGCGGAAATCGTCGTTTCTTGCCAATCCGCATCGACCCGGACAAGGCAGAGGTACACATCCTTGCTAACCAACAGACATCACGCGCCTATTTCAATCAACTGTGGGCGGAAATCATGGTCATCTATCGTTCCGGCGAATACTCGCTTCAGCTCTCTAAGGAAGCCTCCAAGCAGTTGAAGCAGGAACAAACCACCTTTATGCCGGAGAACACACTTGATGGTCAAGTGCTTGGCTTCATGGAGCAAACGGCATATAAGCAAGTATGCTCCACCCTGATTTTTGCAGAAGCGCTTCACAGCGGCACTCTGACAAGACCGCAAGCATGGGAAACACGAAACATCTGCGACGTTGTGAACAACGCCATTGCCAGCGGTGAACTCAAAAGATGGCATTCCTATCAAGGAAGCAGACGATACGCACTTTACGGCAAGCAGCGCGGCTGGGAGCGCGACTGCGACCCGGAACAAATCAACCGGAACAGTGTCGAAACAGGCGCAAATCACTTTCCCGCTGTGAAGCCAGCAGACAATTTCCCACTCTAACGCATCTTGGTTCCGCTGTCTTGTTCCAAGTATAGCGTCGGCAAACTCTCGTCCTTTCCCACATTCCAGTCACATGGAACAATGGAACAAATATCATCATAAAAAGAAGTACATTGGGCTGGAGAGGCATATCGCGTATTCAGCTTTTGCCGCCCCCTGTTCCAGCTTCATGTTCCACCACTCCAAAGTCCGAATTATTTTCACATACATGCACCAAGGAGCTATTATATATGATGAAAATGAACCTCACGCTGTTCGGCGAAACCTGTCAGCACGCCCTCGAACCCAATCAGAGCAATCGCAAGATGACCTTGACGGTCAAGGAGCTTGCGGAAGAACTCAACATCAGTCGCAACACCGCCTATCAGTTGGCTGACCAGAAGGATTTCCCGTCTTTCCGGATTGGTCGGCAACTGCTCATCAACCGCGCCATGCTTCAAGAATGGCTGAATCAGAACGCTTCGTCGAAGCTATGCCCCACCTAATAAATATATGAAGCACGAAAAACATCGATACAGCATCCAATTCATCTCGCATTTCCCGCGCAGGAGGCGTAAAATAGCAGTGTGTACCTTGACAACTGCAACACGATGCGTACTCCTGTACTCCTTCTGAGTCGGATTGAGGCAGGAGGAAATATGGCAAAAACAACAAACATTCGCCAGCGCAAGAATGGTCTATGGGAAGGTCGTTATCGTCTGAACGGCAAGCAGTGCGCCGTGTATGGGCAGACAAAAGCCGAGGCAAAAGCGAAGTTAGCCGCCCGCATGACAGAAATTGAGCAGGGCATTTGCATTGAGCGAACCGACCTGACCTTGGAGGAATGGGGCTGGGAATGGCTCAAAACTTTCAAGGAAGGGAAAATTCGTCATTCGACAATGGACAACTACGAAAGTGATTTCCGTATGCACGTTGTACCCTACATCGGTCGCATCAAGCTGAAAGACCTCACGACACTGCACATTCAGCGCACCTATACAAAAGCGCAGCAGAACGGCTTGTCGCCCAAGAGCATCCGCAACATCCACGGACTGGTGCATGGGATGCTTGCCAAGGCGCAAAGTTTGGACATGGTTCGCAAGAACGTGTCCGAGGATTGCGAACTTCCCATGTTGGAAAAGACTGAGATGCACACGCTCTCTGATGTGGAACTGCGGCGCTTTCTGGCAATCGCCAAGGATGATCCGTTCTATTTGATGTACTATGTGGACTTCTTCACGGGTCTGCGGGAAAGCGAACTGATTGGTCTAACGTGGGATTGCATTGATTTCGCGAAGGGGACTATCCGTGTGTACCGTCAGTTTGTGCGCATTGCATCCGGGCCTGACAAGGGCAAAATGATGTTCACTTCGCTGAAAAACCACAAAGAGCGCACGATTCATCCCGCGCCATCCGTGATGGACGCATTGAGGCAAGCCAAAGAGAAGCAGAACCGGCAGCGTCTGCTCGCAGGTTCATCATGGGACAATGTGTACGACATGGTTTTCACTCGTGACAACGGCATGTTCATCCGTTTTAAGACGCTGTATGTCCACTTCAAGGCACTGGTCAGCAGGCTCAACCGTCCGGAGGTTCGCTTCCACGATATTCGCCACACCTACGCCACCCTCGCTATTCAAAGCGAAATTGACTTCAAGACGCTTTCCTTGTCACTCGGACATGCAACCGTCGCCTTCACGCTCGACACCTACGGACACGTCAGCAACCATATGTCGCAAAACGCGGCAGCCAAGATGGAGAAATTCATCGGCACGCTGTAAGAAACGCAGAATTGAGCGCATAGCAGTTTTTCGTGGGTACGGAAAAGAAAGCGTTTGTGGGTATGGTGTGGGTATACAGCAGCACTAAAAAAGCCGAAACCCTTGCATCTCCAAGGATTTCGGCTCGTGGAGCATAGCGGATTCGAAGCGCGTCACTTGCTTCCCCCTGCGTCCCATCATGTACCATCTGGAATACACAGCGCCCCATCCAGCACAACAATTTCACTCTGAATCCCATAGCATCCCACCCGGTTAATGGTACTGATAATGGTATTGGTCAGATTGAAGCGGTCGGGTTCGGTCATCTCCCCGATGACGGCATTTTCCTTTTTTCCATGCTTGCCGCTTCAAAAAATCTTCTGCAAGAAATTATACAGCGCCAAATGCCAGTTTCCCATTGAGTGATAGCGCATCGGGAAAATGTCCAGCGTCGTGTTTTCTCCTGCTGTCAGGCGCGGTTCAATTGCCAGCATTGCCTGATAGTCCATCAGCTGCTGAGGCAATGCAAAATCGAAATTGCCCGTCGCGATGTAAAGGTAATCAATGCTGTATTCGCCAAATGCGTCGTTTTGCGTATGTGCTTGATAATAGTCAGCGGAAATTCGTGCGCCGCTGAACGCTCCGAACACTGCAAAATAGTCCAGCGCACCGCACATCACAGAACGGTAGGTCGTTACTGCACCGCGGGACAGCCCAGCAAAAGCGCGATGATGGCGGCTCGCTTCAAAACCTGCGGCATCTGCTGTCAGCGCATAGGTCGCGTATTTGCTTTCTACTGCGGGCATCAAATCGCTGCGCAGTTCTTCCTGAAACGCATAGGTCAGTTTTTCCAGTGCCTGTGTACTTTCCTTGCAGTCGTCCTCGCAATAGAATGTCGGCGTAACGACGATGAGCGGTTCGATCGCCCCTGCTGCAATCAGCTGATCAAGCATGATTTTGTTAGCAGGATTTGTCCGCAGCCAGTAATACGGGTCATCCCCCGTACCATGCAGTAGGTAGAGAATATTATATTGCTTGGATGGATCATATCCCGCAGGCAGATACACCAGCGCAGATTTTGTCACTTTGCGCTCATCTGTTGCATACGCACGGGTTTCGTAGAAAATTTCCTCAATCGTCCCCTGCGCTGACGCATCCATCGTATCCCACTGCATCGGCACAGCCCACAGCGTGGGCGATGCACTCCCTGACCGATGCTTGTCTGCATAGACATTTCCGCCCCAGATAAGTCCCCAGCACAGCACAAGCGTCAGCAGGACATATGCAGGCCGTTTCGGGAATACCGCCAGCGCGTCTTTCTTTCTCAGCAGAAACACACAGCCCACAATCGCCCAAATGCCGCAAATACCCGCCGTCACCAGCAGACTGGCATGGTAGCGCGTCGTCGCCCAATTGTTCATGTAGAAGAACAATACAATGCATCCTGCGCACGGAATCGCCATCCACCACGGCTGATGCCCCGTTTGGGCGATTCGAGCAATCAGCAGCACAGCCATTTCGATGCCTGCGACCGTCAGCACCGGTGAAATTGCGCCCAGCGCGGCCGTATGAATTAGCTCAAAAAGCGCTGTCAACACCAGCAAGCCCATGCAAACAGTAGCAAGCCATGCTGCAGCCCCATGCGGGGGATTTTTCTTTTTCAACGAGAACATGAAACGCCTCCAATGGGGAAAATTGGAGAGGAGCAGCATAGCACAGCACCATGCTGCTTCCCTCCCGACCAATTACTTTTTCTCCGCCGCAAAGACGGTGCAGATACCATTTCCGATACCTGTCACAAGCAGCATCACTGCGCTGGCTATCCACGACCAGCTCAGACCGTTCATATTGTTCTTGGAGAGAATATCGCCAATTTCATCAAAGCCCAGCCGTGTGAACACTCCGATGGAAACCAGCACCAGCGCAAACGGGAGATACTCTGCAAAGGGAACTTTTTTCCAGCACAGTGCGAGGCTGCAAAGTCCCGCCAGAATCATGCACACAATGACAATCGGCGAATGGTCACGGGAAACGGAAAGCACATACAGCAACGCCGTCGCCAGCGAAAGAACGCCGCAAACCAGTGACGTAACCGAAAATCTCGTTTTCTTCATGACTTTACACCTCTTCCTTCTTCGACTTTACAGCCAGCAGCACCATGCAGAGAACCAGAATTGCCGTCAGCACACCGCAAACTGCATACGCTGCCGTCTGCCAGTACGGAAGCACATGCACCACATGAGCCGTCGGACTCAAGCCATTGACACCAGCACTGTTCGCCAGATTGTACAGGATGATGTGGCAGGAGTTGCGCAGGTTTTTCAGCGTCAGCGGATCATCAGCCACATGGTCAATCAGGTAATTATAGAAGTTGCTGCCAGAAGTCGCCCACATGTTGTTGCCCGCTGCCAAGCCGGATTCCATCTTCTGCAATTCGGTGTTCATCGCCATGTCGGTATCCATGATGCCTGTGCTGCCCCATTCCTTGCGGACAACATTGGTCATCAAGCCCGTATGCGCCTGTGCCCAAACCATACCAACGCGGTTGAATGCGCACATTGCACCCTTAGACACCGTCATCGGCTTTTCAAATGCCCTCAGGTAGATTTCGCGAATAGCCTGTTCATTGCTGAACGTCGCCAAGCCCTGACGGTTTGTTTCCTGATCATTGAGGGCAAAGTGCTTGATGAAGCTGATTGCGCCCCTGCTTTGCAGGCCAATCACTTCTTCATACGCGATTTCGCCGGACAGGAAGCCATCTTCGGAGAAATACTCGAAATTGCGCCCTGCGTAGGGGGTACGGTGGATATTCGCCGCCGGTGCATAGGAGCCTTCAGTATCTGTGCGCAGCCAATCCTCGCTCATCGCTTCACCCACACGGCGAATCAATTCGCGATTATAAGTAGATGCAAACACAACCTCCGAGCAGAAGCCTGTCGCCGGCGTGTTATCCTCCACATAGTTGCGGACATTGTTGCCTGCGGGGCCATCCTTCATGAACATAGCAGGATACGCAATGTTCGGCAGGGCCGTCAGCGCAGAGCCGGAAACCATACGAACCTGATCCTCAATCGTCATCTGGTTCAGAATCTTATCCCATGCCGCGTCATCAAACGCCAGCCCATACATCTTTGCCAGCGTCATTTGGTTGTTCACGCCGTAGGAGTAGGTCGGAACATTGCCTGCGCTTGCCTTGACCTGACGGTAGGTGTACATCGGATCAAGCATTTCCAGCATCTTTGCATTGATCGTCAGCTCTGCGTAGGTCGTGGGGAACATCGTCCAGTCTGCCCGCGTGAGGTAGATGCAGTCCTCGCCATAGTAGTTCAGGTCAGCATCATCGAACTGGTTCGTAATCGTTTCGCCCGTATACGACGATGTATTCAGCAGTTTCTTTTCGCTGATGCTCCAGCCATACGCTTTCTGCGCATCGCCTTCGGCATCCATGCCATCTTCAACCGTTTTGCCGCAGAGTGCCAGAACGTTGTTCAGCGCATCATGCGCGCTGTCGCCAATCGCGAAGTAGTAGTCCCCTGCATCCAGCACATACGTTTTTTCCGTCTTGTAGTCGTAGGAAGCAAACGTTTCCTGATTCGCGTGAATCGTCAGCGTCTTCGATTCGCCGGGATGTAGCAAATCCGTCTTTTCAAAGCCAATAAGCTGAATAGCGGATTTTTCAATGCCGCCGCGAACATAGGGCTGCTGCGCATACAGCTGCACCACGCTCTTACCTGCCGCATCGCCTTTGTTCGTCACCTGCACGGTCACGTCCACGCCATTGTCGCCGGCCTTAGCAGAAACAATCTTCTGCTCAAACGGCAGACCATTCTCCGCGCCGTAGCTCAAACCATAGCCGAAGGGATAAGTGACCTCAGACGTATAGTTCCACTTTTTGCTTGCGAACGCACCAGCCGCAGATTTCGCATTGCTTTCCGGATTCAGTACGCTGTCCGCATAGCGCGTCTCATAATAACGATAGCCGACGTAGATACCTTCCTGATACACCACATAGTTCGTGCCGAAATTGCCGCCAATGACCGCCAGTGCGTCTTCCTTATTGGTATACTTGAAGTCACCAAAGTTCTGCATCGCCGGCGCAGAATAGGAATCCGCCGCATAAGTGTCCACCAGACGACCGGACGGATTCACCTCGCCGCACAGCACCTTCGCCACTGCGCGCGCACCGCTCTGTCCAACACCGCCAATCCACAGGCAAGCGTCAATCCCGTACTTTTCCTGCTCAACCCAGCCCAATTCCATCGCATTGGACGTGTTAATCAGGGCAATCACCTTGCCGAACTTTCCACTGTTCTTGATTTCCAGCAACAGTTCCTTCTCCTGCGGCTGAAGTGCCAGATACTTGCTGCCGTCGCCGAAGTCGCCGGTGGGCATATCAGAGCCTTCCCCGCCGACACGGGAAATCACCACGATTGCTGCATCTGCGTAATCCGCATAGGAAGCGCGCACTGCATCCGTGTAGTCTGCCATCGGCACTTCCGCAACGAAAATCTGCTCCGGCTTCGCGCCCAGCCAGCCGCCGTTGGAGCGCTTGTAGCCATCCACGCCGTCATACTGCTTGTAGAAATCCCACAGCACAGGATTGACAGTAAACATCCTGTCTGCTTCCATCGCACTGCGCAGCGTCTCAATGGTCGTGGCTTTAATCCCGCCGCCGCCCGTGCCGCCCAGCACCAAATCAACCGATGAACGAGAGAACAGAGAAACCTTGCTGCCCTTGTTCAGCGGCAAGGCTGCATTGCTGTTTTTCAGCAGCACAATGCCCTCGCTTTCAATCTCCTCCACCAGCTTGTCCGCCTCTTGCTTCCAGTCCTGCAAAGCCATTCCGTTGTCCGTGTAGGGCTGCAGCGTCGTCGCATTCGCAATGTCCTCCATGCGGTAGGTGTCCCCGCCAATGTAGGTGCAGATGAGCGACTGCATGGATACCGCACCTGCTGTCACGCCCACCATCAGCGCCAGCAGCAGGCTGGTAACGCTGATAATGCACCGCAGGGCTTTCTGGGAACTCCGAGTCTTTTTCATGTTCCTTTCCTCCTTCTTGCATCTGGAACGATGTTGCCTTTACCATAGCACAAATCCGCCCGTTTTTGTTTGCATTGGCAAAATCGGGCGGATTTGTGGCAAAAGTGACATATCTTATCCTATTTTCGAATCAAAAAGGCGCAAATGAATCAGGAAATAGGATTCATCAAGAAGCAGCCTGACAGGGCATCAGCACCCGCAGCAGGAACAAGTGATTCTCCCACGAGACATGCAGCGTTCCCTGATGCTGCCGCGCGATATACTGAATGCTCCGCAGTCCAAAGCCGTGATTCATGCGTTCGGGTTTGGTTGTGGCTGGCAGCTCGCTCTGCCAGCGCATTTCATGTGGGCAGTAATTTTCAACCTGTATGCACACCATCCCTTTGCTTTCAAAAAGCTGAAGCGATATGCAGCGCTGCTCTATTTCCGCAATTTTCTTTTCGCATTCAATGGCATTATCCAGCGCATTGCCGAAAAGCGACGCAATTTCCCCCGGCCGCAGGAAGTCAATCATCGCCCCCTGTGCCATAACGCTCAGGGCAATATGGTGCTGATTGCAAACAAGCTGCTTATCGCTCAAGATAGTATCCAGCGTAGCATTGCCCGTATGGAAGGTTGTTTCATACTGCGCCACTGCTTCCGCAATTTCCTGCAATTCCTTTTCGTCCACGGAGTTCACCGCGCGCAGACGGGTAATCTGATGTTTCAAGTCATGCGCCTTGCGGTTGATAGCATCCATATTTTCCCGCGTAATTTCAAACTGCTGATGCTCCTTTTCCATCATCTGCTCCAGCATCTGATTGTTCTCTTGCTCGCGCCCCAGTTCCAAAAAGCCAAACTGTACACATAGAGCAAAGATGCAGCACAAAATCAGCGGCGGTCTGGATATCCACAGTTGATCCACTTCATACACCTGATAAAGGTACTGCATTAAATACACAAACAGTGTCGTAACGATAGAAAAGCCGAAAATGAACCGCTGATTCGGCCGCTTCAAATTGCCGGAAATAAGCCGCCGCCCCAGCAGCAGTGCAGCGGCCGTATACACCCCCGCCATGCAGACAAGCGACCAGCAAAACCGCCCTATCTCACTGAAATGCGCCGCAAAGGGCAAATAGACCAGATTTTCGATCTGGTACGACAAATTCTGCACCAGCTGTGCCGCCACACAGCAAAACAGAATCTGCGAAAAATCCGCATCCATGCAATACGCCCAGAAGCCCATGGACAGCAGAAAAATTGTCAGCGAAAAGAAGCCGGAAACATAATGCGCAATCAGATTCGGCAGCAGCACCGCCAGCAGCAGAAAGCACGGCAATCCAATACACACGCGATGGACAAAGTGCTCTTTTCTTTCTGTATGCAGAAAGAAAATCAGTTCACCAATGAGGATTTGCGGAATATATCCGTGATATAGGTCAATATAGAGCAGCTCCTGCCAGTTCATTCAAACACCTCGGTTTCCGATGCAGCGGGACATCTTTTCCCAGAACGCAACTTTGTGCGTTCGGCTGATGCTGAATACCTGCCCAGCAATCATCACGTCATTTCCCTGAATTGTCCTGATATGCGGCAAGTTCACCATCACAGAGGCATTTACCATTGCAAACCCTCGCTCCTCGAAAAAAGCCGCAACATCCTTCAGCGACGCACGTTCCCGATACTCCGTTTTCCCAGCATGATAATGCAGATAATGCTTATTGCTTTCAATGTAATCCAACTCCGACAAACGAATCCACTGAAGTCCACCGGGAATGCGGATGCTGTATGATTCATCCACATGCACATGCGCCACAGCTTTATCCATCTTGATGCAGAACAGTTCGTAGCTCAACGGCTTCAGCACAAAATCAAGTGCCGCCACCTCATAGCCTCGAATCGCATATTGCGCCATACTGGTAATGAAAATCAAGCACACAAATGGGTCAGCTTCCCGCAGGCGTTTGGCCGCCTCCAATCCATCCATATGCGGCATCACAATGTCCATAAAAATAATCTGGCAGTTTCCCTTATATTCATCCAGAAAAGAAGCGCCATCAGCATAGCGGCAGACTTCAATCAGCATTTGCCTTTCCTGCGCATACCGCCTGATATAGCCATCCAGCGCATCTGCAAACACCTTTTGGTCTTCTACCACTGCAACCGTCAGCATCGCCTTTTCCTCCGTTTCAACGCGAAAGTGCCTGTTTTTGATTATACATCATCGCGTTGTTTGTGTAAAGGGCGGCAGGGATGAACGCACGAAAATCAATTTCAATATCACTGCACGAGCGATGCGCGTAGTATCTCTTCCGCAGCAGCAACTCGATGTCGCAGAACATGTTGCTCTGCAAGCATATTCTGGTACATACTTTTCAGTTCATCTTGATGCTTCATTACGTCGGCATTGCGGCTGCACTGAAACAGGCCATGAATGACTACACTGCCAGAGATAAGAAAAGAGGCGCTCACGCTCAAAACCTGCCGTATCTGGTCGTTATCCAGCCAGTTGATACTTCTATTATCTCTTTTTTTGACAAAATAAAAATCCGCTTTCTTAACAGCTCTATGGGGCGATTTTAACATGTGGGGAAAGAGGCGGAAATTTTCAGCGGTCAGCGCTGATTGCCGACCGCTGAAAATTTCCGTGCTTCTTACTCGTTCTCTTCTGCCAAGAACGCTTTTTCCCGTGCTAAAATGTCGCAGAGTTTCACCAGTTCGTCATCCGTAAGCGTAACACCTTTGCCCATCTTCTCGTGGTTGAGCGTCCATTTCCGCAGGTCGTATTTGGGTTCTCTCCCGTTCCAGCTGACTCGATTGAGTTCAAGCCGCCACTGACCTTCCTCCGAAATCACACCGATTTCATTGACGATTTCGTACTTAATTTCCCGCTCGTTCTTCATATTTGCACCTCATTTCTTCCATGTTATGCACCAAGCCGTTTGATCGTCGGTCGCTTTTGCGCCGCGCTTCTCCAATTTGGATTGAAAGCCAAACTTACTGCGTAATTCAATGAGCTGCCCGACTTTTCCAGAATCACAGTAAACCCATAGCAAGCCCGATGATTTGCGGTTGTCAAGATAGCGGAATCCTCTTTCGGTCAGTGCGGCAAGCAAATCATCTTCCGGCAATGGCATAGCCAGCTGCTCTTCCCCGCTCTTTTCCGGCATTGCCGCTTTTTCTTCCTTGACAGGATTCAGCGCAATCTGTTCAAGGGGCAGCATCATCTGTTCTGCTTGGTTTTCGCGCTTTTGTTCTGTCTGTGGTGAAGACTCTTGCTGGAACTGTGGTTCTGCTTCCTCGTGCGTCGGTCTGAGAGCCGCAGAATCTTCGCTTGTAATTTCCGAATCATCTTCACGCAGCAATTGTCCGGCGCGCATTTTCACTCTTTCCAGCAGTGCATCCTTCTCGTGATTTCCGCCTGCCATGTCCGACGCTTCCGGCTGGATTCCCGCTGCAATCAGTTCACTGACCACACGTTCAATCGTCTGCGCAGGATTCCGATAATATTCGCTGCCGCGGATACGGATAAATCGCCATCCAAGGCGTTCCAGAATAGCTTGCCGTTCCATATCCTCCCGAATCTTATCGCCGCTGTGCCAGCGTTCGCCGTCGCATTCGATGGCAATTCGCTTCTTCCCGCAAATCGCAATCATATCAATGTAGTACGCGCCAACCTGCCACTGCTGGACGATGTGATACCCTTTCCCCACAAGCGCCTTCGCCACCGCTGCTTCAAAGGGCGAATCCGACGCCTCCTCAATCTCGCTTGCTTTCGCTGCCACCGTCCCCAGATTCGTCACATACTCCAGCAGCCGTCTGCGCATATCGCCGGGCTTCAAATCAGCGGTGTAGTCAAGGGAATGAACAACCCACAGCTGGTCTTTTGCGCGGCTGACGGCAACATTATAGCGCTGCTTCATTGCCTTGCCATTAGAACCTTGTCCCTCGCCAGACGCCATGAACAGCGGACCTGTGCCATTATTGCTGTCCACCATTGACAAGAAAATGACATCCCGTTCATCGCCTTGGAAGTTAGAAGCATTTCCGCATAGGATATGGTGCTTCTCGTATTCCGCAATGGGAATGGCATCATACAGTTTCCGCTCAATCAGCTTCGTCTGATCATCCCCCAGCAAGGAAATGACACCAAACGATTTGTTTGCATATTCCGGCTGCTCCAAGCAAGCCTGTATCAATGCAACCACTGCCGCTGCTTCTTCTTCGTTTATCTTATTGCGTCCCCTTCTCGTCCCCTTGACGCGATATGAAACCATCGCCGTCTTGAAGGGCGAACTGCCTGCTTCGCGCAGCGGCTTGATTTTGCCTTCGTAGGAAAGCATGTTGCAGTATCCGATAATATCCGGCACACAGCGGAAATGCTCTCGCAGCATCAGGGGACGGTAATTCAGCTCCGCAATATCGTATAAGGACATCTTGGCATCCCACAGGTGGGCATTGGGGATTTTTCCTTTGATGAACATCGTCATCAGATTCTGAATTTTGCTGTCATCAATGCCGACCGCCATCGGGCTCACCTGTTCATCGTCGCCAACAACAATGATTTTCTTGCCTATATACAGGATAGCCGCAGCAGTTATGTCAGACTGGCTCGCCTCATCCACAATGACGATGTCGTATTTCGTTTCGGCAGGATCAACGGAGTTCATTACGTTGGATACCGGCATAATCCATGCAGGAACTGCCGCTTGACATTGTATCATCAGCTTGCGCGCCTCTTCGCGGAGAGCAGGCGCGTTCTTCCCGGTGCCTTTGCCGATTTTGGTCACCGTCATCTTCCAGCCGTTGAGGATCTGGCGCATCTGCGGATTCCGGTCAATTCGATACTGCAAGTGCAGCCATGCCTGCGCGCTGGCCAGTTTTTCGGTTTCCTTCCGGAACTTGGCGGTCAGATCCGTCACCCGCTTTTCCGCATCCCGCAAGGGGGTGTTGATGATTTCATCCACCAGCATAGACAACTGATGAACCTTCCATGCCTCTATGATATTCTCCGGTACAGAAGCGTTTCCGTGCTCACCCGTCCGATTGCGGATACTGTTCGCCCACGCAGGCGCGCATTCGCTGATTTTGTCCAGCAACAGCGTGCGCTTGCGCTGCACCTCCTCTTTTTCCTGAATTGCAGACAGCTGATTGAGCGCTGCCTCATATTGCTCTGCCGATTCCGCTTCAATCGCCACTTGCAAATCAGCGCATATCACCGAATCACTGCGGTTTTTCAGCAGCTCCAGCGTATTTTCCCTGCTATGCGTAAACGAATACAGCGCGTTGACCAAATGGAGCAGGTACACAGCAGGGCGCATCAGATTCGTAATATGACGGAGCGCGGCAGCAGCTTTCTCATCCGTCATCATTGCCAAGCTATGGACTGGCTGGATCAGCGCGTCCCCCAGCCCCGCCTTGGATGCCAGATTACACAAATCAATTCTGCCTTTTCGATACCAATTGACCCAGAATTCAATGGTTTGAAGCTGCTGATGGCAAATGCGCTCCGGTTCATTGCCGAGGTCTGCAAAGCGCCGCGTTCCATGTGCAGCAATCAGGCTGTCCCATAGCAGCTCCAGCCGCTCGCGTAGCGATTGCACCTCAAAAAATGCCGTTACCCTTTGCATATCATCAAGGGTTGTCGGCGTTTTGTCAGCAATCGTCACTGCATCCAGCGCATTTTTCTTTTCCTTCGCCATAAACAGACCTTTCTTGACCTGCCCATGCTTCTGCGCATCTGTCAGAAGTTCCGAGAAAGGCGCCGTGAGGGTTTCATAAGTACCTGCAAGAATCTTGACGGGCTTTGTCAGCTGTCCCTCCAGCACAGGCTGCGCTTTCGTGTACGTTTCATCAATTAGACTGATCAGCTGTTCCCAGCGTTTTCTGGCAAGCCCATCCTCCGCGCCATCCGCTATTGCAAACGTTGCCCACGCAGGAATAGCATTTTCAGTGTAGACTGTCAGCGCATCCCGAAGCGCGGTTTCCGCTGCAGCATCGCCCTTCTGCGCATAAATCTGGTCTGTCAACTGATTGACCACTGCATACCGATTCGCCCTCCACACCAGCTTGACCTTGCCGCCGGCATTGATATTTTGCAGCTGAAGATTCAAGTTCTGCTGCAACTCCAAGCCCTCGGCAAACTGCTCCGTATCCATCAGCTCGTTTTCAGATGGAAGTCCGACAGCCAGCTCGCGCTCTTCCTGCGCCGTCAGCTGCTCATTGCTTGCATAAAGCCATTGCAGTTCATCCGGCGCAAGCGGGAAAGGTGCGCCCTTCTTGACCGGGGCGGGAATCAGTGCCAGCAGGCTTTCATGCTGTGCCACATAGTCCGCCGCTTTTGCTGTTGACCAGCTGTCGCCGTCATAGACAATCGGCTCAAATTCCTTGTGGCGGATGGCATACACCAGCTTGCGCGCTTCCGTCAGCTCCGTCAGCGTCTGATGGCGGCTTGCTTTCAACTGCTCGGCCGCTCTGCGCTGCGACGCATAGTTGCACGGTGTGGTATGTTCAATGATGCTGTCAATGGAGCGCTGCATATCCGCCTGATTGTCGCCCATAGCTGCTACACACAGCGGCTGCAATTCTTTCGGCACTTTGTCTTTCAGCACCATCAGTGCCTTTGACGTTTGACTGGTTACCAGTACCGTTTTCCCTTGCGCAAGGAAATGCCCCAGCAAGTTGGCAATAGTATGCGTTTTGCCTGTTCCGGGAGGACCCTGCACCAAGACGGTGGATGAATGCTCAATTTTGCGAACAATCCCCATCTGTTCTCGGTTTGCAGGCTTCGGCAGCAGAATCTCTTCATCCTCCAGCGGAAGGTCATGTGCTTCAAACTCATCAGAAGGTGCGTCGTTTTCCGCTTCTTCTGCATTCTCCTTTGTTCCTTTTTCGGTGCCGCCCAAAATGTCCCCTACTGTTGGCGGTATAGGCGCCCCCTGATCCACATCTGTCAAAATGGTTTCCAGCGCCTTGATGATGCCGCTCGGCTTTTTCCGCAAGATAATATAAGGTTCCCAGCGCACAACAATCCGCTCATCGCCATGTGCGGTTTGCTCATTTTCATTCAGATAGCAGTTACTGGCGTGCAGAAGGTGCGTAACCGAACGCAGAAAATCACCACATTCATGATGATCCAAAGGATGAATATTCTCTTCGATTGCTTTCTGTTCAAGCGGACGAACGATGTCAACATTGACGCCCTCCATATCAGAAAACATGCTCAAATACATCTGCGGCGGTTCATCTGTATCGTACAGTTCGAGCGTGTTGTTCACAGCATCCAGCGTAAATTGCACCCGCTTGAAAAACAGCGGATGGTGAATCTCCTTGTTTTCCTTGTCCGTCAGCAGACCATTCCCGATGACAATTTCCAGCGCATCCGGCTGCTGGCTGTACTCATGATTCATGGTATACAGGTCAGTGAACGTATCGCGAAGCCGCTCCGTATGCTTTTCGCGTTCCACCCAAGCGTTGCGAGTTTCAAGCCAGCTTTTATACAGGGCTACGCGCGCCGGATCATCCTTGAAAAATTCCGGCTGCGGCGCCAATTGCCCCGCATCTTTTTCTTCGACTTCCTCTGGCACTTCACTTTCAGATTCAGTTGCTTCTTCCTGCGGCGGTAATATAGATTCCTTGTACTCGGGCTGTTTCCGATAATTCTCCCAACCCGGCTGCAGCCAACGGAGGAGCGACGCATCTGGTGCCGGGCATACTGTAAATTCAGGCTTGCGGAACGAGAACAGTTTCCCATCATTATTGACTGTTTCGTCATCCACTGTATCACGGCTGTACAGTTTCACGCACGCAGTGTCATCCAGCTGACTCAGTAATACCCATGCGGGCTGCTTATCAACATCGAATATCTCCTTCTGCGTCAGCTGGCAGACCTCCTTGATATACTGAAACAGCGCGTGTGCAAGCTCCTGCATATTCTGCTGTGGCATTTCGCCACCTCCTGTCTACTGTGTTGGAAAGCGCAGCTGGCGATACATCCCTTCTGCTGCCATCCGCACTTATAGAGAAACCTGCCACACCCGTCCAGCCGCCATTCAGCCGAAAAGCCACTGAACCGCAAGCAACCTGATGAAGCAAATTCACGAATTATTATAGCACATCTGGTTAGAAATTACGATAGGTTGGAGGGAAATAGTGCGGAGGAGAAGCACGCTAATTATTGGCTATACGATTGTGTGTCTAACAACCGCAGCGCCCGCGCTGCATTCATAGGGTTTGGGAAATGTGTTTCCAACAAGCAAACTGTCATTTTTAGCAAAATGACCCTGCTTGCTACTACTTCTTCCAACACGGGGAAGAAAATTAGCAAGCAGGGTTTTCGTTTGTCTAAATTTAGAATGCCGGTGAATGCAGCAACTCTACGCATGGTGATGCTGATGAATTAGCGCTGTAGCACTCCCCTGATTTCTTGTTTTCAGCAGTTCCAGAAAAAAATTTTGCAATCCGCTTCAAATCGTGTCGCAAAACGGCATTTTCTTCACAGTTCAAGAGTGAAGGGGTACATAAATTTCCCTTCGCATGAACGGAAAGGAGGCAACCACAAAAAATGAAATGCTCGCATCTGCTGCTATGGTTCCGCCAAGCGCCCAACGGTTCAGGATGAAATGATTTCAAACCGCCTCATCAAAAATTTTTCCTAAATTTTTTGCGAATCGCGTAAAAAACGTCAGATTTTTTACCAGTTATGGTGGAGAAGCAGTTCTTCTCCATCCGAAGATAAAGGAGGTGATTTCTATAATTATGGTTTTCAAGCAAGACACTCGAATTAGCCTACACAGAAGAATGGCAGCTGTACCACTACGGCTAATTCAGAAACCTGCGAATCGCTGCATAGCTTCCCACAACCGACACTCTCCAACGAACCAACGCATTTTTAAAGCACAAGGAAGTGAACCCGAATGTCCAAGAAGAAATTCCGCTCGTCTGCAAATTTTCCCGCATGGTTCGACGGCACAAATCTCAGCGAGCCGCTATTCTGTACCGCGTTTCTGCAAAACCATCAGCTGATTTACAGTGAAGGTTCGTTCTTCACGCCAAATGGTCGAATGCAGGACTGCACACCACTGAAAGAAGCCATCTTTCAAGAAATCCACTCCTACATTTGCTCTGGCGTTCCCAACAAAATCAAGAACATCATCGAGGTGCTGAAAATTACCGCGTATGTTCCGGAATTTCCGCCGGCGGAAGATTGCATTCATCTGAAAAATGGCACGCTGTTTCTGGATGGCACATTGGATAGCACTGCTCGTCATGTTGTCCGCACACGACTCCCGGTGGTCTACAATCCTGATGCCCCAACGCCAACAAAGTGGACAGCTTTTCTTGATGAGCTGCTTTACCCAGAGGACATCCCCATGTTCCAAGAGTTCGTCGGTTATCTTCTGCTGCCCACCAACAAAGCCCAGCGCATGATGATAATCAAAGGCAACGGCGGCGAGGGCAAGTCGCAAATCGGCACTGTTCTGAAAAGGCTGTTCGGTATCAACGCCAAAGATGGCAGCATCAGCAAGATTTCCGAGAATCAGTTTGCCCGTGCCGACTTGGAGCACATTCATCTGCTGATAGATGACGACATGCGCATGGAAGCGCTCAAACAGACGAACTATGTGAAATCGCTGGTCACTGCGAAAGGCAAGATTGATTTGGAGAAAAAGGGGCAGCAGAGCTATCAGGGGCACATGTTCGCCCGGCTGCTTGCGTTCAGCAACGGCGACTTGCAATCCCTGTATGACCGCAGTGATGGCTTCTATCGCCGTCAGCTCATTCTGACCACAAAAGCCAAAAGTCCCAATCGTGTGGATGACCCAGACCTTGCTGACAAACTTTGTACCGAAATGGAAGGTATCCTGCTATGGGCTTTTGAAGGATTGCAGCGTTTGGTGGCTAACCGATTTCGATTCAGTGAAAGCGAACGTTCCCGCCAGAATCGAGAACTGCTGAAACAGGACGGAAACAATCTGCTGATGTTCCTTGAATCGGAAGATTACATTCAGTTCGATTCAGCCTGCGCTGCAACTTCCAAAGAGCTCATGGCTGTGTACGCTGTTTGGTGTGATGACAACGGCTTCGCACCGCTGAAATCACGAACGGTTTCGGATTTTCTGATTGCCAATGCCCCCAAGTACCACCTCGAACACACCAACAACATACACAGCGTGGATGGTCGTCGAGTATGGGGCTTCAAAGGCATCCGGCTCATGATTGACGCTGGTGTCCACAGCCGGGATGGATTGCTGCGAGTCTACGCAAAGGATAATCCATTCACATAATCTGAAAATTTCAGCAAAAACCTATGTACATACATACGCCGAAAGCTCATCCTGTACGTATGTACATAACAAATAGCAAAAACGATTATCTTTCTCACAAGGAGACACGATATGATAAAAATGAATCTGAACTTGTTTGGTAAAATTGAGGAGAGTGCTTCCGATAATCTGCATTTTCTTCGCGAGCATTCCCAGATGACCCTTACTGTACCCCAGTTGATGAAGGAGCTGAACATTTCCAAGAACGTCGCTTATGACCTGACCAGAGAACCAAATTTTCCATGTTTTCGCTTAGGACGGAAGATTCTAATTAACCGTGAGCTGCTTCAAGAATGGCTGAATCGTCGCTGTGCACCCGTTTTCTAAATAATTGCGAGCGAATGTGTTGACAAGGATGGTCAGACTGGATAGAATCAAAGTGCCGAACCTTGACAACTTCAGTCTGACCATTTTCATTGTCAGCTCATTGACCTCAACAGAAAAGGAGCGTACAATGACTGAAATGAAAAATAACATCCGCCAGCGTCCCAATGGGACATGGGAAGGACGCTACTATGACGTGGACGGCAAGCAGCATTCGCTATATGGCCGCACCAAAGCAATCGTCAAGGATAAGCTCGCCAGCAAGCGCGCGGAAATTGTCATCGGCAACAGCATCACCGAAACTGACCTGACGGTCGAGCAATGGGGCTGGGAGTGGATGCAAACATTCAAAGCCGGGAAAATCAAGCACTCAACAATGGACAACTATGAAAGTGACTTCCGTCTTCATGTCATCCCCTATATTGGGCATGTGAAACTGAAGGATTTGACAACGCTGATGATTCAGCGCGTGTACATCCTGCTGGAGGAGAAGGAACTATCTCCCAAAAGCATCCGCAACGTTCATGGCATGCTGCACGGTATGCTGGATAAAGCCATGAAAATGGACTTGATTCGGAAGAATGTCAGCAACAACTGCGAGCTTCCACCTATCCGCAAAACTGAAATGCACCCGTTGACCAAGGAAGAAATGGGCACTTTTATGACGTTGGCAAAGGATGACGAGTATTATCTGATGATGCGTTTCGACTTTTTCACGGGTCTGCGCGAGAGTGAGCTGATTGGACTCACTTGGGACTGTGTTGATTTTGAGAAGCACACGCTTCGGATTTATCGCCAGTTCGTGCGCATCGCATCCGGTCCCGACAAAGGCAAGATGATGTACACGCCGCTAAAAAACGGCAAAGAGCGCACCATCACCCTGACTGTAACCGCCCTGAATGTTCTTCGCGAAGCCAAGCGCAAGCAGAACGAGATGCATCTGCGCGCCGGAAGCAGCTGGCACAACGAATACAACATGGTTTTCACCCGCTCGAACGGTATGTTTGTCCGCTTCAAGACGCTGTACGTCCATTTCAAGGCGATTGTGAAACGAATGGGTCGCCCGGAAGTTCGCTTCCATGATGTGCGTCATACTTACGCCACACTTTCCCTGCAAAGCCATGTTGACCCCAAGACGCTTTCCGAAGCATTGGGTCACGCAACCGTCGCTTTCACGTTAGACGTGTACGGTCATAGCAACGCCGACATGCGTCAGCAAGCCGCAGACCAGTTGGAACGGCTCATCTGCCAGTATTAAAAAAAACAGCTGTCAAGAGGCGAGGCTGCTCTCCCCTCCCGACAGCTGTCTAAAACGCGACAATGGTACGTTTGATGGTACTTATGGGCAAAAAGAAAGCCGAAACCCTTGCATCTCCAAGGATTTCGGCTCGTGGAGCATAGCGGATTCGAACCGCTGACCCCAACACTGCCAGTGTTGTGCGCTACCAGCTGCGCTAATGCCCCGCAACACAAAATAGTATAGCACGGTGCGGATGGGTTGTCAAGGGGGAAATGAAAATTTTTCACGAAATGGACGCAGAATGATGCTTTCACGGCGCAAGCCGATGCGCTGAATGGTTGCGCGCGGTATAAAATTGTGCTATGATGGAAGCGAAATTCACAGGAGGAATGATGAACGCATGAAAATCAGCAAGAAAGACGCGCTAATGTGGTTTCGTTTCTTCGCGGAACTGCCGGAAGATGAGCCGCTGATGCCGCATCAGCAGGAGTTGGCTTGGGCTGTCATCAGCCAGATTGAAGCCGCGGTGGACGCGCGCCACAAGGAACTGATGGCGCAGATTCCCGATTTGCACACGCTCGGCGGGCGAACGTACTTTGTCGGCGATCCAGCGAAATTTTCCAAGGGATGCACGTCCTGCCTGACCGGCACGGGGCTGAGCGCCATCCGCCGGACGAACAAGTGCAACATCCGCTGCCCGTTCTGCTACAATTACGGCGAGTTGGATTGCCAAGAGACCATCGGCGAAGGGCTGTGGGAAATCGGCGGGACGTACTTCCGCGTGGAGGATATCGACCTGCTGCTCAGCACGTCGAACCGACCGACCGGCGTCAGCTACGTCTATCTGGAGCCGTTCATGGAAATCGAACTGTATCCCGATATCATCCGCAAGTTCCGCGCCGCCGGGATTCATCAGCACATGTACACCAACGGCACGCTCTGCACGGAGGAAAATCTGCGTGCGCTGGGTGAGGCCGGGCTGGACGAACTGCGCTTCAACCTCGGCGCAACGTCTTGCGCGGACAACGTCATCCAGAGCATCGCCACGGCGAAGAAGTATATCCCCACCGTCGCGATTGAAACGCCCATGACGCCCGATTTTTACGAGCATTTCCAGCAGAAAAAGGATGCAATTCTGGCCACTGGTCTTGATTTTATCAACTGCGCCGAGCTGCACCTGAACCCCAACAATCTGCCGAACTACATCGGCACGCCCATGTACATGACACGCCGCGGCTATGTATCGCCGATTTGGAGCCGGGAGATAACGTTCCGGCTGATGCGCCAATGCGCCGTGGAACACTGGGGGATTGTCGTGCATGACTGCTCGAACCACACCAAATTCGCGCGCGATTTGAACCTGCGGGCGAAGGAAGGCGGCTGGTTCGGCGCAAGCAGCTACCACAGCGAGTTTGACCAGATTCCATTCGAGGCTTTTTTGCCGACACTGGAGGATTCAGATTTCCGCTTTCTGGAGGAAGAGCCCTTGCCCAAGGGCTATCGGCCGGGGGATATTGTCCTGTAAGGCGGCGCGCTCAAGGCGACGGACAAAATCCATTCTATTGATAATGCGCTAAATCCGCCTGGGCAGCAGGCTTCCCGGAGTTTTCTGCCGAAAGCAGCGAAAAATTTCCGTCAAACGCAAAAAAGTGCTTGACAAACGCCCTTGCTGATGATATAATTTGTATCTGTCAGCAAGGGTGTTTCCTTCGCTGGCAGTCTGGAAGGAAAGAATCAGGCTTCTGATTTTGCGGCTCTGCGCCTGTAGCTCAGTTGGATAGAGCAACGGCCTTCTAAGCCGTGGGTCGGGGGTTCGAGACCCTCCAGGCGCGCATATGGAGGATATAGTTCAGTTGGTAGAGCGCCAGATTGTGGCTCTGGATGTCGTGGGTTCGAGTCCCACTATTCTCCCTTTCTTCCCTACTCAAGGTTGCTGCGGATGCGGCGAAAGCCTGCTGCGATGGGGTGTAGCCAAGTGGTAAGGCACGGGACTTTGACTCCCGCATTCGCAGGTTCGAGCCCTGCCACCCCAGCTTTTTGACCCATTAGCTCAGTTGGCAGAGCACTTGACTTTTAATCAAGGTGTCTGGAGTTCGAATCTCCAATGGGTCATTCCCATCTGCCTTCTGATTTCGCCTCTCGTGCGGGCGTGGCGGAATGGCAGACGCGCCAGACTTAGGATCTGGTGCCTATGGCGTAAGAGTTCGAGTCTCTTCGCCCGCACAAATTTCCTTCGCACCATGCAGTCGCGTGGTTATGCGGTAGTAGCTCAGTTGGTAGAGCGCCACCTTGCCAAGGTGGAGGTCGCGAGTCCGAGCCTCGTCTACCGCTCCACATGCGGGTGTAGCTCAATGGTAGAGCTCCAGCCTTCCAAGCTGGTCACGTGGGTTCGATTCCCATCACCCGCTCCAGCACAGAGGGTGCTCTTCATGGGTTCACCTCAAGAAACCGTCCGAAAGGGCGGTTTTTTTGTTTTATCTGCCTTGCCTGCTTATTTGGAAGCATCGCCATAGCCAGTGTGCATAGCACATTATACGGATGATATTTCTATTGCAGAGGGTTTTGCCTCTGCGGAGACGACCCAAGGGCTTTCCGTTCGCCCTTGGGGAATCCTCGGTGCCTTTCGTTCTCCCAAACGCCTGCCCAATTGCAGCTTGATTTCCTCTGAAATAGCAAAAAAGCCCCGTCGGCACTCCGATTGCTCGGAAACACCGACGGGGTTTTTCGTGTGCTATTGCACCGCTGATTGATTGCTCCCGGAGAAGCCGTCAATTAATAGCGGGAAGCGCGCTGAGCGTCGAAGCACTCACGGCAGAGCACGGGACGGTCGCCACGGGGCTGGAAGGGCACCTGGGTGGCCTTGCCGCAGTTCGCGCACACCACGTCATACATCTGACGGGGAGCGGAAGAACCGTTGCCGTTCTGGGCGCGACGAGCCGCGCGGCACTTCGGGCAGCGAGAGGGCTTGTTCATGAAGCCCTTCTCGGCGAAGAAAGCCTGCTCGGACGCGGAGAACACGAATTCCTGGCCGCAGTCGCGGCAGACAAGCGTTTCATCTTCGTACATGGTTGGGAAACCTCCTTCAAATTGTCACCCATACCGTTGCCTTGAGGTCATCTGCTTCCATGGTTTTGCTCCAGTTTCCCGGCGCAGGTCATGTGACAACCAAAGGGAGATTAGAACCTTGGATTCCTGGTTGGGCTGCAGGAAATATTATAACACGGTTTGCGGAAAATGTACAGACCTTCTGGAAAATTATTTTCGTCCCGTTTTTAAGGGGAATCATGGTCGAAAAAAGATTCTTGTAGTGTCCATCTTTTCGCATAATCCGCACCAAAAGAATCATAATATTGCTTATCGTCTCTTCTTCGATTTTCTTTCATCCATTATAATAAATAAAACCCGAACAATTGGGGCAATAAGAAAGAAGGAATATGAACATGACCGTAAATTATCAGGATTTGGGGCTTCGAGTGCGCGATGCCCGCAAAGCGAAGCATCTAACGCAGGAGCAGCTGGCGGAGAAGGTCGGCATTTCCTCGTCTTTCATGGGGCACATCGAGCGCGGCACGCGCATTGCCAGCATTGATACGCTGGTTTCCGTCTGCAACGTGCTGTCAGTGTCGCCATGTCTGCTGCTGGGCGCGAGCCTGTCCGAGAACGCGGTGGATTTTCCCTATACCAACGATAACCGCGAGCGTTCGTTCATGCTGGACTTCGTAAGTTTGGCGCAGCGCACGGTTCGCCGCTGGGATGAGACGGAAAGCGCGCCGGAGGAAGCGCCGAAAACGGAAGAATAATCGCTGAAATCAAAAAGGATGTCAGGAGGATTTCGCTCCTTGACATCCTTTTGTTATGCCGTCTTGTTTTCTGTCAGGTTCCGCAGCAGACCCTCGCAGCCGCGCAGAATATCGCGGTATGCCCGGTCAAAGTCATCCGTATACCACGGATCTTCAATGTCGCCCTGCCGCTCGGCAAAGTCCAGCAGCAGATGCAGCTTCGCCTGCTGCTCCTTCGGACACAGAGCACGCAGCTTCTTCAAGTGCCCCCACTCCATGCCGATAATCAGATCCGCCGTTTCAAAATCCTCCGGCGTAATCTGCCGCGCACGATGCTCCGTGCAGGGCACCCCGTGCTTGACCAGAATTCGGCGCGCGGGCGGATAAATCCCGTTGCCAATCTCCTCGCTGCTCAGTGCGGCGGAATCCACTTCAAACTCGCCAGACACATGCCGCTGCTGTGCCAAGTACCGGAACACCATTGCTGCCATAGGGCTGCGGCAAATATTTCCGTGACACACAAATAGGATTTTCACCCGCATTCGCCTCCCTGCTATCAGTATAGCACACTTGTGCAGGAAATTCAACTATTATTTCCCAGTTTTCGCTTGTGATTCTGTGAATTGTTTGTAAAATTCGCAGAGCAATCACCACACGGGCGGTGTCCAGAGGGTGATTTCGCCCGTCGCAAGCGTTTTCGGCACGTCAATCAGCCGCTGATTGCTGCTGCCGCGGTAGAGCAGCGACAACGACTTCTGCTCCTGCACGAAGCGTCCGTCCACCAGCACGTCGATGCCGTGCAGCAGCGCCATGCGCGCCGGGTTGTTCTCCTTCAGCAGCGCATCAAGCGTGAATCCCGTGTAGCACCAAACATTGAGGTGCTTTGCGTGCGCCGCGTCCGCAATCGTGCGGCAGGCTTCGGGCTGGCACATGGGTTCGCCGCCGGAGAGCGTCACGCCGTCCAGCAGCGGATTCTCGCCGATTTTGCGGATGATGCCGTCGGTGTCCATCAGCGTGCCGCCGGCGAAGTCATGCGACGCGGGATTATGGCAGCCGGGGCAGTGATGCGGGCAGCCCTGCACGAACACAGTATAGCGGACGCCCGGCCCATCGACGATGCTGTCGTCTGCCAAACCAAAGATGCGGATTTCCATGGTAATTGCCCCTCTTTCGCGGTGGATGAATGAATGACGGAAACGCCCTCCCCCGAAGGAGAAGGCGTTTTATGGGGAGGGACGCTGGGGCGTTGCCCCAGACCCTACCAGAGGCGCTGCCTCTGGACTCCGCAAGGGGCATTGCCCCTTGACCCTTTTTTCGGTGCCCGGCTTGAGCGCGTCACCCGGCATTTGGGGTAAAGTGGCTTTTAGCCCTCCACCTTGATGCGCTTGATGCGTTCCGTCACGCGGGTGGTTTCCCCACGGTGGCAGCACGGGCAAGTATCGTCGATAATGCCATTATAGCCGCACAGCGGGTCACGGTCAACCGGGTGGTTAATCGAACCGTAGCCGATGCCGATGTCGTGCATATAGCGCACAATCTTCTCGAACGCGTCGAGGTTCTTCAGCGGGTCGCCGTCCATCTCCACATAGGAGATATGGCCGCCGTTGGTCAGCGCATGATACGGCGCTTCCACGCTCAGCTTATGGAACGCCGTGCAGTGGTAGTAAACCGGCACATGGAAGGAGTTCGTGTAGTATTCGCGGTCGGTCACGCCGGGGATGATGCCGAAGCGCTGCTTGTCGAGGCGGATGAAGCGGCCGGACAGACCTTCCGCAGGCGTGGCAATGACGGAGTAGTTCAGCCCCGTCTCCGCGGACACCTTGTCGGTGTACTCGCGCATCGTGCGGATGATTTTCAGGCCCAGCTTCTGGCTTTCCTCGTCCTCGCCGTGATGCTTGCCGCGCAGGGCAACCAGCGCTTCCGCCAAGCCGATGAAGCCGATGGTCATCGTGCCGTGCTTGAGCACTTCGCCCACCTTGTCGTTCCAGCTCAGCTTCTCGGAGTCAATCCACACGCCCTCGCCCATCAGGAACGGGAAGTTCTTCACGCGCTTGTTGCTGATAATGCGGAAGCGCTCGTTCAGCTGATCAATCACCAGTTCCATGCGCTCCTGCAGCACCTTGAAGAACACATCGACGTTGCCGTTCGCCTCAATGGCAATGCGCGGCAGGTTGATGGACGTGAAGGACAGATTGCCGCGGCGCGGGGCGATTTCGCGATCGGGGTCGTAGACGTTGCCCATCACGCGGGTGCGGCAGCCCATGTAGGCGATTTCGGTTTCCGGATGGCCGGGCTTGTAGTACTGGAGGTTGAACGGCGCGTCCACGAAGGAGAAGTTCGGGAACAGGCGCTTTGCGCTCGTGCGGATAGCAAGGCGGTAGAGGTCGTAGTTCGGGTCGCCGGGGTTGAAGTTGACGCCTTCCTTGACGCGGAAAATCTGAATCGGGAAAATCGGCGTTTCGCCGCCGCCCAGACCTGCTTCCGTCGCCAGCAGCACGTTCTTCATCACCAAGCGGCCTTCAGGCGACACGTCCATGCCGTAGTTGATGGACGAGAACGGCACCTGCGCGCCCGCACGGCTGTTCATGGTGTTCAGGTTGTGGATGAGCGCCTCCATTGCCTGATAGGTCGCCTTGTCTGTCTCCTGCTCGGAGCGGCGCTGCGTGAAGTCGAGAATGCGGGCAATCATCTGCTCGTCCGCCACATACTTCGTCAGCAGTTCTGCCATGCGTGCGCGGTGGTCAGCGTTCTCTTCCAGCGTGGGTTCGAGGTTCTCCGCCTTGGTCTGCGCCACCAGTTCATTGGCGTGCGCGTCGCACTCAGCGTCGTTCAGCAGCAGCTCCAGCGCACGGGAGAGGTTCATGCGGTAACGCTTGATGAACGTCTTTTTCACGCCGGGCGCCATGCCGTAGTCGAAGTCCACAATCGCCTGACCGCCGTGCTGATCGTTCTGGTTCGCCTGAATGGCAATGCACGCCAGCGCCGCGTAGGACGTGATGTCCTGCGGTTCGCGCAAATAGCCGTGCCCCGTGGAGAAGCCGCCCTTGAACAGGCTCTTCAGTTCAATCTGACAGCACGTCGTCGTCAACGTGTAGAAGTCCATGTCGTGGATGTGAATGTCGCCGTCCATGTGCGCCTGACCAAATCGCGGATCCATGACGTACTTCTCGTAATACTGCTTTGCGCCTTCGCTGCCGAATTTGAGCATTGCGCCCATGGCAGTATCGCCATTGATGTTGGCGTTCTCGCGCTTGATGTCGGATTCGCTGGCATCTTTGAACACAATGTCCCCAAACGTGCGCATCAGGCGGGAGTTCATCTCGCGGACGCGGCTGCGCTCGGCGCGGTAGAGGATGTAGGACTTCGCCGTGCGGGTGAAGCCGTTGCGCATCAGCACCTGCTCCACCGTGTCCTGCACCTGCTCCACGCTGGGGATGGCGCTGATGTTCTCGTTGTTCTCCAGCAGGCGGACGACTTCCTCCGTCAGCTTGCGGCTCGTCTCATGCCCGCGCGCACTGCCCGATGCCTGAAAAGACGCGAAAATGGCCTGCTCAATCTTGTCCTGATCAAAAGGAACTTCGCGTCCGTCGCGTTTGCGAATCATATCAATGCCCATGGTCGGTGCCTCCATCATTCTCTATTCTATCCGTATTATTTCCCATTTGAGAACCAATTGATAACCAGCCGTTCAGTCGGCATAAGTTGTGGATGTTTTCTCCTGCCCATGCTACATATAGTGTCTGCAAAGCAGGAACGAAAGCCATCATACACCACTGGAGCCGCTCTTGTCAATGCTGAATCTGGTCGAAATGGACAGCCGAAAACCGCCCGAAGCGCCGCAAGCCCGGTAAACAGAACAGCTTCCACTGGCGGCGAAAATCGGGCGAAAAAACGTTTTTTCTGCGTTCCCGAACTTTCCCCGCTTGATACGGCAGATTCGTCCGTATTATGCGCTTGTCTGCGGGGAGTGCGCATATGAATTTGAAAATCGGATTACTCCTCCAGCAGCAGCCGCTGACCTCGGAAGCAGCATAATCCCCTTGATGAGCCGAGACGCAATCGTCTGCATGATTTTTCCTCAGAGCAAGAATGTGAACAGCTGTTTTTCCACCGGCAGCGCCCGAAATTCAAACCAGTCCGGATGTTCCTTCACAATGCCTGTCCAGAGTGCCTCTTCCGTCTCCGGAATCGTCCCTGCCGCCAGCAATGCCCGTAATTGCTCCCCAATGGCGCTCATCAGCGGCTTTATCTGCTTGTCCGGCACAACGACCATGGACAGGTCGAGGCGGTTTCTGACGCTTGCCAGCACGATTTTCTCGCCGCACAGCCGCTTCCACGGCAGCGCCATGCCGGTATAGAGCGGATAGCGCACACAGTCCGGCGCCATCCAGATATAGTGCGTGCTGGAGAGCACCCGGTCGCGCGCCGCGCTGAGCATCGCCGCGCAGCTAAACAGCGGCGGTTTGCCCGTCGGCATCGACAGAGCATAGCGCGGCTTGTATTCCAGCACGTTCGGGTGGAACTCCGCCACTTCGCGCAGCTTCAGCCCCTCGGCATAGCACAGCAGCGCCAAATCCTGCATTTGCGTCAGCTGGCGCAGCCAGTGCATCCCCTCTTCGTCCAGCGATGCCGGGCAGACCGTCACGCACAGCGGCATCGGGTCGGTGCGCTTCCTGCGCCACCGCTGCACCGCCGACTTAATGCGCATCAGCGGCGTCACCGCCAGCGTCATGTCGAGGCTGTTTGACTTCAAGCCTCGCTTCGCCGCTGCGGACAGCGTACCCGCCGCGAAGTCAACGCCGTATTCTTCCTTCAGCTGCGCCAAGCCATCCTCCTGCGGGTCTATCCGCACAGGCGGCACGGGCAAATCGTGCGTCAGGGTGATGACGGGCTGATTCAGCGTGCAGCACTGCCAGCCCTGCACCATCGCGCGCAGGAACGCTGTACCGCTCCCCTGCGCCATCGCCCGGATGAAGCCCGCGCGCGCAAAGAAGAAGTCCGGATGCCAAAACGCGCCCGGCATCGGGTGCGCCGCGAGCGTCAGGGGCATTCCGTGCGCAAAGCACAGCGTGCCGTCCGGGTCAATGCGCTCCGCCGCAACCGGACAGACCGCGCCAATCGGATCATCCTGCGCCGGCAGATAGCCCGTCAGCACCGCCTGAGCGTTTTCCACCGGGCAGTCGTTCAGCGCGCGCAGAAGCTTCTTCTCCCAGTCGCGCTCAAAGCGCATCGCCGGATGCGCCAGCAGCGCATAGCGTTCGCCGTGCCAGAGCGTTTCCATCGCAGCAAAAGTCATTTCCGGGCTGACAAGGTATTGCAGCGCCCCGAACGCCGCCATATTGCATTCTTCGGGGGATGTCGGGGCTTCCGGCAGCACCAGCGCGTACGACAGCGCGTTGCGGTGCAAGGCGTTCTCCCGCGCAGAGGTCAGCGCCTCGGTCGCTTCCGCCCAGTTCGCCGCCTGCATCAGTATCAGGATTCGCTCCATATCGTTCCTCCGTTATACTATTTTTAGATGAACATGTGCCAAGATGACGCAGGTGGATCTGAAAATAGTATTATTTTCTCAGCGTCCGAATGCCCAGCGAGATGGCGTAGCACACCGCCGCGAACAGCACAATCGCCGCACCCGCCGTCGTATCCAGATAATACGCGCAAATCAGCCCCGCCACGCCGCACACCAGCGCAATCACCACGCTGTACACCGCGTGCTGACGGCTCGACCGCGCCAGATTGCGCCCCGCCGCCGCGGGCAGAATCAGCAGTGCGTTAATCAGCATCACGCCAACCCAGCGAATCGCCAGCATGACCGCGACCGCCACCAGCACCACGAACGCGCACTCCACCAGCCGATTATGGATGCCTCGGCTGCGCGCCAGGGACGGGCTGATGCCCGACAGCAGCAGCGAATTGTACATCACCGCCCACAGCGCAATGCCCGCCACAAGCGCAATCAGCAGATAGAGCAGGTCGCTGTCCTGTACCGCCAGCACGTCGCCGACCAGCAGGGACGAATACTTCGCGAATCCGCCGCCCATGGACAGCACCAGCACGCCCGCCGCCACTGACGTGGACGAAAAGACGCTGATGATTGTATCGGTGGACGCTGCCCCGGTCTGCTTGATGCGGCAAATCAGCAGCGCCCAGACGATGCCGAACACCAGCATCGCCAGCAAATCACTCGACACGCCGAGCAAAATGCCCAGACCGATGCCCGTCAGCGCGCTGTGGCCCAGCGCATCGGAGAAGAACGCCATCTGCTGGTTGACCGCCATCGTGCCGAGCAGCCCCAGCAGCGGCGTCAGCAGCAGAATCGCCAGCAGCGCATTGACCATGAAGTCAAATTGCAGAAATTCAAAGGGCAGCAGCGTTTGCACAAACGCGCGAATCGCATCCATCACGCCCGACCTCCTTTCGTCTCGTCATCCACCACGGCGGCGGCGCGGGCGATTTCCTCCTCGGGCGTTTCCGCCTTGCGCCCCATCCAGCGTTCCGCGCCATGCAGCCGCTGGGCATTGAGCGTCTTTGCGCCCAGCCCGAACACCTTCTGGAATTCCGGCGATGCGAACACGTCATCCGGCTTGCCCTGCTTCAGCACCGTCTTGTCCAGCAGCACCACATGGTCAGCGTACTGGCGGACGACGTTCAGGTCGTGGCTGACGAGCAGAATCGCCATATGGTGATGCTCCTTCAGGCGCACAACGGTATCCAGGAACATCTGCAAGCCGTTCTGATCAACGCCGGAGACGGGCTCGTCCAGCACAAGCAGGTCAGGTGCGGGATGCAGCGCCAGCGCGAGCAGCACGCGCTGCAATTCGCCGCCGGAGCAGCGGCCGAGCGGGCGGTGCAGCAGCTTTTCGCCCTCCACCATTTTCAGCGCCTCCATCACCTGCGCGCGGGTTTTTTTGCCGACCCCCGTCCACACCGGGCGGCGCGTCAGGCTGGCGGCGAGGAAGTCCTCCACCGTCACAGGCATCTCCTTGTCGAATTCCAGATGCTGCGGCACATAGCCCGTGCGCATGTGCGCCACGTCGCGCCCTTCGCCGTCCACATGGCGAATCGTACCGCCGTGAGCGTATTCCCCCAGCAGGGCGCGGATGAGCGTCGTTTTGCCCGCGCCGTTCTGGCCGATCAGCACCGTCAGCTGACCGCAGTGGATGTGCATCGACACATCCTGCAAAAGCGTCTGTCCGCCGCGCACCACGGAGACATTCTCCAGCGCAATGCGGCACAGCTTGCAATTATCTGCCATTTTATTTCCCTCCTTGGGAGATTCGTGCGATTCTTGCACCATGTTAGTATACCATGCTTTCCGCGCGGATTCTACCCTTTTCTTTTTCCATCGGCAGGAGTTTCGCATTTTTTCGCGTATTATCATAAAGAAGAGCGAATCGTCTGCATGGGCGGTTTCGGAGGATAAAGGAGGATTTTCTCATGATTGCTTTGGCTTGCGACCACACCGGCATTGAACTCAAAAAGGAAATGATGAAGCTACTGGATTCGATGGGGCTGGAATGGAAGGATTTCGGCACGGACACGGCGGTTTCCTGCGATTATCCCGTATACGGCTACCGCGCGGCGAAGGCGGTTGCGTCCGGCGAGTGCGACCGCGGCATCCTGATTTGCGGCACGGGCATCGGCATCGGCATTGCGGCAAGCAAGGTGAAGGGCACGCGCGTCTGCACCTGTTCGGACGTGTACAGTGCCGAATTGAGCAAGCGCCACAACAACAGCAACATCCTGACGATGGGTGCGCGCGTCGTCGGCGTTGATTTGGCGAAGATGATTGCAACCCACTGGCTGACCGCCGAGTTCGAAGGCGGCCGTCACCAGCGCCGCATCGACATGATTACGGCGATTGAGAACGGCGCGGAGCTGTAAGGGAGACCCAAGGGGCTTTGCCCCTTGACCCCAGCAGGGCGCTGCCCTGCACCCG
>ERZ1026941.148-NODE-148-length-31649-cov-21.843515_pt1 | contig 31649 bp, 36 predicted proteins | sample MGYA00519305_ERZ1026941 | MGnify/ENA primary metagenome ERZ1026941 (study PRJEB26926, sample SAMN06164614) | human gut metagenome | biome: ENVO:00009003; feature: ENVO:2100002; material: ENVO:00002003 | host: Homo sapiens | place: USA | collected 2012 ...
GAGGGGTGAGAGTCCCATGATACCGATTGACCATTGGTAGTCCGCAGCATTCCCGATTCGGCAGGGGCGCGAGCTGCAAATATGCCGGAAGGATAAATAATATGAAAACGCCCGAAAGGGCTTTATCATCAAAAACTATGGGCAGCAGTCTACTCAAAAAGGACTGCTGCCTATCCTTTTGCTGATAAGGCAAAATCAAATCTTGTGGAGGTGAGACGGGTGAATACCGCATCAACCATTTCTCAGCGCGATGCCTACAAGCTCATGCTGAAAGACTATCCCGATGTGATGAGCATTGAGCAGATGTGCGAAATACTCAGCATCAGCACAAAGACCGGCTACCGCATCCTGCGGGAAGGCAAAATCTGTTGTCTCAAAGTCGGCAGAGCCTATCGTATTCCGAAGGCTCATCTTTTCACGTTTCTCTGCATCGGTTGCGGAGAAGCAGTCACGGCGTAATGCTTGGACTCAATTTGTTTACAAAAAATGTTCGGCAGAGGTCCTCCAATTCGAACCCGGTTCTGGTATAATAGAAGCACGGTATCAGGTAGGTGTCTCTGCTACAAAGAAGGAGGATAATTATGGTAGCAGGACATCTCCGCGAAAAAAGCGGATATTACTACGCCGTGTTGAACTACACCGATTCTCTCGGAAAAAGAAAGACCAAGTGGATTTCCACCGGGCTTACTGTGAAGGGAAACAAAAAACGCGCCGAAGCGATCCTGATGGACGCACGACGCAATTTCAATCCCGAAGAGCCGAAGGTCATGAACGGAGACATTCTGTTCGCGGACTATATGGAAAAGTGGCTCGACATCATCAAAAGCTCGGTTGCAGTCCCGACATTCGCTTCATACTCGACTACGGTTAAGAAGATTGTAGCACCGTACTTCCGCGAAAAGGAAGTGACGCTCAAGAACCTGACCGCAAAAGACATTCAGGAGTTTTACCTGAGTGAGCTTGAGCGTGTCAGCCCGTCCTCGGTCATTCATTATCACGCCAACATTCACAAGGCTCTCAAGTATGCCGTGAAGATTGACCTGATTGATGTAAACCCGGCGGATAAAGTTGAGCGTCCGAAGAAAGACCGCTACGTCGGCAGCTTCTATGATGCCGATGAGGTCAACGCTCTTTTCGAGGCTGCAAAGGGAAGCAAACTTGAGCTTCCGATTCTGTTCGGTGCATTCTATGGTCTACGCCGGAGTGAAGCAATCGGTCTGAAATGGGATGCCATCGACTTTGACCAGAACACCATCACGATCCGCCACACGGTTACTTCCTGCGATCTCGACGGCAAGCGTGTTCTGGTTGCGTCAGACACCACAAAGACCAAATCGAGTATGAGAACACTGCCTCTTGTTCCGTTCATGCGGGAAAGACTTCTTACGCTGAAAGAAGAACAGCAGGAAAACCGCCGCTTGTGCGGACGCTGCTACATCAAGGAATATCTTGAGTATGTATGTGTCAATGAGATTGGCGATCTGATCAAGCCCCACTACGTCACAGAGAGTTTTCCGAAACTGCTCAAGGCAAAGGGAATGAGACAGATCAGGTATCACGATCTCCGGCATAGCTGTGCCTCGCTTCTTCTGGCAAACGGTGTTCCCATGAAGCAGATTCAGGAATGGCTTGGTCACAGCGACTTCTCAACTACGGCGAACATTTACGCACATCTGGATTACAGCTCGAAGCTGACTTCGGCTGATGCAATGCTCAATGGCTTGGGCTTTGCACAGAACTGAAAAAGAAAAGCCAGCAGCCGGAAAAAACCGACTACTGGCGTGATTTCTGGCGGAGCGGGTGGGATTCGAACCCACGGAACCTTGCGGTTCAACTGATTTCGAGTCAGTCCCGTTATGACCACTTCGATACCGCTCCGTATTTATCTCAACATCAGCACCTCGGAAAACGGGGAGAACTGATGGGGAGAACAAGCAAAAATATTAAGTTAAGAATACCCGAAAAACCCCATAAAATCAAGGGATTCCGGTCAGGGAGCTACCGAGTAGCGACCACGATTTCGAGTCAGTCCCGTTATGACCGCTTCGATACGTCTCCACAAGCTGTCCATAGAACAGCTTATTCAGTATAGCACAATTTCTCGCATTTGGCAAGCGCTTTTTTCGGAATCTGCAAAAATCCGCGCAAAAAGCGGAAATCCGGCGCGGATAGCGCACAATTTGAGCATACCGCGCCGGAATCAGCTTTATTTTTCGTACTTGAAGAAGCCTTCGCCGCTGCTCTGTCCGAGTTTGCCGGCGTCAATGTACTCCTTCAGCATCTTGTCCATGCCCTTAAAGTTATACGGCGCGAGGAATGACGGAATCTTCAGGTACATTTTGACGATGTTGTGTGCCGTCGTCAGCCCGACGGTGTCCAGAATGTGGAATGGCCCCTTCGGCGCGCCCGTGCCCAGCGTCCATGCCTTGTCGATGCTCTCCGGGTCGGAAATGCCGTTGACGTACAAGTCCATCGCCGAGAAAAGCAGCGGCACAAGCATCGAGTTGAGCAGATAGCCGGATTTTTCCTTGCGGACGGGCAGCGCAATCATGCGGATGTCGCTGGCGAACTGCATTACCGTGTCGAAAACCTTCGGGTCGGTCTTGCTTTGCGCCATAATTTCCGCAATGTTGTTCTTCCAAATGGAGTTCGCGAAGTGCAGCGACAGGTACTCGTCGGGTCGCCCGGTGTACTTGGCGAATTTCGACGGCAGCAGGGTGGAGGAGTTTGTCACCAGCACCGTCTTTGCGGGCATCAGCGGCGCGAGCTTCTGGTAGAAGCTGATTTTGTCCTCCACGTTCTCCGCCATTGACTCGATGACGAGGTCAGCGTCTGCAACTGCCTTCGCCATATCGAGTTCGAGGTGGATGTTCTTGTACGCCGCCTCCACCTTCTCAAGGCATTTTTTCGGGTCGAAGCCGTCGAAATCCGCGATGCCGTTCGCCCAATTTGCGGGCGTTTGACCGTCAGGCGTTGCCATCAGGTTGATGGTGTCGATGTACACCTGATGCAGGTGGTCAAGTTTGGGCTGTGTGCGCCCGATGCTGCCCTCACTGCGCAGCCAGATGGTTACGTCGAATCCGCAGTATGCGCTCTGGAAAGCAATTTGGCTGCCCAGCACACCGCCGCCCGCTACCACCACTTTACGAATCATCAAAAAATCTCCCTTCTCGTGAACCGTGCGCACTTGGCGCAACTGGTTTCTTTCTGACAGAATTTTATCATACTCGGATACGTTTGACAAGTGGTTTGATAAAATTTTGCCGATAAAGAGGGGGATTTTGCCGTGCGCAGCCCAAGTGGTGGATGGCAAGAAGCGGGCTGTTTCAGCGGCAGAAAGTTAGCAGGGATGCGCCTGAAAGCGCGCGCTGGCAGAATCCCGACGGCGGCAGCGACTGCGCCGATGCCCCACCGCGTCCAACGGTCTGAAACCGCCTGCCGCAAGAAAAGGCAAGCAGCAGGAAAAAACAAGAAACATGGGAGCACACGCCGAAGGGGGCGGTGGGCGAGAGGAAAACCCCGCGTCGCCTCCACAGTGGCGAAATCCCTGCATTTCAAAGGTAGCATTATAAAATAGGAAATGACTGATACTCGGTCGCGCCCCATTTGGCGCGATTGAGTTGAGCGCTTCGTCATGCTTTTTCCGCGTGTTACTTTTTTTCTTGTGCCTCAGCCCATTTTCTGACCGCTTTCGCCGCTGCCTGATTCATCCCCGGCACCTTCAGCAATTCCTCCTCCGTCGCCTCCCGAATTGCCTTCATCGACCCCAGTTTCGTCAGCAGCGCCTTCCGTCGCTTCGGTCCAATCCCCGGAATATCCTCCAGCTGGCTATGAATGCTCGCTTTCCCGCGCAATCCGCGGTGGTGCGTAATGCAAAACCTATGCGCTTCGTCGCGGACGCGCTGAATCAGGTGCAGCTCCGGCGTGTGGTGGTCAAGGCAAATCGGGTCTTCGCGGTCGGGGAGGAAAATCTCCTCCTGCTTCTTCGCCAGCCCGAACATCGCGACATCCGCGCCCATGTCCAGCAGCGCCTGCCGCGCGAAACGCAGCTGCTGGGGGCCGCCGTCAATCAGCACAAGGTCGGGCAGGTCAGAAAATTTGCCGCCGATGGGGGATAGCCCTTGTTCTTCGCGTTCCGCCTTCTCCTGCAAGCCGTGCGCGAACCGCCGCCCCAGCACCTCGTTCAGGGAGGCAAAGTCGTTCGCGCCTTCGACTGTCTTGATGCGGAAGCGGCGGTACTCCTTCTTCGCGGGTTCACCGTCGATGAACACCACCATGCTCGCGACGCTCAAAACGCCCTGCGTGTTGGAGATGTCGTACCCCTCGATGCGCCGCGGGGGCTTGGGCAGCCCCAGCGCCTTGCCGAGCGCCGCCGCCGCGCCGATCGTGCGTTCTTCGCGGATGCTCGCGCGGGCGTTCCGCTTCTCCAGCGCGTCATGTGCGTTTTTCGCCGCCAGCAGCACCAAATCGTGCTTCTCGCCGCGCCGGGGCGTGACCAGCGTCACCGCCGCGCCCTTCTGCTGCCGCAGCCATTGCTCTAATTGGGCTTGCGCGCCGTCGGGCAGCTCCTGCACGAGAATGTTGCGCGGAATCAGGTTGCCCTCCTGATAATACTGCGTCAGGAACTCTGCCAGCACGTCGCCGGCGGGTTCGCTGCCCTCGCGGGGGAGGGCAAAGTGGTCGCCGCCGACCATGCGGCCGCCGCGGACGTAGACCAGCTGAATCATGGCGTCCAGCCCGTCCTGCGCAATGGCGAGGATGTCCTGCTCGCTCCGGTCAGTCTGGATGGCGATTTGCCGTTCCATCAGCCCCTGCACGTCACGGATTTTGTCGCGGATGACGGCGGCGCGCTCGTACTGCATCTTTGCCGCGTAGTCCATCATTTCGCGGTTCAGCACGTCCAGTACCTGCTTGTAGTCGCCGCCGAGGAACGCCAGCACGCCGTCCATCATGTCCCAGTATTGCTCTTCGGTGCATTTTCCGGCGCACGGCGCGAGGCATTTGCCGATTTCGTAGTTGACGCACGGGCGGCAGGGTGTTTTCAGCGGCAGTTCCTTCCGGCACGTCCGCAGGGGGAACACGCCGCGAACCGCGTCGATGACCTGCCGAACCGCCGTCGCGCCGATGTATGGGCCGAAGTACTTCGCGCCGTCCTTCTCCATCCGCCGGGCGAGGGTCAGGTGCGGGAACGGCTCTTTCAGGTTGACGCGCAGGTACGGATAATGCTTATCGTCCTTGAGAAGAATGTTGTAGTACGGTTTGTGCAGCTTGATGAGGTTGCATTCGAGGCACAGCGCTTCCAGGTTGCTGTCGCACAGGAGAATATCGAAGTCGTCGATGTGGGAAATCATGGCGGCGACTTTCGGCGTGTGCTCCGTGTCGCGGAAGTAGGAGCGGACGCGGTTTTTGAGGTTGACCGCCTTGCCGACGTAGATAATCGTGCCGTCTTTGTCCTTCATCAGGTAGCAGCCGGGGCTTTCGGGCAGCATCCTGATTTTCAGCTCCAGCTTTTCGCCCCAGTCGATTTTTGCCATAAAAAATTCCCCCTTAGACAACAAAAGCCGGAAGCCGGACAACCCGTCCGAACCTCCGGCAAGAAAATGCAAGAATCTACAAGTTAGTCGTTCGCCAGACCCCAGTCATCCAGCGTAGACGGAATCTGATGCCACAGCACGGCTTCCACCTTGCCCAGAATCATGTTCCGCGGCACAGCGCCGACGTGCGACGAGCGGCTGTCGTTGGAATTGTTGCGGTTGTCGCCCATCAGGAAATAGTGCCCTTCCGGCACGATGTACGGGCCGTAGTCGCTGTACATCCGCGCGGACAGGAACTTCTCGGTGTACTTCACGCCGTTGACGTACAGGTAGCCGCCGGAAATTTGAACCGTATCGCCCGGCAGACCCACCACGCGCTTGACAAAATTCGTGCTGCCGCGGTCAGGATAGCGGCACACCACGACATCGAAGCGCTCCGGCTCGCCGCCCAGCACAATCGGCTGATTGAAGAAGTACGACGTGCCGTAATGCAGCTTGCTCATAATCATGATTTCGCCGTTGTGCAGCGTCGGATACATGCTGTTGCCGTCCACCACCACGGGCGAACCCACGAACGCTTTCAGCAGGAGGACGAGCAGCAGTGCGCCGACAAGTGTCGCAATCCACTCCATGGCGTTCTGCTTCGCGGGCTTTTTCACCTTCGGGGTGACGACGTAGCCCTTTTTCATCATGCGCTGTTGCCATTTGGTGTAATACAGGGCGGATTCTTCCTTCCTTTCGGGAGATTCCGGCGCGTTTTCGGGGGAGGAGGGGGCGGATTCCGCCTGTTTGACCTGTTCGGGTTCAAGGTTGGACATGGGGAAAACCTCGCTTTCATGATGCAGAGGAATTGTTTCGCACAATAAACGAATGGGCGGAGCGATTCGCTGCACGTTTCACGTCAGGAAATCTCTGACTTATTCGGCAACCAACTGGTCACCGCGTTTCATCAGAACTTCCTCAAGAAAATTCGCCAGAATAGGGGAAAATCCTGCCGAAACATCAAAAAGTTGCAGAAAGTTTACAAACCGTCAAGCGTCGCCGTTGAGCCAGAACGCGGGCTTCACCAGCACGGTTTCGTGCTCTTGATCAATGTCCATCACCATCAGCGACTTTTCGCCCATCACGCGCTTCTTCACCGGCTTTGCGGTGGACATCACGAACGTCATGCCGACGACATCGACATTGAACTCGCGCATCAGGTCGACCATGCCCTTCGCCGTGCCGCCGCCTTTCAAGAAGTCGTCCACAATCAGGCACTTCTGCCCCTCCTGCACCGCGCGGCGCGAAAGGCTCATCGTCTCGATGTGGCCGGACGACCCGGAAACGTAGTTGATGTTGACCGCGCTGCCTTCGTAGACCTTGGAGGAACGGCGCGCAATCACCAGCGGCACGCCCAGCGCGTTCGCGGTGGCGAAGGCGACGGGGATGCCCTTCGTCTCCATCGTCAGCACAAAATCCGGCGCGGCGGCATAGTATTCCGTCGCCATGATTTCGCCCATGCGGGTGACGATTTCGGGCGTGGAGAGAATGTCGCTGTAATAGAGGAAGCCGCCGGGCAGAACACGTCCTTCTTCGCTCAGCTGCTGGCAGAGGTCGCCGATGAACTTGCGCGCTTCGGGACGGCGAACCTTCGTGCGATAGCGAACACCGCCCGCCGCGCCCGTGACCGTTTCCAGCTCGCCCAGCCCGAAGTGCGCCACAACGTCGCGCAGGATATCAATATCCTCGCTCATGGTCGATTTGGCAGACCCGAAGAGGTCGCAAAAATAGGAAAGCGTGAAGATGCGGTTCGGCTTGGCGGCAAGAATCTTCATCATAGCGCTCATGCGCTCGTTGCGGCGGATTTTGTCCACGGGGGTATCGCTCCTTTATCGGTGGTCGAATGCGAATCCCGATGCACCTGAATCATCCGGGAATCGTATGGAAATGGTACGGTTTTTTCGGGCACACCGGAGCAAATCAGGCAAAATAAAAAATCCGGCGATGCCTGAATTGTATTATAGCACAAATCTACGAATGATGGAAGAGGGCAAAATAAAAAAAGTTCGGTTTTTGTGCAAATGCGCGCAATCATCCGCCGAAGGAGTATTACCATGGACAAAACAGGCAAAATTGCATGAGAAAAGGACAAAAATCAGCCGCTTTCCGTTGCAAAATGGCGAAAATCACCCGAAAGGCAGGAAAAAAATCCGCTCCCTCTTGCATTTTTGGCAGGGAAATAGTATACTTATATTCGGACAAAAAAGAAGGAGGTGGTTCACCTATGAAGTCCGTGAACATCAAGCTGAACCTGATGACCGATGGTGCCAAGTTCGTCCAGATCGTTGGCGCGTATCCGTATGACATGGATCTGCGCAGCGGCCGTCACGTTGTGGATGCTAAGTCCATTCTGGGCATCTTCTCCCTCGACTGGAGCAAGCCTGTGACGATGGAGATTTACTCCGACGATTGCGACGACCTGCTGGCCGAGATCAAGCCCTTCCTCGCGTAAGCGTCAGGGGTTATTCAGGACAATCAGCTGCGGAAAGGGCTGCAATGGGGCAAGTGCCGCCGGCGCGGACTTTCTGCCGACAAGCGCATCCCCTCAGCCTCTGGCGGAGGGGGTGTTTTCGTAAATTCGCAGAATAAAAAGCGGGATGTACCCCAAGCGTGACGGCGCCCGAAGGGGTGGAGGGGGAGCGCGGAAAGCCCCTCTTCGCGTCCGCAGACGCGAAACCCTCTGCGTCAAAAGCGCAATATTATTATGGTAGAAAAAAATCCGCAAGGGAAGGAGGACGAACCCGCGTGCAGCGCAAAATTATCCCCGATGCCGAGAACCGGCTGCTCATCCTCTATGCCCTCAAAACCGTCGGCGCAATGACCGACCAGCAGCTGCTGATTGTCATGACCGACACCGACTTGATGAACTATATCACCCTCCAGCTGACGATTGCGGATTTGGAGAGCGAGGGCAAACTGCGCCGTCAGGGCGACACATCCGGCGGGACGCTCGAACTGACCGACGCGGGACGCTACCTGCTCAACAGCTTCGAGATGCACATTCCGGTCAGCCGCCGTGGGCTGATTGACAGCGGCGCGGCGCAGTGGCGCGAGCGGTTCGCGGCGGAACAGATGGCGGCGGTGGAGATTTTCGATCTCCCGAACGGCGAAAAAGGGCTGCACCTGCGCATCGTCGACCGCCGAAACGTCCTGCTGGACATTACTTTTGCCCTGCCGACGGGCAAACGCATCAACTGCCTCCAGCAGCGCTGGCAGCAGTGCATGAATCAGGTCTATCTGCTCCTGCTGTCCACCTTGGGCAGCGGCCACACGCCGGAAAAGAAGCTGCCGGACGGGTGCAGCGTGCTGCAGGTGAGCGACTCGGAGTGGCTGACGACCGCCTGCGACAACCCGACGCAGCCGACCATTACGTTGATGGTGAGTCTGCCGACCGAGGAAACGGCGCATGAATGCGCAGCTGCTTTCCCGACCATGAGCGCTGTCGTTCGCGACGCGATTCTGGCGCTCCTGGACGGCGCACAGCTGCCGTGATGCCGCGCGCCGCACACTTTCCCCGAAAAAAAGTAAATTTCCTCTTGACAAAGCGGTGGAAACGTGGTATGCTAACAAAGCTGGTTCCATTATGGAGAGATGGCCGAGCGGTTGATGGCGCTGGTCTTGAAAACCAGTGATACCGAAAGGTACCGGGGGTTCGAATCCCTCTCTCTCCGCCAGTTTTCTTAACTGCATACGAGCTTGACATGGAGAAGTACCCAAGTGGCCGAAGGGGCTCCCCTGCTAAGGGAGTAGTGTGAGTAATCGCAGCCCGGGTTCAAATCCCGGCTTCTCCGCCAAAAACCCCGGAAACGTTGCGTTTCCGGGGTTTTTCGTATGCGGATTTTTATGCAGTGAAAAAGCCGTGAACGCGCTGACAAAATCCCGCTGGATTCAAACGAATCCTTCACCCAAGATACCCATGAAGAACCGGCGCCCCTCATCGGTTAATCCACAGGCACGCCAAGGTCACCACCACAGCAGCTGCGCAAAGAATCCCCAAAACGATAAACCCCATGCGTTCATCTCCTTCCACCGCGGCGAAGTCCTGTCGGAATAGGATGTGCAGACAGGGAGGAAAATATGCCGCATGGTGGATCTTTTCCATGGGGACAGGAAAATAGGAGCGTCACGGAAACTTTGGGGGAAGGAAGAAGAGTTCAAGTTAGGTAGTAGAAAGCAACTCTTTCACGCAAGAAACTTTTGCGGCGGGGGGAGTCCAGAGGGGGCTGCCGCCCAGACTCGACATTCGGCAGCCTCCTCTGGGCGTTCTTTGGTTACTTTCTGTCGTAACAGAAAGTAACAACTTCGCGTCCGCAGACGCGACGGGAGCAGCGAGCAAAACCATGCCTGTTTTCATGAATGCTTCCTCTCCACAGCTTTCCGTGAAGAATTGGAAAATATGCAGTAGACAGCAGCACTTTCAGAACGGTAACATAGTACCAAACTATACGGAAAGAGAATACCAAACAGGGAAAACGGGTTACCCGGAAGAAGAGAATGATGAATACACCGCAGCGGAACGCGCGTGTACGGGCGGGCGCGCGCGCGATAAGCAGATTGCTGCCATCTGGCGGTCTGATTTCGGTGCGCTGCCCACCCCGGCGCAGGTGCAGCGGCTGGCAACTGCGTCGGATGTGCTGCAAATGCCGCTGACGGTGCTGCGCGAAGCCGTCCGGTGCGCCGCCACGACGGGCGCGAAGTCCCCGACGGCGTATGTGCTGACGCTCCTGCAGGACTGGCACTATGCGGGCGTTCGGACGGCGGACGAGGTGGGCGAATACGCCTATCTGCGCGACGTGGTGGAGGGCAGGCAGCCCGGCGACCGCGAAAAAGCACAGCAGGCGCTGGCACAGATGCGCCGCCGCCATCAGCGCCTGCCGGAGAACAGCGAGGAAGGGGCGGACGGCTGATGCAAGCAAGCGACATGACAACGGAGCAGCTGATTCGCTACTTCCGGTGCATGGGCAGTGCGAACGCGGTCTGCCGCGAGCATCAGCGCTGCCCGGATTGCCCGTATTACGTTCCGCAGAGCTACAACGTGCGCTTCCGCGATGCGGCGATGGAAATTGCCAATCGGCTGGAAGCAGCACTGAACCGTGGAGGACAAGCAACATGAGCAACCAATCCCCCTGCACCGACCCGCTCTACCCCTGCACGGTGCTGACGCTGGCAGAAAAGAGTGCCGTACTGGACGACCTGACGCGCCTGCTCCACCGCCAGCCGATGCTCCTTGACGAGGCGGAAGCGGTGAAAGCCGCAATCCGCGCTCTGCGCAAGGCGGCGACGGTGGATGCGGCGCGATTGCAGGACATGGCGACGCGCATCGCGCCCATCCTGCAGAGCTACAACGTGCGCTTCCGCGATGCGGCGATGGAAATTGCCAATCGACTGGAAGCAGCACTGAACCGTGGAGGACAAGCAACATGAGCAACCAATCCCCCTGCACCGACCCGCTCTACCCCTGCGCGGTGCTGACGCTGGCAGAAAAGAACTACGCACTGGAGCGGCTGATGTGGCTCCGCAAGCATATGCTGGTGGTGAATTTCCGCGAAACCGAGGCGGTGGACGCGGCGATCCACGCCCTGCGCAAGGCGGCGACGGCGGATGAGTGCCGGGTGCGCAAAATTCCTGTGTACGGCATGGGGCAAGCGAAGGGCACGGCGTATTCCCAGCGCGGCGATGACTATCTGCTCGAAGCCCAGCGCGTGGCGGAAGAGAATCCGCCGAATGCGTCAGATATGCCGGAGAACGCCTCGGAGAATCCGCCGGAGACGGTGGAGAAAGCCGAAAATCCGCCGAAAGTGCCGCCGAAAAAGCGAAATGGCGGCTGGCGGTGCTGACAGGCGATTCAGGAGGGGCGGACGATGCGGGCGAAAGAGTATCTGTCGCAGGTGCGCTTTCTCGACGAGCGAATCACCTGCAAGCTGGCGGACGCGGCGCGATTGCAGGACATGGCGACGCGCATCACGCCCATCCTGCGGGAAGACGGCATATCCGGGGACGGCGGCGCGCCGGATCGTCTGGCGGACGTGGTGGCGAAAATCATCGACCTGAAAGCCGAAATCAACCGGGACATCGACCGCTTGGTGGACAAGAAACGCGACATCGCGGCGAAGCTGGGCAAATTGACCGACCGGCGGTATTACGCGGTGCTTTTCCGGCGGTATCTGCTGTTTGAGACGTTCGAGAAGATTTCCTGCGAGATGAACTACTCGTGGCGGCACGTCTGCTCCCTGCACGGGCAGGCGCTGGAGGCGTTTCAAAAGGTGCTGGACGCGGAAAAGGACGCTTGATGCGGCGTGGAGGTGAGAAAAATGGCGATAATCGGCGTGCTGTGTCTGCTGGCGGCGGTGGTCTGCGCGGCTTGCACGATGGTGAACAGGCGGTAAAAGCAAAAGGCGGTCAGCGGCACAATCGCCGCCGACCGCATGGGATGATTTACGCCGCCGCTAACAAAAGATTATTTTTGTATACCCCATTGCGTTGCTGAACGCTTCGGCGTACAATACCGAAATCTCCCCGGTGGAGGCTCACGGCACGAGCAAATCCACCGGGATTCCCAGCGCAGCGGCAACGGTGCGCATCCGCTCCAGCGGCACGGACTGCTTGCCGTACTCCCACAGCTGCACGACGCGTTCAGCGCTTGCGCCGGTGTAGCCGCACATTTCACCAAGGGCGCGCTGGGTCAGTCCGCGTTCCTTGCGCTTGCTCTTGATGAGGGCAGGGATGCTCTCAACAGGGGGATTAGACGGGTTATAGCACATGATGATGCTCCTTTCACTTTTTGTTCTGTGTCATTCTGATATGCGCGGCAGCCGCGAAGCAAATCACGGCGAGGGCGCTGAAAACAACGGCGATACCAAGCAAGATTTGAACCATTGCAATTCCCGGTGGTCTGTGCTATAATCAGGGCGTGGAGGAGAGGGCGCGAACCCTCCCCTCCGGGAACTTACTTCAGGGCGCTGATCAGCGTTGCCAGGGCGGTAACCAACAACGCGATGCCACTGAAGAGCTTCCCAAGCGCTTCAAGCCTTTCGGCTTGGGCGCTTTTCTTTTTGCCCTTCTTGCTCACCGGGCTTCACCTCCTTTCCTCCTCTATTATATCACAATAAATTCATTGTGTCAATAGGCAAATCAAAGAAATTTTGCAATTTTTCATCACTTTTTCAAAAGCTCGCGCCCTGCTTTCCGGCGCTCACGGCATCACATCATAAAATATCATAGTATTTCATACCCCACTCATGCTATACTGCACATGGAAACCTCCAATCACCTCACCCGACGGACGCGCCAGTCTCCGCCGGGTATTTTTGTGCCCCGAATTTGCTGCCCCCCGCGTATGGAGGCGAAATCCCCCGCGTGTGGAGGCGCAATTCCGCATTCCAGAAAGGATGGTGGACTTGGCTGGACTGACCGAGAAACAGCGCCGCTTCTGCGACGAGTACCTCATCGACCTGAACGCGACGCAAGCCGCCATCCGCGCCGGATATTCCCCGAAAACAGCGGCGGCGATTGCGGCAGAAAACCTCACAAAACCTAAGGTGACTGAAAACATCAAAAAGCGCATGGACGAAAAGGAAGATGCGCTGATTGCCAAGCAGGACGAAGTGCTGAAATACCTGACGGCGGTGATGCGCCGGGAGATGAAGGAATTTGTCGTCGTGACGTGCATGGAGGAGAAGACGGAAGTCATCCCCGGCGAGGGCGGCAGCAAGCCCACCCGGCGCACGACGAAGAAGGAAGAACCGAAGGTCGTCGAGATTCCGGCGCGGCTGTGCGACGCGAACAAGGCGGCAGAGCTGCTGGGCAAGCGCTACGGGCTGTTCACGGACAGGGTGGATGTGTCGGGCAGCCTGCCGGTGATTTTGGCGGGAGAGGATGCGCTTGACGACTAATCAGCCGCGAATCTACCTGCCGGATGTCGTCGGGCGCGGCTACGGCGCGTTCTGGCGCTTCACGGGGCGCTACCGCGTGTGCAAAGGCAGCCGCGCAAGCAAGAAAAGCACCACGACGGCGCTGAATTTCATCTATCGGATGATGAAGTACCCCGGCGCGAACCTGCTGGTCATCCGCAAAACGTACCGCACATTGCGCGACAGCTGCTTCACACAGCTTCTCTGGGCGATTCACCGCTTGCAGGTGGAAGCATTCTGGAGCTGGAAGGAAAGCCCGCTGGAAATCACCTACAAGCCGACGGGGCAGAAAATCTACTTTCGTGGCATGGATGATCCATTGAAATTGACCTCCATCACCGCGCAGAGCGGCGTGCTGTGCTGGGTGTGGATTGAAGAAGCCTACGAAATCATGAACGAGAGCGACTTCAACACGCTGGATGAATCCATCCGCGGCGAATGCGCACCGCCGCTGTTCAAGCAAATCACGCTGACGTTCAACCCGTGGAATCAGAAGCACTGGCTGAAAGCGCGCTTTTTCGACGTGCAAGACCCGGACATCCTCGCCATCACAACGAACTACCAGTGCAACGAGTGGCTGGACAAGCAGGATTTACGCCTATTTGAGCGGATGAAAGCGACGAACCCGCGCCGCTACGCCGTGGCGGGCTTAGGAAACTGGGGCATTGTGGAGGGGCTCATTTACGAGCACTGGCAGGAATCCGCGTTCGACCCGGCGGAAATCAGCCGAACGGGCAAGCTGGAATCCGTGTTCGGGCTGGACTTCGGCTTCACCAACGACCCGACGGCGCTGTTCTGCGGATTGCTGGACATTCCGGCGCGCCGCCTGTACGTCTTTGATGAGCTGTACGAGAAAGGACTGACGAACGACATGATTGCCAAGCACATCAGTGCGATGGGCTACGGCAAAGTGAGCATCACCGCCGACGGCGCCGAGCCGAAATCCATTGCTGAGCTGCGCGGCATGGGCTTGCGCGTGCACAGTGCGGCGAAAGGTGCGGACAGCATCCGCAGCGGCATCCAGTGGATTCAGAACCTCGAAATCATCATCCACCCGCGCTGCATAAACTTCCTGACCGAAATCAGCAATTACACCTGGGCGAAAGACAAGTTCGGCAAGATGCTGGACGCGCCGATTGACGACTTCAACCACCTGATGGACGCCATGCGGTATGGGCTGGAAGAGTTCATTGTGGGGAAAAAGTGGACGTATTGACGGAGGACGTATGCGCAAGAGCGAGAAGGAAGCCCTGCAAGCCATGCTGGAAGATGAGCAGGAGACCATCAAGGCACTGGAAAAGGCGTACCAGCGGGCGATTCGGCGCATCGACAACCACATTCGCATCCTCGAAAGCGACGAAATGACGCAATCGAAAATCTACCAGAAACGCTATCAGGAGGCGATGAAAGCCCAAATCAACGCCGCGCTGGACGAACTGTACAAGAAAAGCAATCAGACCATCGAAGAATACCTGACGCGCAGCTATCAGCACAGCTACGTCGGCACGATGTACAGCCTGCACAAGCAGGGGATGCCTATCCTTGCGCCGATTGACCAGCGCGCCGTCACCCGCGCCGTCCGCACGGACAGCAAGCTCAGCGGGCGGCTGTACGGTGAACTCGGCGTGGATATGCAGAAGCTGAAGAAGACCATCCGCCGGGAAATCTCCATCGGCATCTCCATCGGCAGCGACTACAGCATGATTGCACGTCAGGTGCAGATTTCGTCCGGCATTCCGCTCAAACGCGCGAAGACCATCGTCCGCACCGAAGGACACCGCATTCAGCAGCAATCCGCCGATGATGCGCGCAACGCCGCCAAGGGTCAAGGCTGCCAAGTGGTGAAGCAGTGGGATGCGGTGCTGGACGGCAACACGCGCACGGATCACCGCATCCTTGACGGGCAGATTCGCGAAGTTGGCGAGCCGTTCGAGATTGACGGCAAGAAAGCGGAGTACCCCGGCGCATTCGGTCGTCCGGAAGAGGACTGCAACTGCCGATGCGTGGCGCTGACGCGGGCGAAATGGGCGCTGGATGCGGACGAGTTGCAGACCATGAAGGACAGGGCGCAGTTCTTCGGGTTGGACAAGGCGAAGGGGTTCAGGGAGTTTGAGGAGAAGTATGTCAGAGCATCAGAAACCTTGAAAAGCCAAGCGAAAAGTGGTATAATGCACATGGAAGCAAACTATGTGAGTAAAAAAAGTTTTGTTATTCATCAAGACAAAATTCAGAAATACTTTCTGCTTCCCGGCGCAAAGCATTGCCAAGAGTTTCTTGACGCAGGTTACAGTTCCGACCCTCAAACGATAGAAATGGAATCACTGCGATTGGCATCCGACATCGAGGCGTTCTATGATTTGAGCAAGGTGTTCGACTTCAAGCAGCAACCCAATGGCAGTTACCGCTTTAGCCTGTATGCTTATTTGGGGTTAGGCGAGAAGAAAAGATTCCGAACTGTTTGGGCGAAGGATAGCCCAGATGCTATGCCACGCCTAATTACAGCGCATAGGGAGTGATGGACATGCTGGAACTCTACGACCGTGTTCGCATATTGAGTAACGGTGTAACGGGGCAGATTGTGGACATTTGCGGAAGTGGCGATTCGGCACGTTTTGTCGTGGAAAGCGATGCAGAGAACGTGGACGAAACAGCAGACTACCCTTGCAAGTGGTCGCTGTACGACTGCCAAGAAGATGAACTGGAAAAGATAGAAACAGAATGAGCATCAGAAGCTATTGCGGCAAGAAAGTCCTGATTACAGCGGACGAGCAGGAGAAGTTCGCGGGCGTTGTGGTGGATTATGTGTTTCCCGAAGATAACAATTCAGAGGGAGAGAGCATCATCATCCGCAGCATAGACGGGCAGCTGATAGAGTTCCGCCCAGAAGAAATCAAGACAATCGAAGAAATTCGCTAAAAGCACCCTGCACACGCACGGTGCTTTTTTGATACCCCAAATTCACCACCAAGGAGGACGACACCCGATGACAGACGGAGAAAGACTGACGGCGATTCTTGCGCAGTACGCCATCCCCTGCGAGAAGGTCAGCTTCCGCGGCAAGCTGGACGCGCTGGCGGCAGGGCTGGGCATCCAGACACAAGGGCGGCTGCTGGGCGACGTGCTGGATGACATTGCCGCCAAGATGGGCGTGGAGCGCGACAACCGGCTCTATGGTACGTTCATCCGCAAGCTATACGAGGACGTGACCAGCGGCGAGGACACGACGCTTTCCGGCAGTCCGCTGACGCTGACGGAGTGCATCGGTGGGAAGCCGTTTGGCACACTGCATGTGTACGGCAAAAGCACGCAGAACGGCGTGCCGCTCCCGACCGCGCCCGTGCCGATTGTCAGCGCGGGCGACGGCGGAACGGTGACGGTCACGGTGTCGGACGGCGCGAACGAATCGCAGACGCTGACGCTGCAAACGCCGAACGCACTGTGCGGCATCCCGGTTGCATCCAGCGGCAATTACACGGATGAGAACGGGCGGCAGTGGGTCTGCGACGAGGTGGATTTGGCGCGCGGCGTGCGGGTGCAGCGTATCCGGAAAATCAAGGTAACATCGTCGCTCAATTGGAAGACGGCAGGGCGCGAGGTTGACCGCTACTTCGCTTGGTTCAACGGCACATACACGTCGAACGTGCTCTGCACACACTTTTCCACCGCTCTTGGCTCTGAAACGGTCGGCGGGGCGATTGCCAATCAGAATAACCTTGTCGGCTTTGCATTCGCCGAAAAAGGCACGACAACCCTCGATGACTTTAAGCAGTTTTTGGACGAGAATGACGTTTTTATTTGGGCTGCGCTTGCTACACCGGTGGAAACCGACATTTCTGCGGACGAAGTCGCAGCCTACAAGGCGCTGACTACCTATGCCCCGACGACCGTCATCAGCGTGAGCGGCGGTGCGGGGCTGGCGGCAACCTACAAGCGCAGCAGGGCAACAAAAAGCACCTGAAAGGGGTGATTGACATGCTGACAATTCCCGAAATCAAGGCGTTCATTGATAACGACGCATCTTCCGACAAAAAGCGATTTGCGCGGGTCGGGCAAAAGTACTACGAGGGCGACCACGACATCCGAAAGTATCGGCTGTATTTCATCAATGCGGACGGTGATTTGCAGGAGGACACGACCCGCAGTAACATCAAAATCAGCCATCCGTTCTTCACGGAGCTGGTCGATCAGGAAGTGCAGTACATGCTTTCCGGCAAGGATGCTTTCGTCAAGTCCGATTTGCCGGAGCTGCAAGACGAACTGGACGCCTACTTCAACGATAATGAGAACTTCATCGCGGAGCTTTACGAGGTCATCACGGGCGCGGTGGCAAAGGGCTTTGAATACATGTACGCCTACAAGGACGCAGAGGGGCATACCTGCTTCCAGTCTGCGGACAGCTTGGGCGTGGTGGAAGTCCGGGCGAAGGATACGGACGACGGCTGCGAGTACGTCATCTATTGGTATGTGGAGCGCATCGGCAAGGACAACAAAGCAATCAAGCGCATTCAGGTCTGGGACGATAAGCAGACCTATTTCTTCTGCCAAGTTGACGATGGTGACATTGTGCCGGATGATTCCGCACCCATCAACCCGCGCCCGCACACCATCTGGCATAAGACGGGCGATGCAAGCACCTACTTTGACGGCTTCGGTTTCATCCCCTTTTTCCGCCTGGACAACTGCAAGAAACAATTTTCCGGGCTGAAAACCATTAAAGACCTGATTGACGACTACGACCTCATGAGTTGCGGACTGTCTAACAACATTCAGGACGCGAATGAAGTGCTTTATGTAGTCAAGGGCTTCCAAGGGGACAACCTCGACGAGCTGATGACAAACATCAAGGCGAAAAAGCACATCGGCATCCCTGACACGGGCGGCGACGTGGACATTCGCACCATCGACATCCCCTATCAGGCACGGCAGGCGAAGCTCGACCTCGACGAAAAGAACATCTACCGCTTCGGCATGGGCTTTAACTCTGCACAGCTCGGCGATGGCAACATCACGAACGTGGTCATCAAGTCCCGGTATGCGCTGCTGGACTTGAAGTGCAACAAGCTGGAAATCCGGCTGAAACAGTTCATGCGGCGGCTGCTGAAAATCGTGCTGAAAGAAATCAACGACGAGAACGGCACGGACTACCAGATGAAGGACGTGTATTTCGACTTTGAGCGCGAGGTCATGACGAATGCGCAGGACAACGCACAAATTGAGCTGACGGACGCGCAGAAGCAGCAGGTGCAAGTGACAACCCTGCTTAACCTTGCGACACTGCTTGACAACGAGACGCTGATGGAAAACATCTGCGAAGTGCTTGACCTTGACTATACCGAAATTCAAGACAAGCTGCCGAAGCAGGAGGACACAGACCTCTATCCGGCGCGTGATGCGCTGGACGGCATCCAGCCGGAGGACGACACAGGCGGCGCGGGGTGATGTAAGTGCTGAAACGTGAGAAAGAAGTCTTTCAAGCACTTTTGAACGATGAGGAAGCAGTCATCAAGGACTTGGAAAAGTCCTATGCGCGGGCGCTGCGGGACATCGAGACGAAAATCAAGATTCTCCAAGCGGACGAGATGACGCAATCGAAGATATATCAAGTCCAGTACCAGAAGGCGCTCAAAGCCCAGATTGAGGGCATCATGGAGAAGCTGCACGGCGACAACTACACGTCGGTGCAGCAGTATCTCAATGAATGCTACAAAAAGAGCTTTGTCGGCACGATGTACGCGCTGCACGGGCAGGGTATGCCAGTCCTTGCACCCATTGACCAAGACGCCGCAGTTCACGCTGTGATGCTTGACAGCCACATTTCCGGCAGCCTGTATGAGGCAATGGGTGTAGATACGGCAAAGCTGAAGCAGGCAATCCGCCGGGAGATTTCGACCGTGATTTCCACCGGGGCAGCCTACGATGACATTGCCCGAAACCTACGTTTTGCCACCAATGCTCCGCTGGCAAGGACAAAGACCATCGTCCGTACAGAGGGACACCGGGTGCAGCAGGCATCTGCCGCCGATGCGCGGAACGAGGCGAAGAAGCAGGGCTGTGACGTGCTGAAGCAATGGGACAGCACCCTCGACGGCAACACCCGACCAACGCACCGGGAGCTTGACGGGCAGATCAGGGAGACGGACGAGCCTTTCGAGGTGGACGGCAAGAAAGCAGACCGCCCCGGTGAGTTCGGACGCCCAGAAGAGGACATCAACTGCCGCTGTGTCGCGCTGACACGCGCACGGTGGGGGCTGGATGAATCCGAGCTGCAAACGATGAAGGACAGGGCGAAGTTCTTCGAGCTGGACAAGACAAAAAATTTTCAGGAATTTTCAGAAAAATACTTGAAAGCCAGCGAAGAATCGTATAGAATGGATGCGCGGAATTTTGTACCCGCAAAATCCATAAAGGAAGCAGAATCATTTGCAAGGGACACGTTGGGGCTTGATTGCTCTTATAAAGGCGTTGACGTGAAATGCGCAAACGACATGAACGCTGCTTTCCAACGTGGCTTGGCGTATTGCCCGGAGATAAAGGATAGGCTGAATTTTGTAGGGTCAGCGCAAGAACGAAATAGTCGATTCAAAGCGGAGTTGATTGATTTCTTCACGGAAGACCTGAAAAAACGCTATCCGGGGCAGACGGATGACTGGTATCGTAAATATGCGAAATCCTTTGCTGGGCAAACGGTTGGTCGAGTTGACGGCAAAACATATGCTTTCGCAAGCAGAGCAAATAAAGATTCGCCCGATGTTGTCAGGAAGTATACAGGGATTGTCGTAAACAACAAGTGGGGAAAAGACGTGGAAACGTTCGTCAAAGCGCTGGAATCGGATGTAAAAGTTGGCTGGCATCCTATTGGCTGCGGAACGATTGCCTCTGTTTTTGACCACGAAATAGCGCATCAGATTGATTATGCAACAGGTTTGCGCGACAATCAGGAAATGAAAGCGTTGTGGGCATCTTTGGGCAAAGAAGATGTTGAAAAAGGCTTGTCGAGATACGCTGCCACAAATATCAACGAATTCATTGCTGAAGGCTATGCAGAATACTGCAATAGCAAAGAGCCACGCGAAATAGCGAAGAAAATCGGCTCGATTATTAAAAAGGCGGTGGGCAAGAAATGACGAAAGCCGAATTCATTGCAAAAGCCAAAGGGTACGGCTACATGGACGAGGACATCGAAGAAATGATTGAGTTGGTCGAGGACGCAAATAAAGATGGCGTTCCCATGTCGTTTGATTATCTTGCAGAAAAAGTATTGGCAGAACAACCGACATATTGACAAGCACCCTGCCCCCGCACGGTGCTTTTTTGATGCGCCGAAAGGAGTGTGTAAACGTGACCGTGAAAATGACCAGAGAAGAACGAATCCAGCAAATCAGGGACTGCGGGCAGACCATCACCGAAAAGGCAGAAAGCATCTACGGGGATTATGCCTACCCGACGAACTTGCAGGTGGTCATTACTATGAAGGCGAATGAGCTGCCGAACATCACCGTGAATCGGGAGTTTTTCAGCGACATCATGGTGGAACGCAATGGTGGGCATATCAAGTCGTGATGCGTCAAACTTGCGCATAATTGCGTGTGAATTGCGTGCAATTGCAATTTGCCGTCAACTTGCAAGCGCTTGATTTTCCTGCATTTGCTGGCTTTGGGGTCGGCAAAATTGCAACTTAACTTGGGACAAACTTGGGACAAACTTGGGACAAACATCATCTTGCGAAAAGCAGCCGCACACCTCGTGCAGGCTGTTTTTTCATACAATAATTCCGAAAAGGAGTGGTATCATGGACATCTCTACCATGGGCACGGTGCTGGCGATTGTCGTCATCACCTACCTGATTGGCCTGCTCTGCAAGTCGCTGGGCAGCATCCGCGATGAGCTGATTCCGGTCATCGTGGGCGCGGCGGGCGGCGTGCTGGGCATCGTGGGCATGTACGTCATCCCGGATTTCCCGGCGAAGGACGTGCTGAATGCGCTCGCGGTCGGCATCGTGTCGGGGCTCGCCTCGACGGGCGTGAATCAGGTGTATAAACAGCTCGGCAAAGCGGAAATTGACCCCGGTGGTGATTGACGATGGCATCAAAAACGGTCAACGCGGCGGAGGTGGTCGCCCTCTTCCGCCGCGCGCTGGCGGAAAAGTGGGGGTACATCTGGGGCGGCACGGGGCAGGTTCACACGCAGCGTGCGCAGGACAGCGCCACCCGCGCGCAGACGATACGCTATGGGCAGCAGTGGGTCGGGCGGCGCGTTGCGGACTGCTCCGGGCTGTTTTGGTGGGCGTATAAGCAGCTGGGCGGGTATATGTACCACGGCAGCAACACCATGTGGCGCAAGTACGCCGCCGCCAAGGGGTCATTGCATGGCGGCAAGCGCACCGACGGTCAGCCGCTCAAGCCCGGCACGGCGGTGTTCCTCACCAAGGGCAGCGATCGCCACCACGTCGGCGATGGCAAGGTCATCGAGGCAATGGTACGCTGACCAGCTACGTCAAGACGACCGACAAGAACACGCAGGAGATTACGATCGTCAAGCAGACGATGAACGGCATGAGCGGCACGCTGGGGACGAAAGTCAGCAAAGACGACGTGGTGGCGGTCATCAATCAGACGGCGGGCGCGGTCAAAATCAACGCGAACTGCATTGATTTGGAGGGGTATGTGACGGCGAGCGAGTTTGAAACTGTTGCAGCGTATACGCAGGTATTCAAAGACGGCGAAATCAGCGGTTTAACGATGGAAGCCGTGGAAGGTACGTTTTCGCATATTCTTGCGGACGATGGACGTATCCCTATGCTTACTGTGAGTAACGCTGGCGGTTTCGGCATCAACGTCGAACAGATGGGGCTGACTGTGTACGATAGCGGCTATCACACGTTTATCGTCACGAAAAACGGGGACGACTACACTTTCTACCTCGATAACTGCAAGATTTACGGCAACAAACTCACTTATCCGCAGGCAGAGACGGGAGAAAAAAAACTCTACATCGGCGGCTGGGAAAGCGGTTGGAGCATGGTAAGCGGAACAATTATGGACATCCGAATTTACAACAAGTGCATTGACGCTAATACCGTCAGTGAACTGAATGATATTTTCGCCGCATCATAAAAACATGGGGGGACACGCATGAGTCTTGACACCATCATCGTCGCCAGGATTTCCCTGCTGGGCACGCTGGCAGGCAGCTACTTCGCCAACAGCAAGACAATCGCCCTGCTGTCCTACCGCTTGGAGCAGCTGGAGCGCAAGGTGGAGAAGCACAACTCCGTCGTCGAGCGGACGTTCCAGTTGGAGAACAACGTGCAGACCGCGTTCAGCCGGATTGACGAGATCCGGGAAACGCTGCACGAGCATCAGGAGACGTGAAAAAAGCCGGGATGGCGGCGGAGGGAGAAATCCTCTGCGGCTGTCCCGGCTCTTTTTCTGTGAATCACATCAATTCATACGAGGAAAGCGGCTGCTCGAACAGACCGCACATCGGCGAAGCTGGTCGAAACTGTCGCACCGCCGCGCAGCCACTCAAAAACGAAATTGGCTTCCAAGGTCAAGGGTTGATTGCCCCGGTTGTATCTGAGGGCGTAGTCGCGCTTTTCGGGCGTATCCGCGAAGGAAAAGCTGAATGCACGCCGTCCTTTTCCAGCTGATAGGGGAGAATTGCCTGACCGAGTTTCAAATCGCCGCACAGTCCAGCGAAGGACATGTCCCGCGCATGGGCGCGAAGCCAGTCGGCGGTTTCTTCATGTTTCAGATGCTCCGGCGTCTGGGCGGCATCCATACGCCAACGGTGTTGACCGTGTTCACGATGACTTGCGCGGGACTGCTGAAAATGTTCCCCTCGATGTACGTTACCATTTTCCTCGCTCCTTCTGATGAAAGTCAGCACAGCCCTGCGCGCCGCTGTCTTGATGATACCATACGCGGCGGGGAATCGCAAGCATTTGCGGAAATTCCGCTGATTTTTTTGCCGTCGTGTATACGTCATCCACTCTGCGCACACTTCCAGCCCCTTCACCTGACTACCATTCTGACTACCGTCCTCGCCCAATTTCGGTAGTCAGCCCCATTCTAATGGCAAAAATCCGTCTGTTTTCATCATCAAAAATCCAATCAAAAATCCAATCAAAAATCCCCGGAAGCCTTGCACTTCCGGGGGATTTTCTCCTGTACGCCCGGCAGGAGTCGAACCTGTGACCTTCAGAGTCGGAGTCTGACGCTCTATCCAACTGAGCTACGGGCGCTCATCAGCCTAATTATTTTACCACAGCAGGGGAGGATTGTCAAGCGGAAATGCGGAAAAATCGCGGGAAGGGGATCGAAAGGAAAGCGGAAAGGTATTCGCACGGGCGCGAAGCGGGGGAAAATCAGCTATCGAAAAATATCTGCCACATTTTCTGCGCATTTTGGGGGGATTTTTTAAAGAAATGCCGCTTGCCCTCTTTTCAAACGGGCAAAAAACTGTTACAATAATACGAGAGCAGAAGATGCTCAAATCACGAGAGGAGAATGAATCCATGAAGAAGCTCGTTTCTCTCATCCTGGCGCTGGCGATGGTGCTGTGCGCGGTTTCCTTCGCGTCTGCGGATGAAACCTACCGCGTGGCGATGATTACCGACTCCGGCGACATCACCGACCAGTCCTTCAACCAGACGACCTACGAGGCCTGCAAGGCGTTCTGCGAGGCCAACGGCGTCGACTTCAACTACTTCAAGCCCACTGGTGACTCCGACGCGGAGCGCATCGCGCAGGTCGAAGCGGCCATCGACGAAGGCTACAACGTCATCGTCATGCCCGGCTACCTGTTCGCGGCGGCGATTGGCGAGTGCCAGCCGACGTACCCGGACGTGAAGTTCATCGCGCTGGACGTGAGCGAGTATGACCTCACCTCCAACGGCGTTGACCTGAGCAAGGCGTCCAACCTGTTCTCTGCTGTGTATCAGGAAGAACTTTCCGGCTACATGGCGGGCTATGCGGCAGTGAAGATGGGCTACAAGAAGCTCGGCTTCCTCGGCGGCATGGAGGTTCCGGCGGTGCAGCGCTTCGGCTACGGCTTCGTGCAGGGCGCGAATGACGCGGCGGTGGAACTGGGCATCGCGGCGGACGTCTCCTGCGAGTACGTCTACGGCGGCAAGTTCATGGGCGATGCTGACATCACGGCGTACATGGACAACTGGTACGCCACCAAGGGCGTGGAAGTCGTGTTCGCTTGCGGCGGCGGCATCTACACCTCTGCGGCGGAAGCGGCTGCGAAGGTCGGCGGCAAGATGATCGGCGTTGACTCCGACCAGTCTCCCATCATCAACCAGTATGCGGACGGCATGACGGTTACTTCCGCCATGAAGGGTCTGGCGGCGACGGTTAAGACGCTGCTGACCGATACCGTTGCGGGCAACTTCGACCTGCACGCGGGCAAGGTGGAGAACCTCGGCCTCGTGTCCGGCGACGACCTGACCCTGAACTACGTCGGCCTGCCCGTGGAGACCACGGAATGGAACGACACCTTCACCGTGGATGACTACACCGCGCTGGTGAAGGCGATGGTGGATGGCAAAGTGACCGTTTCCAGCGACATTACCGTGCGTCCGGAAACGACCATTGCGGTCAACTACAACGGCAACATCAAGTAATCTCACCTTCCGGGGGATGGCAACGTCCCCCGGATTCTGACAAGAGCTTCCGCCGGGGGAGTCCTCTGCCGCGCGGAAGTTTTTGTCAGAATCAAGCGTATTTTCGGCGCACACGGGGAATCATCCGCCGCAAAATCGGCGAAATCAATGGGGAAAACAGAACATCAAGGAGGAAATGCTTCATGGAGAAACAGCGCGTTCAAACGCCGGACGAAAGCACGCCTTATGCCATCGAAATGCTGCATATCACCAAGCGCTTTCCCGGCATCATTGCCAATGACGACATCACCCTCCAGCTGCGCCACGGCGAAATCCACGCGCTGCTGGGTGAGAACGGCGCGGGCAAATCGACGCTGATGAGCGTCCTTTTCGGCTTGTATCAGCCTGAAAAAGGCGAAATCAGGAAGGATGGCGAAACGGTGTCCATCCGCAACCCCAATGACGCCACCGCGCTGGGCATCGGCATGGTACACCAGCACTTCAAGCTGGTGGAGTGCTTCACTGTGCTGGACAACATCATTCTGGGCGTTGAACCGACGAAATTCGGCTTCCTGCAAAAGAAAGAGGCGCGGCAGAAGGTGCTGGCGCTGTCCGAGCGTTACGGGCTGCACGTCGACCCCGACGCAAAGGTGGAGGATATCACCGTTGGGATGCAGCAGCGCACGGAAATCCTCAAAATGCTCTACCGCGACAACGAAATCCTGATTTTCGACGAGCCGACCGCCGTCCTGACGCCGCAGGAGATTGACGAGCTGATGCAGATTATGCGCAATCTGGCGGCGGAGGGCAAGTCTATCCTCTTCATCTCCCATAAGCTGGCGGAGATTATGGCGGTTTCCGACCGCTGCACGGTGCTGCGCAAGGGCAAGTACATCGGCACGGTGAACACGAAGGATACCACGCCGGAGGAACTGTCCGCGATGATGGTCGGGCGCAACGTCAACTTCCACGTCGAGAAGAAACCGGCGCAGCCCGGCGAGGTCGTGCTGAAGGTAGAAAACATGACCGTCGCGTCCCATGTGCACAAGAACAACGCGGTCAAAAATGTGTCGCTGGAGGTGCGCGCGGGCGAAATCGTCTGCCTTGCGGGCATTGATGGCAACGGTCAGACGGAGTTCGTGTACGGTCTGACGGGCTTGGAACCGCTCGTCAGCGGCAAAATCTACCTGGATGGGCAGAATATCACCCGCGCGTCGATTCGCCGGCGCTCGCTGGACGGCATGAGCCACATCCCGGAGGATCGCCACAAGCACGGCTTGGTGCTGGATTACTCGCTGGAGGACAACATCGTTTTGCAGCGCTACTTCGATCCGGAATTCACGCGCGCGGGCTTCCTGCGCCGCAAGAACATCCGCGCATACGCCAACCGGCTGATTGACCAGTACGACATCCGCTCCGGGCAGGGTGCAACCACCATTGCCCGCAGCATGTCCGGCGGCAACCAGCAGAAGGCGATTGTCGCGCGCGAAATCGACCGCTCGCCGCACCTGCTGATTGCCATGCAGCCCACGCGCGGTTTGGACGTGGGCGCGATTGAGTACATCCACAAGCAGATTATCGCCGCGCGCGACGAGGGCAAGGCGGTGCTGCTGGTTTCGCTGGAGATGGACGAGGTGCTTGACGTGTCCGACCGCATTCTCGTGATGTACGAAGGCGAAATCGTCGGCGAGCTTGACCCGAAAACGACGACGGCGGAAGAAATCGGCCTGTATATGGCGGGCGCGAAACGGGAGGTGCGGTAAAGATGGCAAACGAACCTAAGAAAGTCCGGCAGCGCAGGTCGATGCTGCAAATTCCCGGCGTGCAAACGATTCTCTCGTCGCTGCTGTGCATCGTGCTGGGGCTGCTGGTTGGCTTCGTCGTGCTGCTGCTGATTGACCACGGCGTGAGCGAAAAGACGGGCAACCTCAACGCCATTGACGCGATTCTGGTTATCATCAAGAACTTCTGGAAGTATGGCAGCAGCACCGCGCAGATGAAGTATCTGGGCAACACGCTGGTCAAGACTGCGCCGCTGCTCATGTGCGGCTTGTCGGTGCTGTTCGCCTACAAGGTGGGCTTGTTCAACATTGGCGCGGCGGGTCAGTACGTCGTGGGCGCGGGTGCGGCGCTGTACTGTGCACTGGCGTGGAACATGCCGTGGTATGTGTGCCTGCTGGCGGCGGCGCTCGCGGGTGCGCTGCTGGCGTGCATCTCCGGCGCGCTCAAAGCATTCTGCAACGTCAACGAGGTCATCTCCTGCATTCTGCTCAACTGGATCAGCCTCTATGCCGTCAACAGCCTGCTGTCGCTCGTGAAGGACAGCAACACCCCTTACACCGTCAAGCTGAGCGTGGGCAATCCGAGCGCGCTGATTCCGTCGCTGGGGCTGGAAAAGCTGTTCTCCAACAACCGCTATGTGACCATTGCCATTCCGCTGGCGATCGTCATTGTCGTGCTGATTTGGGTGCTGCTGAGCAAAACGAAGCTGGGCTACGAGCTGAAGGCGACCGGGCTGAACAAGAATGCCGCGAAATACTGCGGGATGCGCGAAAAGCAGAATCTCATCCTGACGATGGGGATTGCGGGCGCGCTGGCGGGCATCGGCGCGGGCTTCATGTTCCTCTCTGGCTTTGAGGAATGGGCAGTGGCGCAGTCGGCGGTTCCGGCGATGGGCTTCAACGGCATTGCCGCGGCGTTCCTCGGCGGTCTGCACCCGATTGGCACGATTTTCGCATCCTTCTTCATCCAGCACATCACCTTCGGCGGCGCGTATGTTGACCGCGCCATCTATTCTTCGCAGATTTCCGACCTCATTTCGGCGGTCATCATCTACATGTGCGGCTTCGTGCTGTTCTTCCGGCAGGTTATGACGCGCCTGGCGGAGCGCAAAGCGGAAGCGAACCTGCGGAAGGAGGCGAATCTCAAATGACACTCTTGCTGCAATATATGCTGATGTTTGCATCAGTCCTGCTGCTGGTGGCGCTGGGCGGCTGCTTCTCGGAGCATTCCGGCGTGATTAACATCGGGCTGGAGGGCATCATGGTTTTCGGCGCGCTTGGCGGTGCGCTGATGATGAAGTACATGCCCGACGGCACGGCGGTCGTCGTGGTCATCCTCCTGACGACGCTGGTGGCGATGATTTTCGGGATGCTGTATTCGCTCCTGCTGGCGGTCGCGGCGATTAACTTCAAGGCAGACCAGACGCTCGTCGGCACGGCGATGAACCTGCTCGGCACGGCGGCGGCGACGGTCATCGTCAAGGCCATCAACATTGCCGAAGACGTGTCGAATGTGTCCTCCGCCATTACCTACATCAACGTTAAAAAGGCGTTTCTGGTGGATATCAATGGCTTCGAGTTCAACTGGTTCATGCTCATGGCGGCGGTGCTGCTGGTGATTTCGTATGTCCTGCTGTACAAGACGCGCTTCGGTCTGCGTTTGCAGGCTTGCGGCGAGCATCCGCAGGCGGCGGATTCCGTGGGCATCAACGTCTACAAAATGCGCTATGCGGGCGTGATGATTTCCGGCGTGCTCGGCGGCTTGGGCGGCTTGGTGTACATCACGGCGGGCGTGAGCGAGTGGAAATTCGAGAACGGCGTGGCGGGCTTCGGCTTCCTTGCGCTGGCGGTGATGATTTTCGGGCAGTGGAAGCCCTTGCGGATTGCGCTGGCGGCGCTGCTGTTCGGGCTGTTCCGCAGCCTGAGCAACGTCTACACCGGCTTTGACTTCCTCGCACAGCTGAACCTGCCCAGCACCTTCTACAACATGCTGCCGTACATCATTTCGCTCCTTGTGCTGGCGCTGACGAGCAGCAAGTCCCGCGCGCCGAAGGCCGAGGGTATCCCATACGACAAGGGAAGCAGGTAAGGGAGGAGCCTTACCTTCTGGCTGCACAAAACAATGATAACAGAACGCCCTGCCGGGGTGAAAAATTCCGGCAGGGCGATTTTTATGCAAAAGTGTTTTGAAAACCAGAACGCAAGGAAAAGCAGTCAAGCCGCGCAGCAATCGCCACTCTTTACCGCAAGAAATTGCAGTGGCAGGGGGAGTCCAGAGGGGGCTGAAGTCCAGACTTGCACCCTCTTCAGCCCCCTCTGGGCGCTCTTTGGAACCTTTCTGTCGCAACAGAAAGTAACGTCTTCGCCTCCGCAGAGGCGACGGGAGTGGCGGATGAAATCAAGATTGGTTTTGAAATCGAGCATGGGGAAGATGCTGCGAAAGGCGCATCAGTCGCATTCCAAATCTCCCCGAAACACCGCGTGACAGCGTGTGCAGCGCATTGTCACCCAAACCCAAGTGAACATATCGTCGGGATTCGCAAACGCCGAAACTTCCTCCGCATCCGGGTACTCAAAGGACAAATCCACCTGAAACGCCGCATTCCGGCACTTCGGGCAAATCGCCGGATGCAGGGGAATCGGCGCGGGCGGCTGCCTGTCATCCAGCGCATTCGCATAGCCGTCGCATCGACTGTCAAAAAGCGGAATGTCACCGTCGGGCTGATGAAGCGCAACGCAAAGCACGTCCTCATCCGCCAGAAGCTGATTTCGCCCGAAAAGCCCGCGTTTCAGCCTTCCGCAGAGCTGGATTTGCAGTTCTTTCGAGCCGTTCAGCGCAATCGCACAGCGGACGCGGCTGTCTGTGCCGTCCACATCGGCGGCATAGGGACGCACGGCGGCGGGAAGCAGCATGGAGCATCCTCCTATTCCAAAAGCGGCAGGGGATTCCTCCACCTGCCGCCAAAGTTCCCTTACTTCATTCGTTCTTCCAGTTCGGCGCGGCGGGCTTCATAGCCGGGCTTGCCGAGCAGGGCGAACATGTTCTTCTTGTAGGCTTCGACGCCGGGCTGGTCGAAGGGGTTCACGCCCAGCAGATAGCCGGACAGACCGCACGCCTTCTCGAAGAAGTACACCAGATAGCCGAAGTGGTAGGCATCCGCTTCGTCAATTTCGATGATGATGTTGGGCGTGCCGCCGTCCATGTGCGCCATCAGCGTGCCCTGATACGCCTTGCTGTCCACAAACTGCACGGACTTGCCCGCCAGATAGTTCAGACCGTCGATGTCTTCGTCCGCCGCCTCGATAACCAGCTCACTGCGCGGATTCTTCACCCACACAACCGTCTCGAACAGGCTGCGCGTGCCATCCTGAATGAACTGCCCGATGGAGTGCAGGTCAGTGGAGAAATTCGCTGCCGTCGGGAAAATGCCCTTGTTGTCCTTGCCCTCGCTCTCGGCGAACAGCTGCTTGAACCACTCGCCGGTCATCATCAGCGCCGGCTCGTAGTTCACCAGAATCTCGATGTTCTTGCCCTTGCGGTAGAGAATGTTGCGCAGCGCGGCGTATTTGTAGGCGGGGTTGGTGTCCAACGTGCCCTCCTTGCAGCATTCGCGCGCGTCCGCCGCGCCCTTCATCATCGCGGCAATGTCGATGCCTGCCGCGGCAATCGGCAAAAGACCCACCGCCGTCAGCACGGAGAAGCGTCCGCCGACGTCATCCGGCACAACAAAGGACTCGTAGCCCTCGACGTTCGCCAGATTCTTCAACGCACCGCGCGCCTTGTCGGTCGTGGCGTAAATGCGGCCCTTCGCGCCCTCTGCGCCATACTTTTCTTCCAGCATCTTCTTGAACACGCGGAAAGCAATCGCGGGTTCGGTCGTCGTGCCGGACTTGGAGATAATGTTGACGGAGAAGTCACGGTCGCCGATAATCTTCACCACGTCATTGATATAGGAAGAAGAAATGTTGTTGCCCACGAAGTAGATTTCGGGGATGCCCTTTTCACGCACGCCGTTGTACATCTGCCCCTTGCAGAACTCAATGGCCGCGCGCGCGCCGAGGTACGAGCCGCCGATGCCGATGACAACCAGCACATCGCTGTCGCTCTGGATCTTTTTCGCCGCCTTCTGGATACGGGCAAACTCTTCCTTGTCGTAATTCACGGGAAGGTCGAGCCAGCCGAGGAAATCACTGCCCGCGCCCTTGCCGGTCAGCAGTTCGTCATTGACTGCATTCAGCAGGGTTTCCATGTTCGTCAGTTCCGCAGGCTTCACGAAGCCGTTCACGCCGGTGGTTTTCAGTTCCATAGCCATGAGAATATCCCCCTCTTTTTGTGTCAAGCGGCGAAAGGGAAAGACCAAATGCCGCTTCTGCGTGTATTATATAGCGTTTTGGGCGAAATGGCAAGCCTTTTTTGCGTTTCTGATGGCGCGGAGGCTACCTCATCCGCCTTCGGCACCTTCCCCAGAGGGGAAGGTTTGGTGTGCGTCTGAGCCGCAGCTGCCGAAAAAAGCAATGCAGCGCGAAAGCCGCCCCGCCTTCCCCTCTGGGGAAGGTGTCGCCGCAGCGACGGATGAGGTCGGAGCAGCACGCGGGCATAGTATGAGAGAGCGCTCAACTCAATCGCGCGGAAGGGTCAAGGGACGAAGTCCCTTGTGGGGGCAAGGGGCAACGCCCCTTGGTCTCCCCCCAATCAGCACGCGAAAACAGTATGAAAGTGCGCTCAACTCAATCGCGCGAAAGGGAGTCCAGAGGGTCGAAGACCCTTTGGCGG
>ERZ1026941.162-NODE-162-length-30822-cov-10.544967_pt1 | contig 30822 bp, 22 predicted proteins | sample MGYA00519305_ERZ1026941 | MGnify/ENA primary metagenome ERZ1026941 (study PRJEB26926, sample SAMN06164614) | human gut metagenome | biome: ENVO:00009003; feature: ENVO:2100002; material: ENVO:00002003 | host: Homo sapiens | place: USA | collected 2012 ...
ACCTCCTTGGTGAAATTCAACTTAATAGTTGTTTTAATATGCTAAGCCTTGCATCTGCAGGGGCAGCATTGTCTGCCGGTTGGCAGGAACACCCTGCCGCCTTCTTCTTGCCGCAGATGGGGCATAGACCTTGACAATCAGCACTGCACAGCAGTACTGCGGGCACCTCAAAAATCAGCTCCTGATAGGCGAGCTCCTCGAGGTCGAGACAACCGTTCTCATTGCACGGCAGTTCAAAATCCGGATCCTCCAAATCACGATCCCGCACGAAGTATTCGCGTGTAAAATCGTAATCCCGGGTCAGCGGTTCCAGGCAACGCGCGCACTCGGCATCAATATGAGCCCTTACACACAAAAGCATCGCTGCGCCGTCTTCGGTCAGCGTCGCCGTAAAGTCACATACTGCCGGGGTGTTTACGCTGTACCCCCCGAAATCCGCCTTGGAGAAATCAGCCTCAAAATGCGCCTCAAACGGCTTGCGGCCACTCTCCAGAAAAGAACGAATATCAAATTGCATAGTACACCTCAAAAGGTTGCTTAAATAGTATACACAAGCGAAAGGGTCTTGTCAACCTGTAAAACACAAAAAGTTGAGATTTTTTTGGATTTTCCGCAGAAAATCGGGGCGGGAAGCACTTTCCCGCCCCGAAATCTCAATTTTTGCGGTTCAGAAGGTTCAGATGACGAACTTCTTCAGGCCCTCCGGCAGGTCAGCCGCATTGGCAGAAACCGTGACGACGACCTCGATGTTGGAGGTGATCTTGTCGATGGCGTTCAGGACCTTGGCGGCAGCGGCCATATCGTGGTCGGTGATGCGCAGGATGCCGTCGAGGAACAGCTCGGTAATATCGTAGTTGCCTGCCAGCACACCTGCCACAAAGCCGTACAGCATATCAGCACCGGCAACACCGTACTCGTCAACGTCTACCAGACGGGCGGAGTGGTTGATCTCGGTGGTGAGCTTCATGCACTTTTCAATGACAACAATGTTGCCGGAGGTGGTCTTGACGGCCTTGTCGATCATATCGATCATGGTCTTGGTCTTACCGGAGCCTTTGGTTCCAACAATCAGTTTCAGCATAGGGGGTTACCTCCTTATATTCGTCAGCGCGCAGTGCGCGTAGTTCCTTTACTCTTTCAGCGCGGCCTCCAGCTCAGCCTTGCGGTCCTCATAGCCGGGCTTGCCCAGCAGCGCGAACATATTTTTCTTGTAGCTCTCAACACCGGGCTGGTCGAACGGATTGACACTCAGCAGATAGCCGGAGACGGCGCAGGCACGCCAGAAGAAGTAGATCAGCTCGCCGACATCGTGGGCGGACAGGCTGTCGACCTCGATCAAGCCCAGCGGCACGCCGCCGTCGGTGTGGGCGAGAATCGTGCCCTCCATTGCCTTGCGGTTGACAACGCTCATATTCTGGTTGGCCAGGAAGTTCAGGCCGTCAAAGTTGCCCTCAACCTCCTCAATATAGAAGTCGTTGCGGGTGTGCTTGACGTCGACGTAGGTCTCGAACATGATGCGTGCGCCGTCCTGCAGGAACTGGCCCATGGAGTGCAGGTCGGTGGAGAAGATGCAGGAGGTCGGCATCAGGCCCTTCTGATCCTTGCCCTCGCTCTCGCCGAACAGCTGCTTGTACCACTCGTTCATCATCGTGAAGTCGGGCTCGAAGCAGGCCAGCGTCTCAACGCTCTTGCCCTTGCGGTACAGGATGTTGCGGGTCATGGCGTAGCGGTAGGCGTCGTTGTCCGGGGACAGCTTGCCGAACTTCTCGCGGCCATCGGCAGCGCCCTGCATGAGCTCGTCGATGTCGATACCGGCGCAGGCAATGGGCAGCAGGCCGACAGCAGTCAGGACGGAGTAGCGTCCGCCGACGTCGTCGGGAACGACGAAGGTCGGCCAGCCCTGCTCGGTTGCAAGCTGCTTCAGCGTGCCTTTGGCGCGGTCCGTCGTGGCGTAGATGCGCTTGTTGGCCTCCTCGGTGCCGACAGAATCCTCCAGCAGCTTGCGCAGCACGCGGAACGCGAGCGCGGTCTCGGTGGTGGTGCCGGACTTGGAGATGACGTTGATCGAGAAGCGCTTGCCCTTCGTCAGCTTGATGATGTCGTTCAGGGCCGTGGGGCTGATGGTGTTGCCGCAGAAATAAATCTTCAGGCCGTCGTCAGCCTCATTGTGGTACAGGCCCTTGACGGCCTCGACCACAGCGCGTGCGCCCAGATAAGAACCGCCGATACCGGCGACGAGCAGCACATCGGAATCCGAGCGGATCTTCTGCGCAGCCTCCTTGATGCGGGCAAACTCTTCCTTGTCATAAGTAACAGGCAGGTCCAGCCAGCCCAGAAAATCATTGCCGGCACCCGTTTTGGATTCCAGCTGATTGTGGGCCAACTCGACCTGCGGATAGATTGCCTCATATTCTTCAGGACGGATGAATTTTGCAAGATGCTTACCGTTAAAACTAACAGCCATCTTTAACTCCTCCTTTGTTATTTTTATATCCCAATGATACCGTTTTCTGTCGGTATTGTCAAGCAAAAGCCGGGGTGTTTTTTCGACTTTTTCATGAAATTTGCACAAAATCAATCCAAAGCCACCAGGCTTTGTGCCAATTTGCGGAAGCAATAGCCGAAACTTAACGCATCAACGTCCTGTGCCGCCGTGATGGGGTATGCCTGCACTTCCGCGCCGTTATTGCGTATCGTCACAGTACCGACAGTCTGCCCTGCCGTCACCGGGGCTTCCAGCTTTTCGGGCAGGTCGATAGCGGCTTCCAACGCCGTGCCCTCGCCCTTAGGCATCAGGCAGCGATTCGGGGCCGTATAGGTCAGTGTCACGGTTTCCGCAGTGCCGTGGGTGACGGACAGCGTCTGCGGCGCATCGGCGGGCAGCTCAGCAGCAGCGCTCTCATAGTGGGCAAAGCCGTAGTCCAACAGCGCGCTGGCAGCCTGGAAACGCTCCTTGCCCGAGGCAGACCCCAGCACAACGGCAATCAGCCGCAGGCCGTCGCGCTCGGCACTGGCGGAGATGCAGACGCCCGCCTTGCCGGTGGTGCCGGTCTTCAGCCCCGTGATGCCGGAGTAGCTTTTCAGCAGTTTGTTGGTGTTGACCAACTGCGTTGCGCCGCCGCGCAGAGTATCCATCCAGATGGAGCAGTAGTTCCGCACCTCGGCATGATGCAGGAGAATTTCGCGGCTCATGAGGGCCACATCCCGGGCTGACGAGAGGTGGCCTTCCTCGTCCAGACCGCAGGCATTGGAAAAGTGGGTGCTCGTCATGCCCAGCTCGGCGGCGCGGGTGTTCATCTGCTGGGCAAACGCCGTTTCACTGCCGCCGACATACTCGGCCACCGCCACAGCGGCATCGTTGGCGCTGGAAATACAGATAGCCTTGAGCATATCGTCAAGCGTCATCTGCTCGCCGGGTTCCAGCCATATCTGGCTGCCGCCCATGTGGTAGGCATGCTCACTGACCGGGACAAAATCGTCCAGGTGTATCTTCCCCGCTTCCAGTGCCTCAAAGGTCAGCAACAGCGTCATAACTTTGGTGATGGACGCAATGGGGCGACGGTCGTCGGCGTTTTTCTCGTACAGCACTGTGCCGGAGTCCTCATCAATGAGGATAGCCGCCGCGCAGGGCACGTCAAAGTCGGCGATTGTGGCAGGGGTGATGCCTTCAGCGGACGCAGCAAACCCGCGCAGGATGGACAGCACCGCCAATACAAGGCAGAGCAAGAGAGTTATGACACGTTTTTTCATGGCAGCACACCTCCGGCGGAAATCGCTTTGTCTAAAGCTATGCGGCGGCGCCTGGAATTAGTATTGCACTTTCGTGGTTTTTCTATTATAATAGGAAAGCTATTCTATATGTAAAGGACACAAAACCATGCGGGTAACTTTTTACACCTTGGGCTGCAAGGTAAATCAGAACGAAACCGGCGCACTGGCACAGCTGTTTGAGGAAAACGGCTACACCGTCGTCTCCAACGAGGAAGGGGCCGATGTCTATATCGTCAACAGCTGCACCGTCACGAATTTCGGTGACCAGAAAAGCCGTAAGTGGCTGCGCCGCGCCAAGCGCGAGAACCCCGGCGCGGTGACGGTGTTGACCGGCTGCTATCCTCAGGCTTTCCCCGAGGAGGCCGCCGAGATTGCCGAGGCTGACGTTGTGACCGGCTCCGGCAACCGACACGCGATTCTGGCCGATGTGCAGAAGGTGCTGAACGGCGAGGAGGAGCGCGTGGTAGATATCCGTCCCCACGAGAAGGGAGAACGGTTTGAAGAGCTGCCCATGGATAAGTTTGCCGAGCACACCCGCGCCTTTGTCAAGGTCGAGGATGGCTGCAACCGCCGCTGTGCCTACTGCGTCATTCCCCGCGCCCGCGGCCCGGTGCGCAGCCGAGACGAGGCCAGCGTGCTGGAAGAACTGCACCGTCTGTCCGACGCAGGCTATAAAGAGGTCGTGCTGACGGCCATCAGCCTGCCCAGCTACGGCACCGACAGCGGTACAAGCCTGGTGGAACTGATTGAGAAGGCCGCCGAGGTACCCGGCATTGAGCGTATCCGCCTTGGCAGCCTGGACCCGGATATGCTGCACGACGAGGATATTCTCCGGATGGCGGGCGTGAAAAAACTCTGCCCGCAGTTCCATTTGAGCCTGCAAAGCGGCTGCGATAAGACGCTGCGCGCCATGCGCCGCCCCTACACCACGGCCCAGTACGCCGACATTGCCGCCAAACTACGGGAAGCTTTCGGTGCGGAGAAGGTCAGCTTTACGACCGACGTCATTGTCGGTTTTCCCGGTGAGACCGAGGAAGACTTTGAAGCCAGCATGGCTTTCGTGACCGGGATGCAGTTTTTGAAGGTACACGTGTTCCCCTACTCCCGCCGAGAGGGAACAGCCGCGTATGACTTCCCCGGCCAGGTGCCAGAGCACGAGAAGGAATCCCGCAGCCGCCGTATGACCGCCGCTGTGGAGGAAGTACGCGCCGCCGAGGTGGCCGACATGCAGGGCCGCACGGCCAGTGTACTGCTGGAAACGCCGCTGTCCAACACGCTGTTCACCGGCTACACCAAGCAGTACCTGCCGGTGCTGGTCAGCGCCCCCGGGCACAAAACCGGGGATATTGTGGATGTGACGCTAGGAGCGTGGGACGGCAAACGCTGCCGGGCGGAGAGTATCTGATAGCTACATATTTGTAGGGACGAACAATGTTCGACCCTACATTTACTGCGAAGCAAAAAATATGCTTATTTTTCCTGTTTTTTGTTGCCTGTCCTCTTGCAAAAAGCATGGATTTTTGGTAAAATTTTAACAGGAGCGGGTGTACCCGCTGATACATCACTTTTGGAGCAAACAGAGCAAAACAAAGGAGCAATTACAATGAGAGGCATTTACACCCCCGTAACGGATATCCGTCGCAAGGTGTTCACTGAGGTTGCCCGCATGGCCTATGAGGTCAACGAGCTTTCCGACTACGAAAAGCTGATGCGTGAGCTGCCCTTCAAGATCATTCCCGGTGAGGAAAAATCTCTGCGCAGCAGCATCTTCCTGGAGAGAGCCATCATCTCCGAGCGCGTCCGTCTGGCCATGGGCATGTCCCTGCGTCCGCTGGATGAGAGCGTGCCCGCCAGCGAGGGTCTGGAGCACAGCGTCATTGCAGACAAGTACTACGAGCCGCCGCTGATCAATGTCATCAAGTTTGCCTGCAACGCCTGCCCGGAGAAGGTCATCAAGGTCACGGCCATGTGCCAGGGCTGCCTGGCGCACCCCTGCCAGGAGGTCTGCCCGAAGCACGCCATCAGCTTCCGCAACGGCAAGAGCCACATTGACCAGAGCCTCTGCGTCAAGTGCGGCCGCTGCGTCAACAGCTGCCCTTACAGCGCCATCGTCAAGACCGAGCGCCCCTGCGCCGCGGCCTGCGGCATGGGTGCCATCCACTCCGACGAGCATGGCCGTGCCGAGATCGATTACGATAAGTGCGTTTCCTGCGGCATGTGCCTTGTCAACTGCCCGTTCGGCGCTATCGTTGACAAGGGCCAGATCTTCCAGCTGATCCAGTCCATCAAGCGCGGTGATGAGGTCGTTGCCATCGTTGCCCCCGCCTTCATCAACCAGTTCCCCGGCATGACCCCCTCCAAGCTGAAGGAGGCCATGCGTCTGCTGGGCTTTGCCGATGTGGCCGAGGTCGCTATCGGTGCCGACCTGTGCACCATCGACGAGGCGAAGGACTTCATGGAAGAGGTTCCCGCCAAGATCCCGTTCATGGGTACGTCCTGCTGCCCTGCGTGGAGTGTGATGGCTAAGAAGCTGTTCCCCCAGCAGGCCGAGTGCATCAGCATGGCCATGACCCCCATGGTCCTGACCGCCCGCCTCATCAAGAAGGAAAAGCCCAACGCCCGTATCTGCTTTATCGGCCCCTGCGCCGCCAAGAAGCTGGAGGCCAGCCGCCGTTCCGTCCGCAGTGAGGTCGACTTCGTCCTGACCTTCGAGGAGCTGATGGGTCTGTTTGAGGCCAAGGCTGTCAACTTTGCCGACCTGCCGGACAACCCGGAGGATGCCTTCAACAGCGCCAGTGCCGACGCCCGCGGCTTTGCTGCCTCCGGCGGTGTCGCACAGGCGGTTGTCAACGCCATCAAGAAGATGGACCCGGACCGCGAGGTCAAGGTCATGAGCGCCCAGGGTCTGGCCGACTGCAAGAAGATGATGATGATGGCCAAGGCCGGCAAGTACAACGGCTACCTGCTGGAAGGCATGGCCTGCCCGGGCGGCTGCATTGCCGGTGCCGGTACGCTGGCTGACCCCGCCAAGAGCGTTGCTATGCTGAACAAGTACAAGAACGAGGCTACCATGAAGGTCGCCACCGAGACCCCGTATCAGGATTCTCTGGATCTGCTGCACTATTGATATGTAACTGAACAGCCCCGCATGGAGATGAAAACTCCATGCGGGGCATTTTTTTGCGGTGATTTGCGGGCCGATGCGAGCATCGGCCTCTACAGGGAGCAAACTTTCCGCTTGCAGCGGCGAAAACGTCCGCGGGCGGATATATAGAATCCGCCCCTACCGATTCGGCAAAGCGTTTCTTACTTGTGGTATTTCATTCCTGCGTTGATCGTGCAGGCGCGGTAGAGCTGTTCGGTCAAAACAAGACGCGCCAGCTGGTGCGGCAGCGTGATGCGTCCCAGGCTGATGCGGGCCTGTGCGGCGCACTTGACGCTGTCGTCCAGACCGTGGGAGGAGCCGATGACAAACGCCATATCCCCTGCGCCGCTCATGGCGCGGTCTGCAATCATAGACGCCAGATCCTCACTGGATACCTGCTTGCCCTCGACACAGAGCGCAACGAGATACGCACCCCTGCGCACGCTGGCCAGGATAGCCTCCCCCTCCTTTTGCAGCGCTTTGGCGATCTGCCTGTCGCTGGCGTTCTTGTCGGCAATCTGCACCTCGGGCAATTCGATAATACGGAAATTGCAGAAGCCGCCGAGGCGCTTCTGGTATTCGGCTACGCCCTGCGCAAAGTAGGCGGCGTTCATCTTGCCAATGGCAATCAAATCAATATTCTGCATAGGCTCCCCCGCTCAAAATTCAATATACGGGCTGACCTCGCTGCGGGACTGGGTCTGGATCAGCACGTCCCGTCCGGGCTGGATGCCCGCGGCCAGCAGCACGTTATAGACGGTGGTCATGACCAGCTCCGGCGAGTTGTTTGTCTGGCTCAAATGGCAGAGCGCAAACTTTTTGCAGCCGTCCTGGATCAGGTCCAGAATCTCCGCCGCGCAGGCCTTGTTGTCCAGATGGCCGCGGTCACTGGCAATGCGCACCTTCAAATAATACGGGTACGGCCCGCCGTGCAGACTGAATGCGTCATAGTTGGCCTCCAGCGCGACGAGATCGCAGCCCATCAGGTTGTCCTGTACGACGGGCGTCAGGTAGCCGAGGTCGGTGGCGAACGCCATGACGCGGCCTTCCGGTGTGCGGATGCGGTAGCCGCAGCAGGGCACATCATGGCTGGTGGGAAAGCTCGTCACCGTGAAGCTGCCGATTTCCAGCGTCTGACCGTCCACGGGGATTGCCTCCACCGCGGGCGGAATCGTGCCGCGGGAGGCCAGCGTATCCAGCGTATCGGCACATCCGTACAGCGGGACGGGGTGCTTTTTCAAAAAGGTATCCAGTCCCGAGACATGGTCGGAGTGCTCGTGCGTGACGAGGATGCCGACGCAGTCGCTGACCGCCAGACCCAGGGATTTCAGCGCGGTCAGAGTCGTGCGGCAGCTCTTGCCCATGTCGATCAGCAGATACTTGTCCTCGCTGCGGATCAGCGCGCAGTTGCCGGAGGAGCCGGAATACAGGGTGGTAAAATATGCCATTCGTTTGTCCTAACGCTTTCCATAAAAATTGGGCCGCCCGGTCAGCGGCCCAAGGGTCCTTTTAGATTGCCCGGCTCACTGCATTGGCCGGAATCTCGACGCGGCGGATGTCCGCGCCCAGAGCCTGCAGCTTTTCTACGATGTTCTCGTAGCCGCGCTCAATGTGGATGGTCTCGTCGACCTCGCTCACGCCGTTGGCGGCCAGAGCAGCCATGACCATGGCGGCTCCGGCGCGCAGGTCGGTAGCGCGCAGCGGCGCGGGATGCAACTCCTTCACGCCTTCAATGACAGCGACCTGGCCGTCGACCTGGATGTTTGCGCCCATGTGGATCAGCTCATCCACATAGCGGAAGCGGTTCTCCCAGATGCCCTCCGTCACGATGGAGGTTCCCTTCGCCAGCGTCAGCAGTGCCGTCATCAGCGGCTGCATATCCGTGGGGAAGCCGGGGTGCGGCATAGTCTTGAGCTTGAGTGGCTTCAGCTCGCCGGTGCGCGTGATACGCAGCGCGTCGTCAAATTCCTCCACCTCGCAGCCGGCCGCGCGCAGCTTGGCGGTGATGGGCTCCATGTGCTTCGGGATAACGTTGTGCAGCGTGATGTCCCCCTTCGTGATAGCGGCGGCCACCATATAGCTGCCGGCCTCGATCTGGTCGGGAATGATGGAGTAGTTGCAACCGTGCATCTCCTTGACGCCGTGGATCTTGATGACGTCGGTACCGGCGCCGTGTACGTCTGCACCCATCATATTCAGGAAATTGGCCAAATCGACAATGTGCGGCTCACGGGCCACGTTTTCAAGAATCGTCGTGCCTTCGGCCAGGACAGCGGCCAGCATGGCGTTCATCGTGGCACCGACGGAGACCGTGTCAAAAAAGACGTGCCCGCCGACCAAATGCTCCGACCTGACGTGGATCTGGCCGTACTCCACGGAATCCTCTGCACCAAAGGCGGTGAAGGCTTTCAGGTGTTGGTCAATCGGGCGCGGGCCCAGATTGCAGCCGCCCGGCATGGCGACCTGACCGGAGCCAAAGCGGCCCAGCAATGCGCCGAGAAAGTAGTAGCTTGCGCGCATCTGGCGTGACAGTTCATTGGATACCTCGGTGCTGTCCAAATGCGACGTGTCAATTTCATAGGTGCTGCGGCTGACCATGCGGATGCTCGCACCCAGCTCGCTCAAAATCTGCAGCGACGCCATGACATCACTGATACAGGGCAGGTTTTCAATCAGGCACTTCCCGCCGGCCAGGATCGTGGCCGGGAGTATGGCAACCGCGGCGTTCTTTGCGCCGCCAATGTTGACATCGCCAACAAGCGGCTTACCTCCGCGAATAACGTATTTTTCCAAGTGTAGCTCTCCTTTGTGCGGTAATCGGCTCGTATACCCTCTGTACAGGGCCGACCTATAGTACACACTTTCTAAGATTATACAACATTTTGCGCTAATTGAAAAGGCCTGTCCCCTACAATTGCAAATTTTTTGTGAAACAGCACAAGATATGTTGACCATGCACCGTAATTTCGCCGGAAATCACATACCCGAGAACAGCGTATAGGCGCTGAACAGCGCACCGTTATAGGACATCTCAAAATGGCAGTGGTTGCCGGTGGAGTTGCCCGTGGAGCCGACATAGCCGATGACCTGCCCCTGTGTGACGGCCTGTCCCTGAGAAACAGCGATGCTGGACATGTGACCGTACAGTGTCTTGTAGCCGTTGCCGTGGTCGATCTCCACATAGTTTCCGTAGGAATAATGCCAGCCTGCAGCAATGATCGTGCCGGAGTCAGAGGCCAAAATCGGCGTGCCGTAGGCAGCACAGATGTCCGCGCCGCGGTGGCCGTTGCCCATCCAGCGGCTGACGTACTTATAATTCGGCACAGGCCAGATGAAGGAGCCGGAGCCGACCTTGGCAATCATGCCATTCTTCAGCTTCGTGCCGGTGACGGTGATTTCCGGGGTCGGGGCCTGCAGCACATTGTAGGCCACGGCCTGACGGTCCGTGACCGCGCCGTCGATCATCGTTGTCTCGTAGGTGATCTCCTCGGAGCCGTCTGCACCCTCCTGCAGGGTCACGACCTTGCCGAAATCATACTGGTCGGACTCGGTGTTCTGGGTGTCGAACGGGATGGCGACAGTTTCTGTGTCGCGGCGGACGACCTTGACCTTGATGAGCTCTGCCGAGGACGCACCGGTGGTGATGACCGTGCCCGCAGGAATCTCCTGGTCGAGCGTCAGCAGTTCGGGGTTCATCTGCGCCAGAGAGTCAAACGAAACGCCGGTAGCGTTGACGACGCTCTCGACGGTGTCGCCGTCGACGGCTGTATAGGTGTGGATGCCGCCGCCCTCGGTCAGGGCGTTGATGACGTCCGCGTAGGAGCTGACAGACTCCTGCAGATAAACACCATCCACGAGGCGGATGTTGTGGGCAAACGCCGTGTAGATGCTGCTGTCCATCGCATTTTCAAACGGCGCCTTGATGTTTTCCAGATAGCTGCGCAGGTGGTCGCCCTCGGTGGTGACGTAGAGCAGCTGATCGTCGACGTAGACAGCCGTGCCGTTGATGATTTCATCACTGGCCGTGCGCAGGATGGCGTTGGCAATCTCGCTCTCGGTCATCGTCTGGTTGCCGATGGAAAGCGAGTAGGTCGGGTAGACATCCCAGCTTGTGTCCTCCACCGCAGAGCCGGAGGCCTGCAGCATACGCTTGGCCGTGTTGATACGGGACTGCACGTCCTCACGGGCATTTTCAAACACCTGCTCGCTCTCCACGTAACCGACGTTCTCGCCGTTCACCTGCACATTCAGCACAAAGCGCAGCCCCAGCCCGCTGCGCACCAGGACCACAAGCCCCGCTGCGGCAACTGCCGGGAGTATGTAAGTGATGGCGTTCCAGACAACGATGGCGTATTTTCGGATGCCGCTGGCTAGGTATTTTTTCTTGGCACGGCGCACATCGCCATCCACGCTCTCCACGAGGGTATCGGGGATGTCGCGGATATGACGGATGCCCGAGGCCATTCGCACGAACGGGCTGGTCAGGTCCTCAATCAGCGTGATAATACCGATCAGAATCGGGCGCAGGACAATGAGCAGCAGATTCAGCACGGTATCACCGATGCCGCGCACAACAGCCCCCACTCTGCGGCCTACGCAGACAAAAACATACTCGACCCAGAAGCCGACCATGTACAGCATATCGCCGACAGTGTTGCGGCGGTGCAGATCCTGCATGTAACGGGCTGCCTTGCGGCGGTTATCGCTGCGCTTTTTTTCCTGCGATGAGTGAGAAAAGCGCGTTACAGGGGTCATCTCCGGGGGTTCGGTGATGCTATCGTTTTTCGGATTGGGATCAGTTTGGATGGGATTCAAAATACGGAAGCTCCTTTCCGTGTGAAGCAAATTTACGTGGGGTCTGCACCGCAGGGCAGACTGTGCAGCTGCCAGCCCGTCAGCAGCTTTTCCTGCCGGGCCAGGGCGGCCATATCCTCGGGCAGCGGACACTCCACACGGAGGGGCTCCCCTGTCAGCGGGTGCGCAAACGCAAGGATGCCGCAGTGCAGTGCGTGACGTCGCAGAAGGATGTCCGACCCGCCGTACAGCGTATCTCCCGCCAGCGGACGGCCGATATAGGACATGTGTACGCGAATCTGATGGGTGCGGCCGGTGCGCGGCCAGCAGGCCAGCAGACTGTGGCCCGGCCCCGCGGCCAGCACCGCGTACTCGGTCAGGCTGTACTTGCCGTCCGCGCACACGCAGCGGCCAATGATGGAGTCACCGCGCCGCGCGATAGGCGCTTCGACCCGGCCCGGCCCCAGCGGCATTGCACCCTGCACAATCGCAAGGTAGCACTTGTGGGCAGACCCGGCCAGCAGCGGTGCGGCAAAGGCGTTTTTCGCGCACAGCACCAGGCCGCTTGTGTTTTTGTCAATGCGGTTTACCGGGCGGAAGATGCCGCTTTGCCCCCGCTGCTGCAGGTGGTACAGCCAGCCGTTGGCCAGTGTGCCGTCAGGGTAGTTCAGCGTGGGGTGCACGGCAATGCCCGCGGGCTTGTTGAGCACCGCGGCAAAATCGTCCTCATAGGCGATGGAAAATGGCACGGGCTGCGGGGTTACACTCGTCTCCTGCTCAGGCGGGAGCGCAAAGCGGATGCACTGCCCAGCGTGTACAGGCTCATTCGTGCGGATAGGCTGATCGTCGGCGTAAAAGCCGTCACCGTCATATTTGACGGACTTGATCAGTCCTGCCGTAACACCCTGCATGCGCAGGAACAGCCCCAGCTTGCAGCCCTCGTTTTCCGGCGGCACGGTATAACGCAAAACGGTCACAGTACCGCCCTCCTTAAAGCCTATATGAGGGTATTATACCACAAAACGCCCTGTGATGCAAACCCCAATGTCTGGCAGAAAGGTACGCTGCAACAGCAAACGGCCCTCCCGGAGGAGAGCCGTTTGTGTTATTTCTGTGATTGCAGCTCGGCAGCGCGCTCCAGCACGGGCCGGAGATACTGCCCCGTGAAGGAGTGCGGGTTCTGCGCGACCTCCTCCGGGGTGCCGGTGGCGACGATGGTGCCGCCGCCGCTGCCGCCCTCGGGGCCGAGGTCGATGATATAGTCGGCGCGTTTGATGACGTCGAGATTGTGCTCAATGACGATGACCGTATTGCCCGCATCAACGAGCTTATCCAGCACCTTGACCAGACGGTGGACATCGGCCACATGCAGGCCGGTGGTAGGCTCGTCAAGGATATAGACGGTCTGCCCGGTATCGCGGCGGGCCAACTCATTGGCCAGCTTGACGCGCTGCGCCTCACCGCCCGAAAGTGTCGTGGCTGCCTGGCCCAGCTGGATGTAGCCAAGGCCGACCTCCTGCAGCGTTTGCAGCTTGCGCGCGATCTTCGGAATGTTGGCGAAAAATACGCAGGCCTCCTCCACCGTCATGTCCAGCACGTCGGAGATAGTCTTGTCCTTGTACTTGACCTCGAGCGTTTCACGGTTGTAGCGCTTGCCCTTGCAGACGTCACAGGGCACGTAAATATCCGGCAGAAAGTGCATTTCAATCGTCAGGATGCCGCCGCCTTCGCAGGCCTCGCAGCGTCCGCCCTTGACATTGAAGCTGAACCGCCCGGGGCCGTAGCCTCGCATTTTGGCATCCTGCGTGTTGGAAAACAGCGTGCGGATGTCGCTAAACACGCCTGTGTAGGTGGCCGGGTTGGAGCGCGGCGTGCGGCCAATCGGCGACTGGTCGATGCCGATGACCTTATCGACCCACTCCATGCCCTCGACCTCCTCACACTGGCCGGGGCGGCTGCGCGCACCGTTCAGGGCGGCAGCCAGCGTTTTGTACAGAATTTCGTTGACAAGCGTCGACTTGCCGGAGCCGGACACGCCGGTAACGCAGATCAGCTTGCCGAGCGGGAAGTCTACGGTAATGTCCTGCAGATTGTTCTCATGGGCCTTGACGACGCGCAGCGCCTTGCCGTTTCCCTCGCGGCGTGTCTCGGGAACCTCTACGAATTTGCGGCCAGACAGATACGCGCCAGTGATGCTGCGCTTGATCTTGCAGATGTCCGCGACGCTGCCTGCGGCGACGATCTCGCCGCCGTGGACGCCCGCACCGGGGCCGACATCGACAATATAGTCGGCCTGCCGCATCGTGTCTTCATCGTGCTCAACGACGATCAGCGTGTTGCCAAGATCACGCAGCCGCTTCATCGTTGCAATCAGCTTATCGTTGTCACGCTGGTGCAGGCCGATGCTCGGCTCGTCGAGCACGTAGAGCACGCCGGTCAGCGCACTGCCGATCTGGGTCGCCAGACGGATGCGCTGGCTCTCGCCGCCGGACAGCGAAGCCGCACCGCGGGAGAGCGTCAGATAGCCAAGGCCGACGCTCTTTAAAAAGCCCAGGCGTTCTTTTACCTCTTTAAAAATAGGCGCACCGATCATCTCGTCCCGGGTGCTGACCTTGGCCGCGTTGATAAAGTCCAGCTCCTCGTTGACGCTCTTGTCACAGAAATCGGCAATGTTGATGCCGCCTACAGTCACGGCCAGGCTTGTCGGCTTTAAGCGGCGGCCATGGCAGGCGGGGCATTCCTCGCTGGACATGACAAGGGCGATTTCCTCCTTGACCCACTCGCTGCTCGTCTCGCGGAAGCGGCGCTCCAGATTCGGGATGATGCCTTCGAACTGGTTAAAGTAGGTGCCGGAGCCAAACATGCTCTCGCGCTGCATCTCAATACGCTCGTCACCCGTGCCGTACAGCAGGGCGTGCAGGGCCTCCTTGCTGAAGTCCTTAACGGGGGTATCGAGTGTAAAGCCATAGCGCTTGCCCAGCGCCTTATAGGTCATTTCGGAGATGGAGCCCTCGGCGTAATACCAGCCGCTGGCCTTGATGGCGCTTTCCCGGATGGACTTGCGCTTGTCGGGGATGACACGCGCCGGGTCTACCTTCATGAAGGTGCCGAGACCCGTACACTTCTCGCAGGCACCGAAGGGATTGTTGAAGCTGAACATCCGCGGGGTCAGCTCCTCGACGGAGATGCCGTGCTCGGGGCAGGCGTAGCTCTGGCTGAACATCATCGGTTCACCGCCAATGACGTCGATGACAACAAGCCCGTTTGCCTGCGCCAGCGCGGTTTCTATGGAATCGGCCAGACGCCCGCGGACCGTGTCGTTGATGACCAGACGGTCCACAACGATCTCAACGGTGTGCTTGATGTTCTTTTCGAGGTTGATCTCCTCGCTCAGATCGTACATATTGCCGTCGACGCGCACGCGGGCAAAACCGGCTCGGCGGGCGGCATCCAGCTCCTTGGCCTGGGTGCCCTTGCGGGCACGCACAACGGGGGCCAGCACCTGAAAGCGGGTGCGCTCCGGCAGCTTCATGACTTCGTCGACCATCTCGTCCACGGTCTGCTGGGTAATCTCCCGCCCGCAGATCGGGCAGTGGGGCACGCCGATGCGGGCGTACATCAGACGCAGATAGTCGTAAATCTCCGTTACCGTTCCCACCGTGGAACGCGGGTTGTGGCTTGTTGTTTTCTGGTCGATGGAGATGGCCGGGGACAGGCCGGTGATCTCGTCGACATCGGGCTTTTCCATCTGGCCCAGGAACTGGCGGGCATAGCTGGAAAGGCTTTCCATATAGCGGCGCTGGCCGTCGGCATAGATCGTGTCAAACGCCAGGCTCGACTTGCCGGAGCCGGACAGGCCGGTCATGACGATCAGCTTATCTCTGGGCAGCTCCAAATCGACGTTTTTCAGGTTATGCTCCCGCGCACCCTTGATGACAATGCGGTTGTTCGGGTCGATTTTGATTTTGGAGCTGCGCTTTGCAGGCTTTTTTTCGGGTGTTGTACTCAATTTTTATATTTCCTCCTGCCCTTGCGTGTTTTGGCAGCGGCCTTGCGTTCACTGGTGTCGGCGGCGGTGGGATCCTCTCCGCGTTCCAGCCGCTGAATTTCGTCGCGCAACTGCGCGGCCAGCTCAAATTGCAGCAGCCGCGCGGCCTCCTTCATCTCCTTGGTCAGCCGTTCAATTGTCTGCTGGCGCTCGGCGCGGCTCATGCGGTGCTGGCGCATCCGCTTGTTTTCCTCGCTCATGCTGATTTCGAGCCCGTCGCCGATGGCCTTGACGATGGTTTTGGGTGTGATGCCGTGTTCTTTATTGTAGGCGTCCTGAATGGTGCGGCGGCGCTCGGTCTCCATGATGGCGCGCTCCATGCTGGGCGTGACCTCATCTGCGTACATGAGCACAACGCCGTTGGCGTTGCGGGCCGCGCGGCCGATCGTCTGAATCAGGCTTGTCTCGCTGCGCAGGAATCCTTCCTTATCGGCATCCAGAATCGCAATCAGCGACACCTCCGGCAGGTCCAGACCCTCGCGCAGCAGGTTAATGCCAACAATAACATCAATTGCGCCGACGCGCAGGTCCTTGATGATCTCCATGCGCTCAAACGTGTCGACCTCGTGGTGCATATACTTCGTCTTGACGCCGTGTTCCTCCAGATAATCCGTCAGATCCTCGGCCATCTTGACGGTCAGCGTTGTGACGAGTGCGCGCTCGCCACGGTCAATGCGGGTGCGGATCTCGCCCAGCAGGTCCTCGATCTGGCCCTCCACCGGGCGCACCATGATAAGTGGGTCCAGCAGGCCGGTGGGGCGGATGACCTGCTCCGCCACGCGGCTGGAATGCTGGCGTTCATATTCACCGGGGGTTGCAGAAACAAAAATCTTCTGATGGATTTTGGCTTCAAATTCTTCAAATTTCAACGGGCGGTTGTCAAACGCTGACGGCAGACGGAAGCCGTATTCGACCAGCGTTTTCTTGCGGCTGTAGTCGCCGCCGAACATACCGCGCACCTGCGGCAGCATGACGTGGCTCTCGTCGACCATCAGCAGGAAATCATCCGGGAAATAATCCAGCAGCGTTGTGGGCGTGGAGCCTGGCGTACGGCCTGACAGGACAGCGGAGTAGTTCTCGATGCCCTTGCACATGCCGACCTCCTGCAGCATCTCCATGTCGTAGTTGGTGCGCTGCTGGATGCGCTGGGCCTCCAAGAGCTTGCCCTCCTCGGTGAATTTTTTGACCTGCTCCTCCATCTCGGCCTGAATCTTTTTCAGGCCCTCCTGCATCTTTTCGGGGCCGACGATATAGTGACTGGCCGGGAAGATGGCAACATGACGCACCACGTTCTTGTGCTCGCCGGTCAGCGGGTCAAACTCCACAATGCGGTCAATCTCGTCGCCGAAGAACTCGACCCGAATCGCAAATTCGTCGTTGTAGGCCAGGTGGATGTCCACCGTGTCCCCTTTTACGCGGAACTTGTTGCGGATGAAGTTCATGTCGTTGCGCTCATATTGCAGCTTGACCAGGCGGCTGCAAAGCTCGTCGCGCTCCATCTGCATACCGGGGCGCAGGCTGATGACCATGCTGCGGTAGTCGATGGGGTCACCCAGCGAGTAGATGCAGGACACCGACGCCACAATGATGACGTTGCGCCGCTCTGACAGCGCCGCCGTGGCCGAGTGGCGCAGACGGTCAATCTCGTCGTTGATGGCACTGTCCTTCTCAATATAGGTGTCTGTGGACGGGATATACGCCTCGGGCTGGTAATAGTCGTAGTAGGAGACGAAATATTCTACCGCATCATCAGGGAAAAAGCCGCGCATCTCGGTACAGATCTGACTGGCCAGCGTCTTATTCGGCTCCAAGATCAGCGTCGGGCGATTGCACCGAGCGATGATGTTCGCCATCGTAAACGTCTTGCCGGAGCCGGTGACGCCCAGCAGCGTCTGGGCGTCGTCACCCTCATGGATGCCCTGCATCAGCGCTTCTATCGCCTGCGGCTGGTCGCCGGTGGGCTGAAACGGTGCCTTTAAGTGAAAGACTTCGTCCATAGTCGTTCCTTTCGTGTACAACGAATAGTTGTACAGTGATTATAGCACGCCAAATTTTTAATGTAAATAGGTTTGCCGATATTTTGTACCCAAACCGCAGAAAAATGCGCCCTGCCGGGACACGGCAAGGCGCATGGGCGGCGTTCAGCGGCTGGCGGCCTGCAGCACGCCGCTGTTTGCGCGGTATTCCGGCAGGCTGCCGCGGTTCAGCATCGAACAGCCATCCTCCCCCGCTATGATGATATGATCCATGATCGTAAAGCCGAGCTGGCCGGTGACCTCCATAATATGGTAGGTCGTCAGGCGGTCCGCCTCGGATGGAATGGCCAGTCCGGTGGGATGGTTGTGTGCCAGAATGCCGCAGGTCGAGTTGGTGCGGGCCACGGCGCGCAGCAGCTTGCGTGTGTCCACGGCCACGCGGTTGGGAACGCCCTCGGCAATGCGCAGGTCCTGCACAGGGCGGCAGGCGTCGTCCAATAAAATCAGGTAGAGCTGCTCATTCTGCACACCGCGGAACAGCGGCTTTACGTAGGCGATGGCCGTCTCTGCCGAGTTCAGCGACAGGCGAGTCTTGCGCTTTTTCAGCTCATAATAGCGGCTGCATGCCATGACGGTAGAAATCAGCCGCGCACTTTTGGGGCCGACGCCCTCGACCTGCATCAGTTCCTCGGGCTCGGCCTCCAGCACCTTGCAAAAATCGCCGAAGTGCTGAATGAGTCTGTGCGCCAGCGCGTTTGTGTCTGCCCGCGGGATGGAGAGAAACAGCAGATATTCCAGTGCCTCGTGTTCGGCCAGGCTGTCCAGTCCGTCTCGCTCGACGCGCTCCTGCATGCGGGCGCGGTGTTTCGCGTGGAGATTTTCGTCTGCCATTTTTTCACATCCCATCTTTACGTTCTGCTGGTTTTATTATATACTGTAAAAAGACTTTTGCCAACCGTTTTTACTGATGAATTTTTAAAGAGGACACGATGAAAAGTTTTACCGCAGGACCCAATGAAAACGGCGTGCGCCTGAGCCGCTTTGTGGAGGGCGTGACCAAGGATATGCCCCGCAGCATGATGTACAAGGCGTTCCGCAACAAGCGCATCAAGGTCAACGGCAAGCGCGCCGAGCCGGATACCCGCCTGAGCGCAGGCGATTTGATCGAACTGTACATCAACGACGAGTTCTTCCCCGTGGGCAAGCCCACCGCCAAGACCGCCAAGCCGCGTAGGCAGCCGCCTGTGACCGTGGTGTATGAGGATGAAAATTTTGCGGTGCTCTACAAGCCCGCGCACCTGCTCTGCCACAGTGACCGCACCGGCGACGCCAATCTGGTGGATGCCTTTGCGTCCTATCTGGAGGCCAAGGGCGAGTATGATCCCCACGCAGAAAAGCGATTTGCCCCGGCGCTGTGCAACCGGCTGGACCGCGGCACCGAAGGTCTGGTGCTGGCCGCCAAGAGCTACGCCGCGCTGCGCGACTTGAACGCCATCATCCGCGACGACATGATGAAAAAGGAGTATCTGACCATCACGGTGGGTGCACCGCCGCAGGGGCGGTTCGTCGCATGGCTGCAGCACAGCGAGAAAAATAACAAGGTGCGCATCCACGCCCGTGAGAGCGAGGGTTACAAGCAGATCATCACCGAGGTGACAGTCATCCGGCAGGCAGGGCCGTTTGCGCTCTGCCGCATTGGGCTGATCACGGGCCGCACCCACCAGATCCGTGCGCATCTGGCGTATCTGGGCCATCCGGTACTGGGCGACATCAAGTACGGCAACCATAAGATGAACGAGCGCACTGGGCTGAAAACACAGGCTCTCTGCGCCCAGCGACTGACGTTTGGCCGAATCCCCGAGGAAAACACGCTGCACTATCTTTCCGGCCGGGTCATCAAGCTGAATGACCCGGAAATCGTAAAGACGTACGAACGACTGACGGCAGAAAAGTAAGCTCTGCCGCGGCTGGCGGCTGGAAGCATCCGCCCCTGCAAGCAACGATGTTGTTATCCGTAGGGGCGCATTCCATATCTGCCCGCGGGATATTGCCGAAAAATCAAAAATACCGGGCCGCTCCCCACATTCGGGAAACGGCCCGGCAATTTTTTACGCCAGAACGAAGTGATAGACCAGAGACAGTGCCACGATCAAGGCGCAGGCAATGGCCGTGATGGGCGGGGCCAGATGGATGATGCGCTCGGCCATGACGTCGTCCTCACTGGTTTCGTCGTCATCGGCGTAGCGGCCACGTTTTTTGGACTTCTTGTCGTAACCGTCGTCCTCGTCATCGTAGTCGAGGTCATCGGTATCGTACATCTGGGTGCCCTCATCGTCGTCCTCATCATCGTCGAACAGGCGGCCCTTGGGAGCGTAGCGGCGGACGCGCTCGGCCTCGGCATCCTCGTCGTCATCGGCGTAGCTGCTGCCTTGGGGCTCAAACGCGGCGGTTGCCTGCTCGGGCTCATAGGCGCTCTGCGGCGGGATGTCCTGCTGACCGGTGATGGCTGCCTGCACGGCGTTGGCCATGGCGCGCGGGTCGCTGGCAGCCGGGGCAGGCTGTGCCTGCGGCTGCGGTGCGGGAGCGGGCACCGGGGCCACACTGCTGGCGACGGCGTTGACCTCCTGCTGCTGGCGTTCGGCGGCCTGGCGGGCCTCCTCCAGAATAGCGGTCAGCGTTGCCTTGATACCGGCGCGGTCACCGCCGCACTCGGAGCAGACGGTGGTGTTTTCCTCATTGGGATGGAACGCACCGCAGGCGCAGAACCAGCCGTACTCGGTGTCCTGGGGCACGCAGGTCAGTTGGACATTGCCGGTGCGCTGCTGCAGCGTCTTGGCGATGGAGCCGGGCAGTACGCGGGGCATGTTCAAGCGAACACGCTTGTAATTGCGCAGGTCGACGCCGCGGCCATTGAGGAACGCGCGATCCTGCTCGACCTCCACGCTGGAAACCGGCGTGTCGCTGACATAGACAGCGTCATCGCTGCCGAACACGGCACCGGGCTGGGCGTTGAGTTGCTCATAGTAGAAGTCATCCTCGCACAGGACCTGACCTGCGGCATCCTTACATTTGAAGTGGACGACCAGGCCGGTCAGCGGCTCGGTGCCGACATTCTTGAAGGTCAGGCAGACGGCGACCTCACCGGTCGTGTCACCCTTCAGCAGTTCGACACGCACGAACTGCACCGGACTTCCGGCGGTATAGTAGTTGGCGCGGGACTGCGCCATCAGGGAAAAATTCTGATCCATAGTTACACCTACTCTTTACTCTTGCGTGTCGGGCTGGGGGTTGGCCGGCTCGGCAGGCTGCTGGGTTTCGGGCTGTTCGGCAGGCTGCACAGGTGCGGCAGAATCCGGCGCAGGTGCTTCAGGCTGGGCGGTCTCGCCCCTGCCCAGGTCATAAGGCGGCAGGGTCCCGCCTTCCATCAATGTTTTGAATTCCTCACCGCTGATCTTTTCGCGCTCCATAAGAACGCCTGCTACCTTGTGCAGCTCGTTCATGTGCTCGGTCAGGGTGCGGCGGGCGGTCTCATAGGCCTCATCCACAATGTCGCGGATCTCGTTGTCGATCTCGGATGCGATAGCCTCCGAGTAGCCCTTGCCCTGGCCGAAGTCACGTCCCAGGAAGGTCTCGCCGGGGTCGCTGCCGTAGACGACAGGCCCCATCCGCTCGGAGAAGCCGTAGCGGGTAACCATGGCGCGGGCCGTATCGGTGGCGCGCTGCAGGTCGCTGGACGCACCGGTGGAGATGTCCTCCAGCACAAGCTGCTCGGCTACACGGCCGCCCAGCAGGGTGACAATGTTTTCAAACATCGCGGTCTTGGTGACGTAGCTGGGGTCCTTCTCGGGCAGATACATTGTGTAGCCGCCCGCACCGCCGCGGGAGATAATGCTGATCTGGTGCACGGGATCGTGGTGCTTGCTGAAGTAGCCCGTGATAGCGTGGCCTGTCTCATGGTAGGCAGTCAGGCGGCGCTCCTCGTCGGTGACGACGTGGCTCTTCTTCTCAGGGCCCATCATGACCTTGACGGAGGCTTCCTCAATTTCCTTTTCGGTGATGGCCTTCTTGCCCTGACGGGCGGCCAGCAGCGCAGCCTCGTTCACGAGGTTCTCCAAATCAGCACCGGAGAAGCCTGCCGTGGAGCGGGCAATCGTTTTCAGGCTCACGTCGGGGCCGAGAGGCTTATTCTTTGTATGGACGCGCAGAATCTCCTCGCGGCCCTTGACGTCGGGCAGACCGACGTAGACCTGACGGTCAAAGCGGCCCGGGCGCAGCAGCGCCTTGTCCAGAATGTCCGCGCGGTTCGTGGCAGCCATGACGATGACGCCGTCGTTGGCATCGAAGCCGTCCATCTCGACCAGCAGCTGGTTCAGGGTCTGCTCGCGCTCATCGTGACCGCCGCCGAGACCTGCGCCGCGCTGACGGCCCACCGCGTCGATCTCATCAATGAAGATGATGGAAGGCATCGTCTTTTTGGCTTTTTCAAACAGGTCGCGCACACGGGAGGCACCGACGCCGACGTACATCTCGACGAAATCGGAACCGGAAATCGCGTAGAACGGCACACCGGCCTCACCGGCACAGGCACGGGCCAGCAGCGTTTTGCCGGTACCCGGAGGGCCGACAAGCAGTACGCCGTGCGGAATGCGTGCGCCGAGGGAGTTGAACTTGTTCGGGGCCTTCAGGAACTCAACGACCTCCTGCAGCTCGGCCTTTTCCTCATCGGCACCGGCCACATCGGCAAAGGTTGCCTTGCGCTGGTTCTCCTGCTGATCCTTGACCTTGGCGCGGCCCACATTCATGATGCCGCCGCCCGCGCCGCCGCGGTACATCGACATGAACAGCATACCGATGCTGCCGATCATTGCGACGTAGAAGATGATCTCCAGCCAGGGAATGCTCGTCTTGGCGGCGACATAGTCAAACACCATCGGCGCATCCGGGTTGGCCGCGTTGTACTCGTCAACAAAATCGGAGATCTTGCCGGTGTTGAAGTCGCCGCCGTAGGGCAGCTTGTAGGTCATATAGACGGTGCCGCCGTTTGCGGGCAGGGCGTTATCGTCCGAGCTGTACACGCCGGTCAGCAGACCGCCGGTGGGCAGGCTGGCTGCAGCGTTGGACTCCGGCAGAGCAGCCTTGCCCTCCTTGAGCCACAACTCCAAGCTGCCGGTGCCAAGGTCCAGACGGAACGATGTCACCTGCTGATTTTCAAAGTAATAGTAAATCTCGGAGTAGGTCGTGTCCTTGCTGCCGGACGCTGCCAGCAGCGGCGAAAGGCTGACGATGAACAGGACCAACACCATCAGGACGGCTACCACGAGGATGCCGCTGAATTTCGGTTGTTTTTGCTTCAAGAAATCAACTCCTATCCGGTGTGCACACCGGGCATTTTATCATTCGCCGGAATATACTTCCGGCTTAAGAACACCCACATAGGGCAGGTTGCGGTACTTTTCGTCGTAGTCCAGACCATAGCCGACCACGAACTCATCCGGCACTTCAAAGCCGCAGTAGTCCGGCTCGATGTCGGCCATGCGGCGGCTGGGCTTGCTGAGGATGGTGCAGATCTTCACGCTGCTAGGGTTGCGCATTTTCAGCACCGGAACCAACTTGGACAGCGTGATGCCGGTGTCCAGAATATCCTCAACGATCAGCACGTCCCTGCCGGTCAGGTCGGCGTCCAGGTCCTTGATGATCTTGACAAGGCCCGTGGAGGACGTGTTTGCACCGCCGTAGCTGGAAACGACCATAAAGTCGATGGCGCAGGGAATCTGAACCGCGCGCATCAGGTCTGCCATAAAGACGACGGACCCCTTCAGGATCGAGACCAAAAGCAGGTCTTTGCCCGCGTAATCGCGGCTGATCTGTGCGCCTAGTTCGTTGACCTTGGCCTTCAGCGCATCTTCCGATACAAGAATGTGGTCAATATCATTATCCATGCTGTACATCAGAGTTATGCCTCCCCTGTTTTTTCTGTCCGCACCGTCAGTACCTCGTGGGTGTACTCATCGGGGGCACATCCCTCGGCAAAGCCGCAGCCCCACAGCCACAGCACCTCACTGCCGTCAGCCAGCAGCGGCAGCAGCGGCCTTTCGGCCTGCGGTATGCCAAGTTCATTATAATATTTTTTGAGTGTTTTTCGCAGATGGCGTCCTGCCGGGCGGAAGAAGTCCCCCGGCTGCCGTGTGCGCAGAATAGCATTCCCCTGTATTTTAGCACAATCTGCGCAACAGTTTAAGTCTTTTTTGAAAATTGGTTGATTTTTTAGAAAATCTTCATACTTTACGACCTGAAATTTCACAAAATAACCACCCGGAAGGTAAAAATCACCCGGTTCAAAGGGCTGCGGCGGCGCGGGAAGGGTCTGAGAACCCTCCCGCGTCAGGCAGACGAGCAGGCCGTCCTGTATTTTATAGTTTACGTCCGGGGTCAGCTGAACAGCACCCTCCCCCTTTAAAACAAGGAAGTGCAGCAGGCTGATATACTTTTCCTCGGCGTCGCGCACGGGGCTGACCAGCGCGTGCAGCGCGGCGTCCAGCACAGGTCCCTCGGCGCGGCGCAGGACCGTGACGTCATAGCCGCCCGGCACAGTGGCCGCCTGCAGAAGGGCGGCGGCCTCGCCGGTCAGCCAGTCGTCCAGCGCGCGCATCTGGCGGCAGAGCCGCGCAATGCTGCGCTCGGCGGCGGGGTTGGCGTATTGCAGCGCCGGGATGGCATCATGCCGGATGCGGTTGCGCGCATAGACGTCCTGGTCGTTCGTCTCATCCCGAATATAGTGTTGCCCCAGCGCGGCACAGTATGCCTCGGTGTCTGCGCGGGTCAGGCAGAGGCAGGGCCGCACATAGCAGCCGCGGCGCGGCGGGATGCCGGTCAGCCCGTGCAGACCCGTGCCGCGCGCCATGCGGAAAAGCACCGTTTCAGCCTGGTCGGACATCGTGTGGGCCGTGGCAATGACGGCCTCCTCCCGCGCAGCCAACTCATCGAACCAGCCGTAGCGCAGACCGCGGGCCCAATCCTCGCTCGGGCGGGGCGGCACCTCTATGCCTTCCTGCACGGCGTCATACAGGAACAGCTCCACGCCGTTCCGGCGGCAGAAGTCCGCCACAAAGTCGGCATCGCGGCGGGCGGTCTCGCCCCGGATGCCGTGGTTGACGTGGGTCGCCAGCACCTCGATCTCCAGCGTGCGGCGATGGCGCAGTAAAAAAAGCAACAAAGCCATCGAGTCTGCCCCACCGGAGCAGGCCGCAATGACTCTGTCGCCAGACTTGAACAGACCCTGTCGGCGGCAGTTGTCCAACAGAGCCTCATCCATACGCTGTACAGTTTTTTCCGCGTCAGAACTCATGGGTCACATCCAGATTGCTGAAGCGCGTGTGCGCGCCGTCCCAGCCCAGACGGACAACGCTCGTCTCGCCGTGGCGGTTTTTGGCTACGATGCACTCGGCCTCATTCTCATTGGCCTGGTTTTCCTCGCCGTTCTGGGCATTGTAGTAGGCCGCGCGGTAGAGGAACAGCACGATGTCGGCATCCTGCTCGATAGAGCCGGAGTCGCGCAGGTCGGAAAGCTGGGGCCGGTGATCCGAGCGGCCCGTCGTCTTTTCCGCTGCACGGGACAGCTGGGAAAGCGCGATGACCGGTACGTTCAGCTCTTTGGCCATGATCTTGAGGTTCCGGGTAATGTCACTGATCTCCTGCACGCGGCTCTCGGTGCGCTTGGCACTCTGCATCAGCTGCAGGTAGTCGATGATAACAAGCCCGATTTTTTCCTTCTTGGGATCCTGGTTGATCGTGCGGATCTTTGCCTTGATCTCCGGCACCGAGATGCCTGAGGAATCGTCCATGTAAATCGGAGCGTTGTAGAGCAGCGACGTGGCCTGGGCAAAATCGTTCCAGTCGGAGTTGTTCAGACGGCCCGTGCGGAATGCCTGGCTGTCGATGTTCGCCGTGCTGGAAAGAATGCGGTCCGTCAGCTGCTCGCAGGTCATTTCCAGACTGAAAATGATCGTCGGCACCTTCTGCTGGCGGGCAACGTTTGTTGCAATGTTCAGTGCAAACGAGGTCTTGCCCATACCGGGGCGGGCGGCCAGAATAATCAGGTCCGAGCGGCCCAGCCCGGTCAGGACCGTGTCCAGATAGTTGAAGCCCGTGGGGATACCGGCGAACTTGTCGCGGTCCGCGCCGCTCAGCTTCTGCATCGTGTCGATGACCTCGAGAATGGACTCGCGGATCGTCTTGACGCCCGACTTGTCGCGCCCGGAACGGATGTCGTAGATCTTCTGCTCCGCGCTTTCGAGCAGAAGATCGGCGTCCTCGCCGGAGGCGGTCTCGTTCAGGATGGACCGGGCGGCGTCGATCAGGCGGCGGCCCTGGTACTTCTCCTTGACGATTTTAAAATAGGAATCAACGTTCGAGACCGAGGGCAGCGTCTCGGCGATGCGGGCCAGATAGACCTTGGCGTCGTCGGCGCTGGCAAACGTTTTGTTGCTGGCAAGCGCATTGACAAGCGTGACAATGTCAACGGCCTCGCTCTCGGTGTAGAGCGAGCGCATCGTCTCATAGATGGCGCGGTTCTGGTCCGAGTAGAACATCTCGGGCTCCATGTCGGTGATGAGGCGGTTCAGCACCGTTTCATCCACCAGCGCCGCGCCCAGCACGCTCTGCTCGGCCTGCATGCTGTAGGGCATCTGGATGCCCAGGCTGGCAAGGCTTACTTCTTCATTTTTCGGCATAGCGGACATCCTCCTTCCCTGCCAGACGGCAAATTACAGCTCCTCGACCTTCAGCTTGAAGGGGGCGACAACACCGGCGTACAGGCGCACGGAGGCGTCATAGCTGCCGAACTCCTTAATGGCGGAAGGCAGCTCGACCTTCTTCTTGTCGATTTCGGTGCCGGTCAGGGCGGTCAGCAGCTCGGCGACCTCCTTGCCGGTGACCTTGCCGTACAGCTTGCCGGATGCACCGCCCTTGACCTTGGCGGTCACGACCTGGCCCTTGATCTTGGCGGCCAGCTCCTCTGCGGCGGCGCGTGCCTCGGCCTCGTGGTGGGCCTTGGCCTCGCTCTTGGTGCGGGCCTGGTTCAGTGCTGCGGCATCCGCGGGGGCTGCCAGGTTGCGCGGGAACAGGAAGTTGCGGGCGTAACCGTCCGAAACCTCGTGGATCTCGTCTTTTTTGCCGATGGTCTTGACGTCCTGTTTGAGAATGATCTTCATAAGGGTTTCCCTCCCAAAATTTTTATCACAATTACCGCGCAGTATTTTCCTTTTGCGCCGCGCGGTAAAGGTCGATTTGTTCACGGATGCGGTGCTCCGCATCCTGCAGCGTGCAGTTCTGGAGCTGAGCACCCGCCATCATCAGATGGCCGCCACCGCCCAGCGGCTCCAAAATGACCTGCACGTTCAGCGCGCCCATGCTGCGAGCCGAGATATTGACGCCGTCGTTTTTGGCGACTGCCACAAAGCTGGCGTCGACGCCGTTGATGGTCAGCAGATCGTTGGCTGCCATCGGCAGCACAACGTTCATACCGGCCTCAAGCTCGTCCGACAGGGCAATAGCACAGCCCTTGTATATGTAGGCCGCCTCCACAATGTGGGCGCGGGCCTCGTACTCCTCTTTTGAGGTGTTGAACAGCAGCTTGGTGTCAGCCGTCTGGGCACCGCGGCTGCGCAGCCAGGCGGCAGCCTCAAAGGTTCGCACGCCGACATGCAGCGCAAAGCTGCGGGTGTCCAGCATGATGCCGGCCAAAAGTGCCTGGGCCTCCAGCGGGGTGATGTTGTTTTCCTTCGGCATGAACTGCAGAAGCTCACACACCAGCTCGCTGGCGCTGGACGCATAGGGCTCATGGTAGATCAGCGTCGGGTTGTCGATGTGGCCCACCGCCATGCGGTGATGGTCGATGACGACGACGCGCTTGCACTTTTCGTAGATCTGCTGGCTTTCCAGCAGGCGCTTCTGGTAGGTATCGACGACGATCAGCAGCGTATTCGGCGTGATGACGTCGAGCGTCTGATCGGGTGCGATAAAGTCGTGGCCCTCGCCTGCATCAAGAAAAGTCTTGAGCAGCGGCCCGGCGAGCGTAGCCTCGCTGTTGATGGCGATGACCGCGGGCACATCGCACATTTTGCAGATGCGCAGCACGCCGATGGCGGAGCCGACAGCGTCGAGGTCGCTCATGCGGTGCCCCATGATGATAACGCTGTCGCTGCGCTTGACGAGGTCGCACAGCGCGTTGGCAATAATGCGGCTGCGGACGTGGCTGCGCTTCTCGACGCCGTGGGAGATACCGCCGTAGAACTCAAAGCCGTCAACGGTCTTAACGGCGGCCTGGTCGCCGCCGCGGCCCAGAGCAATGTCAATGCTCTCGCGTGCCATCTGGTGGCATTCCTGCAGGGTCTTTCCGCCGTGGCCGACACCGATGGACAGCGTCGTCAGCCCGCCGGGATGCAGCGCACGGACCTTATCGAGGATGTCAAAGCGCTCCGCCAGCATCCAGCGGACGTCACGTTCCTCCACCACTGCGATGTAGCGACTGTTCGTGACCTTGCGCAAAAAGCCGGTGCTGCGCCCGATATACTCTTCCAGCAGGCTGTTGATAGCCTCCAGCTCTTTGGCCTGCTCGCTGTCCTTCATATCGTCAAACAGCTCGTCATAGCTGTCGATGACGATGATGAGACAGGCCGGGCGGCTCTCGTTGTACTCGTCGAGCGTTTCTTTATAAAGCGTATCATTGATGAGATACACAAGGCTGGCCCCGCGGCTGCCCTTGGCTGAGCCTGCATAGGCCGTAAAGCGGCGCTCCCCCACTTTCAGGTCCTGCCCGTGCGGGCGGGAGCAGACAGCCAGATCCAGCTCCGGCAGAACGCGATTCACCGGGCGGGTCACCGCGTCGTAATCGTCCAGCACATCCTGCCTGAAATACTGGTTGTACCACAAAATGCGCCCGTCGTTGACAAGCACCGTGGGGATAGGCAGATTTGCCAGGCTGTACTGGATACGGCTGTTCTCAAAATCGGTGCTGCAAAGCTGCCTGGCCAGAAACGCGCGCAGGCGGCGGCGCTGGTAGAGCACTACACAGAGCGCAATCAGTACCAGCACCGCAGGCACGACCAGCAGGGCAGGCTGCGTCAAGGCCACCGGCACGACCATCGCGGCGATGGCGACCAGCAGCAAAAGCAGCAGAGCGGCAATATCCAATCCATCCTTGTGTTTCATCGTACACTCCCCTGTTCAGGAAAACAATTACACTTCCAGCAGAATTGGCAGGATCATGGGGCTGCGCTTGGTGCGGCGGTAGATATAGCTCGACAGCGCCTCGCGCACGCGGGCTTTGACGCTGGCCCAGTCGTGCAGGTTGTCGGCCAGGCTGCGGTCCAGGGCCATCTCCACCTGGGTGCGGGCTCCCTCCATCAGCTCCTCGCTCTCACGCACGTAGACAAAGCCGCGGCTGACGAGATCGGGACCGGAGAGAACCTGTCCGTTGCTGCCGTCGATGGCGGCGGTCACAATGATGATGCCGTCCTCCGACAGGTGGTGGCGGTCCCGCAGGACCACGTTGCCTACATCGCCGACGCCGTAGCCATCGACCATCACAGCGCCCGCCGTAACAGTGTTCTCAACGGTCATGCCATCCGCGGAAAGGCGGATGTTCTGGCCATTCTCGGCGATATAGATATTCTGCTTCGGGATATAGCCCAGATGCTCCGCGGTCTCGGCGTGGCGCTTGAGCTGCTTGAACTCACCGTGCACGGGCAGGAAGAACTGCGGGTGGGCCAGCGTCAGCATGAGCTTCTGCTCCTCCTGGCAGGCATGGCCGGACACGTGGGTGTCGTACATATTTTCGTAGATGACCTCGGCCCCGAGCGTCAGCAGGCCGTTGACGACCTTGGTGACGGTCTTTTCATTGCCGGGGATCGGGCGGGCCGAGATGATGATGAAGTCATTGGGGCCGACGCGCACCTGACGGTGGCTTGCCTGCGCCATGCGGGACAGCGCGCTCAGCGGCTCGCCCTGGCTGCCGGTGGTGATGAGCACGACCTTCTCCGGCGGGTACTTGTTGATTTCGTCAATCGTGATAAGCACATTATCCGGCGCGTGCAGGTAGCCCAGCTCGCGGGCCATCTCGGTGTTGGAGACCATGCTGCGCCCACTGACGGCGACCTTGCGGCCCGACTCAATCGCCAAGTCGATGATCTGCTGCACGCGGTAGATGTTGGAGGCGAACGTTGCCACGATGATGCGGCGCTTACCGGCCTTGGCAAACAGGCGGCGCACGCCTTCGGCGACGGTCTGCTCAGTGGCGGTGAAGCCCGGGCGCTCTGCGTTGGTGGAATCTGCCAGCAGCGCCAGCACACCCTTGCGGCCATACTCGGCAATCGTGGGCAGGTCGGTCACGGCGTCGCCGGACAGCGGCGTGTAGTCGACCTTGAAGTCGCCGGTGTGGATGACCACGCCCGCCGGGCAGTCGATGGCGAAGGCCAGCGAGTCCGGGATGGAGTGGTTGACGTGGATCGGCTCAACGGTGAAGCAGCCGAGCGTGACCTTCTGGCGCGGGCGGATCTCATGGAAGATCGCGCTGGACGCAAGGCCGTGCTCCTCGAGCTTGTTCTTGATAAGACCAATCGTCAGCTTAGCGGCGTAGATCGGCACATTGAATTTTTTGAGCAGGTACGGCAGACTGCCAATGTGGTCCTCGTGACCGTGGGTGATGAACAGACCCTTGATGCGGTCCCTGTTCTCGAGCACGTAGGTGAAGTCCGGGATGACCAGATCGACACCGAACATATCGGCATCCGGGAACACAAGGCCGCAGTCAACGAGGATCATGTCGCCCTGGCACTCATACAGCGTAATGTTCTTGCCGACCTCGCCGAGGCCGCCCAGCGGGCAGATGTGCATCGGGATGGCCGGGGTCATCTCAAGATGCTCAGGGCTCTTTGGACGGCGTCCGCGGCGCTGGCCCTGGGGGCGCGGTGCGGCAGCCTGACCGTTCTGGGATGCAGCGCTGTTCTGATTCTGGCGCGGGCGGCGCGGACGCGGAGCCGGGACTGTCTCTTATACACATCTCCGAGCCCACGAGACACTGAGCGATCTCG
>ERZ1026941.164-NODE-164-length-30764-cov-10.329806_pt1 | contig 30764 bp, 29 predicted proteins | sample MGYA00519305_ERZ1026941 | MGnify/ENA primary metagenome ERZ1026941 (study PRJEB26926, sample SAMN06164614) | human gut metagenome | biome: ENVO:00009003; feature: ENVO:2100002; material: ENVO:00002003 | host: Homo sapiens | place: USA | collected 2012 ...
TATAGCAGCTGCCGTCGGACAGCGAGATAAAGCCGATATTTTTAGAATCGCGCACAGTCTTGGCCCAGCCGCAGACGGTGACCTTGGTGCCGTCTGCAGGGGTGGCCTTGTACAGCGATGCAAGTTCCGTTCTCTGCATGGATAGTCCACTCCTCTTTATACGATGAATATAGCTATTGTAGCAGGTATTTTATAAAAAGTAAAGAGGGGACTATGGCAAACGTTGCTCTTGCCGCCTTTCCTTTATCTCTCACCCCACCGCCTTCACCAGTCCTTCCGCTGCATACCTTCCCGCTCGCAGCGCTTCGTCCAGCGTGTTCGCGTGGCCGCCTATTTCTATCAAAAGGCTGCCGGTCGTCAGGTCTTGGTTATAAAACCTGTACCCGCACAGCACCGGCCTTGTCAGCCCGGGATACGCACCCTCCATGGCCGCTTCCCACGCGGCGGCAAAGCGCAGGTTCAGCCGCCAGTTGGGCAGGGCGGCGCTGCTGCCGTTGTCGCACCCGGCAATGACCATGACCTGCGCCGTGCTCTCGCCGTCAATTTCACACACCGGCTTCACCCGCGTGCCGTCGCTGTCCTCAATGGCATCGCGGTGGACGTCCAGCACGATTTTGATGGACGGATACCGCGCCAGATAGTCCTGCACGCCCGCGCGGCTGCGCTGGTAGCTGCTGGTGTAGCCGGGCGCGTCGTAGAGCGTTGTATCGTGCAGGGTTTTTATGCCCGCCGCGTTCAGCACCCGGGCCATCTCGGCCCCCACGGCCACCATGTTCAGCGCGGTATTTTTGCTGCGGGCCGTGTAATTTTCGTCAAACACCGGGTCGGGCCAGGTCTGGTAGCTCTCGGTGGCGTGGGTGTGCATGATGAGAATTTGCGGCTCACCGCTGTTTTTCTCGATGGCAAATGGCAGGCTCTGGGTCGTCACGGCAGCGCGCAGGTCGGCGTCGGGGTGCTCGGTGCTGTTTTTGATGCTGCCCGCCGCCAGCTGCACATAGCCGTCGCCGCTGCCCTGTTTGAGGGTCACGCTGCGGATGCGCCCGGCAGATTCTGATTTCGGCAGCTCCGGCACGGCGCTGGACAGGGGCGTGGCCGTGGGTCCGGGCGTCGGTTCTGCGGTGGGGGCCTGTGTCGTGGCAGGAGAAGGCGTCACCGTGGGCAACGGCGTCGGTCGGCGATCGGGCCGCTGGGGTTTGTAGACGGTCTGGGCAGCGTCGGCGGGCCAGCTGACGGCAGCTGCCGCGCCGGGGTCCTGCAAAAAAAGTGCACCGCGGATAAGCCATGCCCATCCGGGGCAAGCCGCACAGGCCGCCGCCACGGCCAGCACACCGCCCGCAAACACGGCCCCGCACAGGGCCGCAGCGGCCCAACGGCGCAGCTTTCCCATGGCACACACCCCCTCTGTACCAGAAATTTATGCGGAATTTTTGCTTTCTATGAAGTTTTTTTCAAAAAACACTTGCATCTTTCGGAAAAGTATGGTAGGATAACTTGTACTGTTATGGGGAACCAAGGAGGTGGAACGAATGCCTAATATTAAATCTCAGAAGGATCGTGTTGTTCAGGCCAAGAAAGAGGCTCTGCACAACAAGGTCGTCAAGTCCAACCTGAAAACAGTGGTCAAGAAGGCAAACGCTGCCATCGACAGCAATGCTGCTGACAAGGAGACCGTCGTTAAGGTTGCTGTCTCTGCCATCGACTCTGCTAAGAGCAAGGGTGTTATCCATAAGAACACCGCTGCCCGCAAGATCAGCCGCATGGCTAAGCGCGCCAACAAGGCTGCTGCTCAGTAATTGATCGCATGAACAATGCCCGCCGTGGGAACACGGCGGGCATTTTCATTTTTTAAGTAGTAGGGGAGGGATTCATCCCTCCCGGGGCGTTTGGTGCTGCCGGTAGGTACACGGGAGACATGAATGCCTCCCCTACAAGCTGCCGGTAGGGGCCGCACATGTGCGGCCCTGCACCTCGCGAAATCGCCCTGCTTATGGGAAGCCTGCGGGCCGGGCATGCCCGGCCCCTACAGCGCTACTGCGTCAGCTCCTGCTCCATCAGCAGCTTCTTCAGCGGCAATAGCGCCGCGGGCTCGGCGCTGAAGGTGCGGACGCCGAGCTTTAAATAGGCTGGCATGGCATCCACGGCGGCCACGGTGATACCGCAGAGGTAGACCTGTGCGCCGTGCTCCTGCGCCTGCTCCAGAATGCCGCTGACAAGGCGCAGCACGGCGGGGTTCGTCAGCTGGTTCACGGCGGCGGTGGGATTCTGCACAAGGCCCAGCGTGTAGCGGGTCAGGTCCTCAATATCCACAGCCATCAGCTGCGCGCCGTGCTCCATCATATCCCCGGCCATGACCGCGGCGGACGGCATGTCCACAACGCAGCCCAGCATCATCGGGCCGGTCTCGTGGCCCTCGGCCAGCAGCTCGTCGCGGCAGGTGTTGACCTCCTTCACGCAGCGATCCCAGTCGGCCACATCCTTTATCATCGGGAACACGGCCCGCAGGTCGCCGTCCGTGGCGGCACGCAGCAGCGCCCGGATCTGCGGCTTGAACAGCCGATTGCCGCGCAGGCGGTCCTGCGTCTCCCCGGCCCAGGGGGCGTCGTCGTCGGCGCGGGTATCGCAGGTGCGCAGCAGCACGGGCACGCCCTCGGCGCTTTTCAGCAGCTCGCGCAGACGGGTGGTCTGCACCTCGTCGCTCTGGTCATACAGAATCGCGGTCTCGGTGCGTACAAGGCCGATGCCCGCCGCGCCGCGCGTATGGGGCACGTCGCTGTCGATGATGTTGCAGGTCGGCATCAGGCGGAAGGCCGTGCCGTCCTTCGTCAGGCAGGGCAGGGCGGCCACGGGGTCGGGCTTCTGGCCGTGCAGGCGGCTCAATGCAATTTTACAGTCCGCCTGGGCGATCTGCGCACCGTCCGGCTCCACAATAAGCGTGCCGTTGTCGGCGTCAAGGATCGCACGGTGGCCCACGGCCATGGCCGCAGTGCCGCCGCCCAGCTGTACCACCGCCGGGATGCCCATGCTGCGGGCCATGATGGCGGCATGGCTGACCGTGCTGTCCTGGTCGCTGGCCAGGCCCAGCACCATGCGGCGGTCCAGACTGAACAGGTCACTGGGAAAGAAGCGGTCCGCCACCAGGATGCTGGGGCGTTTCAGATGCAGGCGGCGGCGTGGGCGTCCGTCCAGAATATCCACCACGCGGCGGCAGACGTCGCAGACATCGACGCTGCGCTCCCGGATGTACTCATCATCGACGTTTTTCAGGCGGCCCGCAAAAATCTGCTCAGCGCGCTCGACGGCGGCAGCCCCGCCCGCACCGGCGGCGATATAGTCACCGATCTCGTTCGTGAAGGACTCGTCCTCCAGCAGGGCGATCTGGAACAGCAGAATATCCGCGTCCGGCCCCTTGGCGCGCTGGCTCAAACGGCGCAGCTCATCCTTGGCCAGCACGACGGCGACGTCGTAGAGGGCACGCTCCCGGAACGGGTCGCAGACGATGCGGTGCAGGCCGGTGGTGCCGTGGTCGATCTGCTCAACCGGGCCGACCACAATGCCGGTGGACGCCGGTACGCCGGTATAGGTGTGCATAGGATGCCTCCTTTTTTCTTCTTGGCCCCCTCCGGGAGGGGACTCCCGCAGGGTCGGATGAGGGGCGGGTTCGCCGCAGACACCCGTTAAAGGCTTACCGCCCGGCCCCTACAGCGCGATACTTTGGCAAACGCGGGCGGGCCCCCAAGGGGGAAGCCTTTTTACAAAATCGGCAGCTCGCCCAGGGTCTTGCTGACCAGGGCGGTCACGAATTCCTCGGGCACGGCGGCGGCAATGGCACGCTCGGTCACGAGGGTGTTGTCTCTGCCGTCCAGCAGGGCGGGGAAGCGGTCTGCCGGGTCCTTGTCAAAGCTGCCCATGAAGGTCGCGGCCAGCAGCTTCGGCGTGTAGGGCATATCCTCGGGCACGCCGACGCGCTCGGCGGCCAGCTCCAGCGGGGCCAGGGCGCCGCGGGTGGGCGCACTCGGGTTCGGTGCATAGGGCGCCGGGTAGTTTGCGCGCTGCCGCGCGTTTTTCTCCACAAGGTCAATTTCCGGTGCGCGGGCGCAGACCTCGGCCAGCAGCTTTTGGTATTGCTCGGCAAAGCGAGCCAGAAATTCCTCATTGTCGGGCAGCATGGCGTAGGCCGTGCCGCCGCAGCGGCCAAACAGCCGCAGCGTGTCAAAGTAGCCCAGCGCGATGTTGCGCCCGGCGCGGGCGGGGTCAAAGTCCAGCGTCGGGCCCAGATCCCAATGGCTGCGCACGATGCGCGTCGGCAGGCCGGTGGTGTTGGGGCGTACAATGCCGATGCCGTCCACATCGACGCCGAGCAGCTCCGCTGCGCCCATTTTTGCGGCCAGATCCAGCGGCATATTGTCGCGCCAGCCGCCGTCAATGTACTTTACACCGTCAATTTCCCGCGGGCGCAGGGCCGGGAAGCAGGCACTGGACGCCAGCATATAGTCCTTTAACTGCCCTTCGGGAATGTCCTCGATGGGGCACTGCACGCTGCGCAGGCTGCCCAGCTCGGTCATGACAAGGCCGAAGTGGATAGGCGATGTGCGCACGGCGTTCTCGTCGATCAGACGGTCGATCATCTCGGCCAGCGGTTCAACGTTCAGTCCGCCGCTGCGGATGATGTCGAGGAAGAACGCGCGCAGCTCCTCGGGCTTGAGCGTTGCGGGGACTTCGAGAACATCGTGAATTTCCAAGCTGCGCCACAGGTCCTCGGCCTCCTGAATCTTGCCCATCGTGAACAGGCAGCCGTTCAGCGTGCCGACGCTTGCGCCCGTGATGATGTCAGGCGTCCAGTCCAGCTCCTGCAGAGCGCGCCAGACGCCGATCTGATAGCTGCCCTTGGCCCCGCCGCCAGCCAGCACCAGCGCACGTTTTCCGGTATGTTCCATCGGAAAAAAGCCCTCCTGTTTTGTAGTTTTATTCATTATATCATTTTCTGTTTTAAGTTGCCATAGCAAACCGGGTCACAATCTGCGGAAATTGCGCAGTTTTTTCTAATTTTATAAGGTGCTTGCAAGTGGCAGAAAAAAAGAGTAAGATAAAAATCAATGTGGCGACGCCCGGTAGGGGCCGCACATGTGCGGCCCGCAGCTTTACAGCGGGCGTTCGTCTGCCATACACGCGCGGGCCGGGCATGCCCGGCCCCTACAGCGCAGTCACTCTTAGAAGAAGGAGCAAAAGCCTATGTCTACCAAACCGATCCTCGTTGTCATGGCCGCCGGTATGGGCAGCCGCTACGGCGGACTCAAACAGATCGACCCCGTCGGCCCGTCCGGCGAGGCCATCCTCGACTACAGCCTGTACGATGCCCGCCGCGCCGGGTTCAAGACCGTCGTCTTTATCATCAAGCACGAGATCGAGCAGGCGTTTAAAGAGGCCGTCGGTGCCCGTGCCGTGCGCGCCGGGTTCGAGGTTCGCTACGCCTACCAGCAGCTAGAAAAGCTGCCCGAGGGCTTCACCGTGCCGGAGGGCCGCGTCAAGCCTTGGGGCACTGCCCATGCCATCCTCGTGGCCGAGGAGGCCATCGGCGACGCACCGTTTGCGGTCATTAACGCCGACGACTACTACGGCCCGCAGGGCTTCAAGCTCATCTACGACTACCTGAGCACCCACGCCGACGGGGACCGCTACGCCTGGGCCATGGTCGGCTTCCTGCTGGGCAACACGGTCAGCGCCAACGGCAGTGTCAGCCGCGGCGTCTGCGTGACCGACGAGAGCCGCAACCTCGTCAGCGTGACCGAGCGCACCTGCATCGAGCCCTACGCCGACGGCATCCATTACAGCGAGGACGGCGGCAAGAGCTGGGCCGACCTGCCCGCCGACTGTGTTGTCTCGATGAACCTGTGGGGCTTCACCCCCGCCTACGTGCAGGAGGCCAAGGCCGGTTTTGCCGCGTTCCTGCAGGCCAGCCTGCCCGTCAACCCGATGAAGTGCGAATATTACCTGCCCACCGTCGTGACGAACGCGCTGGAGGCCGGCAAGGCGGATGTCCATGTGCTGACCAGTGCCGACAAATGGCACGGCATCACCTACCGCGAGGACAAGCCCGAGCTGGTCGAAGCCCTGAAAAAGATGAGCGAGGATGGGCTGTACCCGGTGGATAGACTGTTCTGATTCCGGCACATAAGAATACCCCTGGCAGTGTCATGCTGCCGGGGGCTTTTTTATTTGCCGCGCGGTAGGGGCCGCATATATGCGGCCCGGAGGTTACCCATAAACGGGCGTTTGCGAGAAGGTACCGGGCCGGGCATGCCCGGCCCCTACGGGTCGTCCGTTCCTCACGCCGTCGGCAGCACCGGCCCGCGGCCTTCCTCTTTTCTGCTTTAAAGCTGTGATCTATTATCTTTCCTTTAATATTTTACAAATGTTCGGGTTGTAATTGCCCTCTGCGTCGGGTATAATAAGGTTAGCGTTATTGCTTTGTATGCACGCCCGCTGCGGCGTTTTTCACGAAAGCTGCGTTGCAGCGCAGCATTTGCAAAAGGAGAACTACTATGATGAAGAAAACCACCTTCGGCGCCGTTCTGGCGTTCCTGTTTGCCGCTGCCGGTGCCCTGACCGCCGCCGCTCTCTATCTCTACCACCGTGAAAAGGAACTGGACGAGTACGAGCGCCTGCTGTTCAGCGACGACTACGAGGATGACGATTACGACGACGAGGATTCCACCACCTACGAGAACATCCCCTCCGCCCCCGCAGAGGAGAAGGAGTAAATGATCCTCAAGGCTTCCCCCGCGGGGGAGGCCTTTCTGCCACCACAACCCGGCTGGGCACCGACCTGACGGCGTCCGGCTTTTTGGCAATGCCATACTGCCATGGAGAAAACACAATATGCGTAAACTGCTGCTTTGGCTTGTGATGGTCGCCGTTATGATTGCCGCCATCCTGGGCGGAACGGCGGCTTTTCTTTACAGCCGCACCGGGACGGATGCCCTGCCGCAGGAGGCTGTCACCTTCGGTGAGCAGACCCTCGAGCCCAACGGCTGGAGCTGGGTCATCCCGGTGCTGGGCGATAAGGTCAACAAGACCTACGAAAGCCCGACGAACCTGACCGTGCAGAAGCTGGGCACCTTCACCGATACCGTGCCGCAGCTCGTCCTGCCCGACTGGGTCACCGCTGCCGAGCTTCAGATCACCGCGCCCGACGGCACGGTCTGGACCGGCGCACTGGCCGACTGCAATACCTATACCTATACACAAAACGGAGACTATCAGATCATCGTGACCGCGCACCACAGCAGTGCGGACAACCCCGGCGACCCCGTGGGCTGGTACGCCTACCGCGCCGGCTACACGATGGCGATGAACCCCAAGGTCACCCTGAGCACCGAGCGCGCCCCGCAGGGTGGCATCGTGGCTGTGCAGCTGTCCGGCATTCTGGACGGCGAGCCGAGCCTGGAGACCGATCTGGGCACCGTCTGGTTCCGCAAGACCGCCAGCGGCTACATGGGCTATATTCCCGTGACCTACAACGCCGAGGGCGGCGACCATACGCTGCACCTGACCTGCGGGAGCCTGGAAAAGGACATCACCCTGACCGTCACCCGCACCATGTATGATACGGTCACCGTCCCCGCCGAGGAGGATACCGGCGGCGGGGAGGAGTTCCGCAACGCTATATGGCCGCTGTACACAACGGGCAGCTCCGCCAAGCTCTGGAATGGCCGCTTTGAGGCCCCCAGCGCGGGCGCTGTCGCCATGGAGTACGGTGTCACCCAAATGGTGGACGGCCAGCGCAGCGGCCAGGCCACCGGCCTGACCTATGCCGCCGCGGACGGCGAGACCGTCACCGCCCCGCAGGCAGGCAACGTTGTCTTTGCGGGCACGCTGACCCTGACCGGCGGCACGGTGGTCATCGACCACGGCTGCGGCGTAAAGAGCTACCTGTACGGGCTGGAGACTGTCGGCGTGGAGCGCGGGCAGAGTGTGTCCGCCGGCGACCCGCTGGGCACCGCCGGGACGGCCCACAACCTGATCTACGAGCTGCGCATCGGCAGCAAATCCACTGACCCGCAGACCGCGCTGGACGGAAACAGTGGTCTGCAATTCCGCGAGGCTGAATAAAATAGCTGCACACGGCACACCCGGCCTGCCGTGCCGCTGCCGTTTTGCCGGGCATCCATAAAGGTCCCTAAAAGAGTGAGTGTGAGTATGGAAGAAGATAAGAAATCCACTGCGGTACAGCCGGAGGAGGCCCCCAAGCCGAAGCCCCGTCGCCGCAAGGCAGCCAGCCCCCAGTCTGCCGCCGACACGCCCCCTGCGCCGACGGACAGCGCCGAGCCGCCCGCCGCAGACGGGCAGAGCACAAAAAAGCCTGCCGCGTCCCCCAAGAAGCCGCGGGCCAAAAAAAACACAAAGACAACAAAGACAACAAAAACCGCAAAGCCCAAGACGCCGAAGGCTGCTAAGACGGCGAAAAAAGCCCCGGCTGACGAGACCCCAGAGCGCAAGGCCCCCGCACAGGAGAGCCCCGTTCCCGCCGCGCCGGAGCTTGCCGAGCCCAAATCCGAAAGCATGCCCGAACCGCCGGAGACCCCCGCCCGGGAGGACGCTGCCGCACCCACTGTGCCCGACGTCCCGAGTACCCCGGAGCTGCCCGAGCCTGCGGAAAAGGCCGAGCCCGCCGGGACGGAGCCCGAACCGACAGCGGACGCCCCTGCCGTCGACGATACGCCTGCGGCAGAAGCGCCCCCCGAGGCCGCCGCGGCAGACACAGCCGTCACCGACACGCCCGAGCAAACCGGGGACGTCCCCGCGGAGGACGCTGCCGAGCCGTCCGGCCTTGTTTTCAGCGATGACCTTGCCAACGATAAAGCCCTTGCCGCTGAGGCCGCCCGCATGGCGAGCATCTCCCGCACGGCGCAGCTTTCGATTGCGCAGATCATGTCCGGGCTGGAGGAGAACCCCGCGCCGTCTGCCGGGCCTGCCCCGGCGCCCGAGGCACCGCAGCATGACAGCGCCGACGACGAGAACGACGAGCCGCAGGATACGATCCCGCAGGCCCTCGGGCGCGGTGTGTTCGGCATGTTCAAGTGGCTGCTCCTCGTTGTGCTGTTCGTGCTCATCATCGCAGGCGGCGGCGTAGCATGGCTTTACCGCAGCGCCACGCCTGACATGCTGCCCGAAGTCAAAGTCACCTTTGACGGCCAGGAGCTTGCTCCCACGGCCTACAAGTGGCACGTGCCGGTGGTCGGCAGCTTTTTCAGGCGCACCTACGCCGAAACGCTCAATTCCTCTCCCGTTGTGCTCGAGGATGCCATATCCGACGCATCGCCGGATATTATCGTGACGCCGTCCGACTACAGCACCCAACTGACCATCACCGACGCCGACAAGGAGACCGTGTACGAGGGCAGCGTCACCGGCTTCCGCAGCTATCTGTTTGCGGAGAACGGCACGTTTGACGCCAAACTCGTCGTCACCGCGTCTGACAGCGCCGCCGAGGACCGCTCCAGCGTCACTGGCACCGAGACCTGGCAGTTCCGCTTCACCGTCAGCATCAAACCGTCCATCACGCTCTGCACACCGACGGTGCAGCAGGGCAGCGTGGCCGCCGTGCGTGTCGGCAGCACCATGAGCCGGACCGAACCGACGCTGACGGGCCCGCTGGAAAGCACAGGCTTCGTCAGGGCCGCCAACGGCTGGATCTGCTACCTGCCCATCCCGTGGAACGCAGAGACCGGAAACACCGAGCTGACCGTGACTGCCGACGGCTATACCGAGACGCTGACGCTGTCGGTCCGCGCGGCATCCTACTCCTACAAGGATTACAGCGCCAAGTCCCAGCTGATGTCGCCCTACATCGGCGCGGGCGATGCCCCCGATGCCGTCCGCAGGCTGCTGACGACTGACGGCGGCGAGATCCAGTGGGCCGTGGGCGGCTTTGTGCAGCCGTTCCTGGACAGCTTTGACACGCCGCTGCTCTACGGCATGACCGAGTACGTGGGCCGTTCCTACAGCGAGCGCAGCACGAACTACGGCTACGGCGGGCGCACCTCGACAAATGTCGTCATCAAGCCGAAGAAGTCGAAGGATTCTATGATTGTGCCCGCCAGCGGCCATGTGCTACTGGCCGAGGACCTTGGCGGCAGCTACGGCTACACCGTCGTCATCGACCACGGCGCGGGCCTCAGGAGCATCTTCTACGGCCTGACCGCACTGGACGTCGAGGCCGGGGACGATGTCAAGCAGGGCCAGCTGCTGGGCACCAGCGGCAGGACCGTTGTGGCCGAGCTGCGCATCGGCACCGTGCCCATCAACCCGCTCCTCGTCTGGCGCGGCCAGTGCGACGGGCTGAAATATTATTGAGTAAAAAGGCATCCATCTTTTAGGAAAAGGTGAGTGCCTTTTTTGCGTGCCGGGGCTTCCCCCTCGGGGGAAGGCAGAAGGCACAGGTACACGCGCCCCGGCATAGTATGGCGCAAATCAAACCGAGGTGAGCGCCTATGTCGAAAACATTTTGCGTGGTCGGGCACGATGCCCGCCAGCAGGCGGCGGCGCGCGTGCTGCGCCGTGCGGGTTACGGCGTGACCGCCGCCGACAATGCCGCCGCAGCCGATTACATTTTGCTGCCCATGTCCCAGGGCCGCGTCAGTGACGAGGTCGCCCGCGCACTGCAGGGTGCGGGGCAGGGGACGCTGATCTTAGCGGGCCGCCCCGGGATGCCGGTGCGGATGGCCGCGCGGGAGGCCGGGCTGCCGCTGATCGATTATTTTCTGAGGCCCGAGCTGGAATGCCTGAACGCCGTGCCCACCGCCGAGGGCTGTCTTGAGCTGCTGCTCCGCCTGCGGGAGCGCACGATCTGGGAGAGCGGCTTTCTCGTGCTGGGCTATGGCCGCGTCGGGCGTGCCGTAGCACGGCGGCTGGTGCTGCTGGGCGGGCGCGTCACCGTGGCCGCCCGCAGCCCCGAGCAGCGCGCCAATGCCCGCTGTGCCGGGTGCCGCGCCGCGCCACTGACGGCCCTGCCCACACTGCTGCCCAGCTTTGACGCCGTCATCAACACGATCCCCGCGCCGGTGCTGCCCCGGGCCCTTCTGCAGCAGCTGCCGGGCGGGGCGCTCATCATTGACCTGGCCAGTCTGCCCGGCGGCACCGACTTTGCCGCCGCCGAGGAACTGGGTCTGCACGCCGAGCACGCCCTGGCCCTGCCGGGCCGCTGCGCACCGCAGACAGCCGGGGCGCTGATTGCACAGACCGTGCTGGCGATCCTGGAAGAACGCGATCCCGACGAAAGGAGCACCGCCCCATGACCACCCAATCCAAACGCACCGTCGCCTTTGCGCTGTGCGGCAGCTTTTGCAGCTTTGCTGCGGTGCTGCCCCAGCTGCGTGTCCTGACTGCCCGCGGGTGGGACGTCCTGCCTGTTTTGAGTGCCAGCGCCGCCGGGCTGGATACCCGCTTCGGCACCGCGTCGGCCCTGCGGCAGACCTTATATGAAGTGACCGGCCACAGACCGCTGACGACCCTGCAGGCCGTTGAGCCGCTCGGCCCGCAGCGGCTTGCCGAGGCGCTCATCATCGCCCCGGCCACCGGCACCACGATGGCGCTGCTGGCCGCAGGCATCAGCTCGACCCCCGTGACGCTGGCCGCAAAAAGCCTTTTGCGCGGCGGGCGGCCCATTATTATCGCGCCGTCCACGAACGATGGGCTTTCGGGCAGTGCCCCGGCGCTGGGCCAGCTTTTGCAGCGGCGCAGCTACTATTTTGTGCCCTTCGGCCAGGACGACAGCTACAAAAAGCCGTGCAGCCTGAAAAGCGATTTCACGCTCCTGCCCGACACATTAGAGGCCGCGCTGCGCGGCGTGCAGATCCAGCCGCTGCTGCTGTAATAAGCGGGAGGGAATGCGGCATATAACGGGGTAGAGATACCCCTTGCCTTCCCCCTTGGGGGGAAGGTCGCCCCGCAGGGCCGGATGAGGGGAGAGTATGCGGCGGCCCGTTGACTGACAATGCCGCCCGGCCCGCGCGTGTAAGGCAGCCGGCTGTCTGCCGGAAGGCTGCTGGCCGCATATATGCGGCCCCTACCGCGCATTCTCCCACTTTCTGGCAATATCATAGGTTTAGGAGGCCCCGCCCATGCAGACGATCACCATCCACGGCAGACGCACCCTGCACGGCAGCATCCGGCCTGCCGCCGCCAAAAACAGCACCCTGCCGCTGCTGGCGGCGACGTTGCTCTGCGACGGTCCCTGCCGCCTGCGGGACGTCCCGCGTCTGGCCGACGTGGACACCAGCCTGGCGCTGCTGGACGCTGTCGGAGCCCGGGTGCGGCGCTGCGGGGCGGATCTCTGCACCCGTCCCGCGGACCGTCTCTGCGGCGACATCCCGGAGCATCTGGCCGGGGCCATGCGCAGCTCGGTATTTTATCTCGCGCCGCTGCTCTGCCGCGTCGGCTATGTGCGCCTGCCGCTGCCCGGGGGCTGCCGCCTCGGCCCGCGGCCCGTGGACATCCACCTGGCCGGGCTGGCCGCCATGGGGGCCGAGGTCGAATTGGAGGGCATCGCCGTCACGCTGCGGCGCACGGGGCCGCTGCATGGGGTGGATTTTACACTGCGGCTGCCCAGCGTCGGGGCCACAATGACCCTGCTGATGGCCGCCTGCTGCGCCGCGGGGCAGACCGTGCTGCGCGGCGCTGCGCAGGAGCCGGAGATCGGCGACATGATCGCGTTTCTGTCTGCCTGCGGGGCGGATATTCAGGGCGCGGGCACGCCGGTGCTGACCGTGCAGGGCGGCAGACCGCTGGGCGGAGCCTTTCACCGCCCGCTGCCGGACCGCATCGCCGCCGCGACCTACGCCGCCGCACTGGCGTGCGCGGGCGGACAGATCGAAATTGCGGGCTGCGACCCAGCCAGCTATGACTCGTTTCTGCGCTTTCTGGCCGGGACCGGCGTACAGGTCAGCCGGGTCGGAGACTGCGTGCGGCTGGCCCGTGACCCCGCCGTGCCGCTGCGGGGCGGGGCGCACCTGCGGGCCGACGCCTGGCCCGCCTTTGCCACCGATACTGCACCGCTGGCCGCCGCCGTGCTGCTGACGGCAGCGGGGGAGAGCGAAATTTACGACAGCCTGTTTGCCAACCGCTTTGCCTGTGCCGCGGGCTTTGCTGCCATGGGCGCGGCCTGCACGGTCAGGGGGCGGCAGCTGACGCTCCCGGGCGGAGCCGTCCTGCACGGGACGGACGTCACCGCGCCCGACCTGCGCGGCGGAGCGGCGCTTCTGGCAGCGGCACTGGCCGCGGACGGTGAGACCCGCCTGCGCGACCCCGGGCACATCCCCCGCGGGTATGAAAATTTACCCGCCGCACTGCGCGGGCTGGGGGCAGAGATTTCCTGAGACTGCCCGCAGACTGCCGCTCACGTTACACCACCGGGCCGGGCATGCCCGGCCCCTACGGGGGAGCCGCCCCGGCACACGGCCAATCATGGCAGCTCCACTTCTCAAATTTTTCACATTCTCATGCAAAGTCTGTCGCTTTCCACCAAAAATCCATCCGCTGCTGCGGTCTGCGTTGTCCAAAAGGGCAGGGCAGGCCGTATTTTTTTATGAATTTCTCGCTAAGGTATTGAAATTGCGCGGAAAATTTGCTATTCTTATAAACAGTTATATGTAAAAAATCACGGATTAGTGTGCCCATGCGTGGGTGCACCCCAGGAATCCGGTTTCACAACATCACTTTTAGGGGGATACACTCATGGCATTCGTTCTCGACGAAGAAATGCAAAATGTAACCAATATCAAGGTTATCGGCGTAGGTGGCGGCGGCGGCAACGCCGTCAACCGCATGGTGGAGTCCGGTCTGTCCGGGGTCGAGTTCGTCGCGATGAACACCGACCAGCAGGCTCTGCTCAACTCCAAGGCCACCCAGAAGGTCCAGCTTGGTGCCAAGCTGACCAAGGGCCGCGGTGCCGGTGCTGACCCGGAGATCGGCCAGCGCGCCGCCGAGGAGAGCAAGGACGAGATCACCAACGCGCTGAAGGGTGCGCAGATGGTCTTTATCACCGCCGGCATGGGCGGCGGCACCGGCACGGGCGCTGCCCCTGTCGTGGCCGAGACGGCCCATGACCTGGGTATCCTGACCGTCGGCATCGTCACGAAGCCCTTCGCCTTTGAGGGCAAGCGCAAGATGGCGCAGGCCGAGCAGGGCATCGCCTCCCTGATGATGCACGTTGACTCCCTGATCGTCATTCCCAACGAGCGCCTGAAGCTCATCAGCCAGGAGAAGATCACCCTGATGAACGCCTTCGAGGCCGCTGACAACGTGCTGCGCCAGGGCGTTGAGAGCATCTCCAGCCTGATCAACATTCCTGCCTTCATCAACCTGGACTTCGCGGACGTCCGCTCCATCATGAAGGACGCCGGCTTTGCCCACATGGGCGTCGGCGTTGCCAAGGGCGCCGGCAAGGCCGAGAACGCCGCTAAGGCTGCCATCTCCAGCCCGCTGCTGGAGACCAGCATTGCCGGTGCACGCGGCGTCATCATCAACATCACCTCCAGCCCCGACATCGGCCTGGAGGATGTCGAGACCGCTGCCAGCATGATCACCCAGAGCGCTCATCCCGATGCCAACATCATCTGGGGTACTGCGTTCGACGAGCGCCTGAGCGACGAGATGAGCATTACCGTCGTTGCCACAGGCTTCGAAAGCACGCCCGAGGTCGACGAGCCCATTCAGGCCCATGTTGACGCCAAGCGTGCCGCACAGGCCTCTGCCCAGCCCGCCGCACAGCCTGCTGCTGCTCCGGTCCAGCCCGTGCAGCCTGTCCAGCCGCAGGTCAGCCCCGTCATGCCCAACCCGATCTTCACCCAGTCCTTCAGCACCGGCATGGACACGCCTGTGGCCGCACAGCCCGCAGCCCCTGCCGAGGAAGAGGATGACGGCGATTACTTTGACGACCTGCTCAGCATCCTGAACAAGCGTTCTTAATGATTTTTTTGCGAGAGGATGTAAAAAGCCATGCCGTCTGAACCGATGAACATTCAGGAACAGGGTTTTCGTTCCAGCTTGTTCGGCTTTGATAAAAATGACGTGCTGGCTTACATGAACGCACTGGCCAACGAGGCCCAGCAGCACGAGCTGGAGTACAACCGCCAGCTGCAGCAGCTGCAGTCCAAGCTGGACGAGCTGCGCAGCGAGCGGGGCACCACCGACAGCCGCATGGAGGCCCTGAAGGCCGAGCTGGCTGCCGCGACCCAGCGTGCAGACACGGCCGAGGCCAAGCGCCGCGAGGCGGACGAGCAGCTGGAGACCATCAAGAAAAAGACGGCCTCCTTCCAGTCCACCCAGCGGGAATCCCAGAAAAACGCCAACATCTGGCAGTTGAAATGCCACGATCTGCAGCAGCAGGTGGACGAGCTGCAAAAGCAGCTGACCGCCGCGCGTGCGCTGAACACTGCCGCCGCCCCGGCTGCCCCCACATCCGATCTGGTGCGGGAGGCCAAGCTCGAGGCCGGCAAGATCCTGGCCGATGCCCGCCTGTACGCCGAGAGCGCAGAGCGGGAGCTCAAGCAGCAGGCCGAGACCCAGAAGAACCGCATGGCGGAAAATGCCCGCAGCATTGCGTCGGGCGTCATGCTGGTGCGGGAGCGTCTGGCTCGCGTGGACGAGCGCCTGAGCGCCGCCACGCTGGATTTAGACGGCCTGACGCAGGCCATCTATCAGGCGCTTGACCAGACCGAGGCCGAGCTGAAGGATCTGGGCACCGATATGCGCAGCTTTGCGCAGGGCACACCGGAAACGGATATTCCCGCACCGGTGCCGCCGCGCCCCGCTGCCGCCGCCAAGCCTGCCGCCCCGTCTCCCGAAAAGCCCGCCGAGCGTCTGCGCGTCAAGGCCAAGGCACAGCCCGTGCACCACACGGCCCCTGCCGCCCCGGTCCACCGTCTGCGCAACACCCGCCGCCCGATCTCCCAGCTTTTGCAGGATCAGATCGACAAATTGGGCCGGGAGGAGCAATAAGTTTGTACATAGCCACTCGGTTTTGCGCCGGGTGGTTTTTGTTTAGAACGGCTCCCCCTGGGGGGGGGAAGGCTTGGTTTGTTCACAAACCCTTCTTAATTTGTTGAATTTTCCTTCACGACTTTAACACAAATGGCGGGTATACTATAAGTGTTCTCAGGAAGGGAGCAGGGACCCGGGCCTGAGAACAGAACCCCAAGTTTTTCATCCATACTCCTCTTTTCTTTTGATGCCGAAGCGGTGCAGGACTTTCCTGCACCGCTTCGGTGTTTTTTTAGGACAGATTTCTGCATTTGACAACGTGTTTTCCTGCACCGTACTCTTGCCGAATCGTGCAGAACCCTGTATAATATAATCTGATATTGTATCGCCGCGGGGCAGACCCGGCGCACATATCCCGCAATTTCACTCCATCCGCAGGAGGCAAAATCCTATGAGAGTTGGTCTGGACATTGGTTCCACCACCATTAAATGTGTTGTGCTGAACGACGCCGGGCAGATCGTCTATTCGACCTACGAGCGCCATTTCAGCCATATTTTAGAGAAGGGCAGGGCGCTGCTTGAGAAGGTTGCCGCCGAATATCTGCCCGATGGCCGCGCCTACTTAGCCATCTCCGGCTCCGCCGGTATGGGCCTGGCCGACAGCTGCAAGGTCCCCTTCGTGCAGGAGGTCTTTGCCACCCGTGTGGCCGCCAACCGGCTGGCCCCCGGCACCGACTGCATTATCGAGCTGGGCGGCGAGGACGCCAAAATCCTTTTCCTGACAAACGGCACCGAGGTCCGCATGAACGGCAGCTGTGCCGGCGGCACGGGCGCGTTCATTGACCAGATGGCGACCCTGCTGAAGATGGGCGCCGACGAGATGGACAAGGCCGCGCAGGCCGCGACCCGCACCTACACCATCGCCAGCCGCTGCGGCGTTTTTGCCAAAAGCGACATCCAGCCCCTCATCAACCAGGGCGCACAGGCGGGCGACATCGCGGCGTCGATCTATCAGGCCGTTGTCAACCAGACCATTGCAGGTCTGGCACAGGGCCGCCCCATCAAGGGCAATATCCTGTATCTCGGCGGCCCGCTGACCTTCTCCGAGACGCTGCGCCGGAGCTTTGACAAGACTCTGGGTGTCACCGGCACCCTGCCGGAGAACAGCCTGCTCTTCGTTGCGATGGGCGCGGCGTTCTATGCCGACGAGGAATCCGACCTGCGCGAGGTTGCCAAGCGTCTCGACGACTACAGCGCCACAGCGACCTACGTCAGCCTGCCGCCGCTGTTCGCAAACAAACAGGAGTACGAGGACTTCCACGCCCGCCACTTAAAGGCCACCGTGCCCTGCCTGCCCTTTGGCGCAGACTGCGGGCCGGTACATATCGGCATCGACTCCGGCTCCACCACCATCAAGCTCGTCGTCATCGACAACGACGCGAACATTCTGTTCGAGCGCTACCGTCCGAATCTCGGCAACCCGATCCCGCTCGTCAGGGAGACGCTGCTTGGTCTCTACAGGGATCACCCGGGCCTGCAGATCGCCAGCGTGACCACCACCGGCTACGGCGAGGAGCTCGTCAAAAATGCGTTCCACTGTGACCGCGGTCTTGTCGAGACTGTCGCGCACTTTACCGCCGCCAAGCACTTTTTGCCCGACGTGGATTTCATCATCGACATCGGCGGCCAGGACATGAAGTGCTTCAAAATTGAGGACGGTGCGATCAGCAACATCTTCCTGAACGAAGCCTGCTCCTCCGGCTGCGGCAGCTTTTTGCAGACGTTCGCCCAGGCGCTGGGCTACGACGTCAAGGAGTTTGCCGCGCTGGGCCTGTTCGCCGACAAGCCCGTTGACCTTGGCAGCCGCTGCACCGTGTTCATGAACTCGTCTGTCAAGCAGGCGCAGAAGGACGGTGCCTCGATTGAAAATATCAGCGCCGGTCTTTCCATCTCCGTCGTCAAGAACGCGCTGTACAAGGTCATCCGCGCGTCCAGCCCCGAGGAGCTGGGCCGCAACATCGTGGTACAGGGCGGCACCTTCTACAATGAGGCTGTGCTCCGCGCCTTTGAGAAGGAGATGGGCGTCAACGTCATCCGTCCCGACATTGCGGGCCTGATGGGCGCTTACGGCGCGGCCCTGTACGGCAAGGCCAAGGCAGGCGCGCACGCACGCAGCACCGTGCTGACCCAGCTGGAGCTGGAGCATTTCAGCCAGAAGGTCAACACCGTGCAGTGTCAGGGGTGCGGCAACCACTGCCAGCTGACCGTCAACGTTTTTGCCGATGGAAAGCGCTTTATCTCCGGCAACCGGTGCGACAAGCCCGTGACCGGCAAGGCCAACAACGAGGACCTGGACCTCTACGCTTACAAGCTCAAGCTGCTGGACGGCTACCGCAAGGCAGCAGCCCCCGCGAACAGCCGCGGCAAGGTCGGCATCCCGCTCTGCCTGAATATGTACGAGCTTTTGCCGTTCTGGCACACGCTGTTCAGCCGCCTCGGCTTTGAGGTCGTCGTCAGCCCCTTCTCCAACCGCAAGCTGTACCAGAGCGGTCAGGCGACGATCCCCAGCGACACGGCCTGCTTCCCGGCCAAGCTGAGCCACGGCCATATTCACTGGCTGTGTGAGCAGGGCGTGGACGCGATCTTCTACCCCTGCATGAGCTACAACTTGGACGAGCACCTGGGCGACAACCACTATAACTGCCCCGTCGTGGCCTACTATCCCGAAGTGCTCGAGGGCAACTGCCCCGAACTGAAGGCGACGAAGTTCATCTACGATTACTTCAACCTCGAGCGCCGCAAGGATTTCTACAAGAAATTCCAGCAGACGCTGGACCATTATTTCCCGGGGCTGGACCGGAAGGCCGTGCACGAAGCCATTGATGCGGCCTACGACGAGTACGCCCGCCACATGCAGCAGCTGCGCGACAAGGGCACCGAGATCATTGCGCAGGCCCGCAGGGAAGGCCGCCGCATCATTGTGCTGGCGGGCCGCCCCTACCACGTTGACCCTGAGGTCAACCACGGTATTGACCAGCTCATCATCCGGCAGGGCGCTGCCGTCATCAGCGAGGACTCCGTCAGCTGGCACGAGCAGAAGTTCCAGACCTCCGTCCTGAACCAGTGGACCTACCACAGCCGCCTGTACGCCGCCGCGAAATACTGCACCGAGAACCCCGACATGGACCTTGTGCAGCTCGTCTCCTTCGGCTGCGGCCTGGACGCCGTCACCACTGACGAGACCCGCGAGATTCTGCAGGCGGGCAGCAAGCTGTACACCCAGCTGAAGATCGACGAGATCACAAATCTGGGCGCGGTGAACATAAGACTGCGCAGTTTGTTTGCGGCGCTGGAAGAACGCAAAGAGGATAAAAAGTAAGAGGCAATTCCATGGAATACATGACTCCCAATTTTACCAAGGATATGGTAAAGACCCATAAAATCCTGATTCCCAACATGGCGGTCACCCAGTTTCGGCTCATGCAGGCGGCACTGGCCAGTGAGGGCTACCAGACCGAGGTGCTCGGCAACTGCGGCAGCGAGGTCGCGCAGCTGGGCCTGAAATACGTCCACAACGACACCTGCTACCCGGCGCTGCTCGTCATCGGGCAGTTTCTCGACGCGCTGAACAGCGGCAAATACGATTTGGACCACACCGCGCTGCTCATCACCCAGACCGGCGGCGGCTGCCGTGCGTCCAACTACATCAAGCTGCTGCGCAAGGCGCTCGTCAAGGCGGGCTACGGCAATATTCCCGTAGCATCGCTGAACTTCTCCGGTCTGGAAAAGGGCAGCGGTCTGCCGCTGACCGTGCCGCTGCTGCGCAAGGTCATTGCGTCGATCTTTTACGGCGATATGCTGGTCGCCCTGCGCAGCCAGACCCACGCCTACGAGAACCACAGGGGCGACGCCGACGCCATGACCGAGAAGTGGATCTCTACGATACAGGGCTGGATCCGCGACGACAAGAACTACTCCGCCCATGACATGAAGCGCCGGTTCTACGACATTGCCGCGGACTACGCGACCATTCCCATCACCCGCGTGCCGAAGGTCAAGGTCGGCGTCGTCGGCGAGATTTATGTCAAATACTCGCCGCTGGGCAACAATGATCTGGAAAAATTTCTGGAAAGCCAGGACTGCGAGGTCAACCTGCCCGGCCTGATGGGCTTTGTGGAGTACTGCGTGGCCAACTACAAGCTGGACATCGACCTGTACGGCGGCAACAAGCTGGTGGCGGGCGGCGCGGACGCGTTCTTGAGCTGGCTGGACGGCATCGGCTGCGCCAGCTATGACGCCATGCGCAAGTACGGCTTCTACGCGCCCGGCTCGTTCCGCGAGCTGATGAAAAAGCCCGAGGGCATCATCTCTCTGGGTGCCAAGATGGGCGAGGGCTGGCTGCTGACCGCCGAGATGATCGAACTGGTCGAGGGCGGCTACGGCAACATTGTCTGCGCCCAGCCGTTCGGCTGTCTGCCGAACCACATTGTGGGCAAGGGCATGATCAATAAGATCCGCGCCCTGCACCCGGACGCGAACATCACCCCCGTGGACTACGACCCCAGCGCGACCCGCGTCAACCAGGAAAACCGCATCAAACTGATGCTGGCCGTGGCCCGCGAGAAGCTGGACCAGCCCGGCGAGGTACAGCCTGTCACCGCGGAACAGCTGGCAGGCGGCGCACCGCAGGTGGAGACGGTGGTACGATAAATGTATAAAAAAGCCGCTGGCATAATTGTCAGCGGCCTTTTTATACAGACTTCAAGCCTTCCCCCTTGGGGGAAGGTGGCCCCGCAGGGCCGGATGAGGGGTAAGTTCACGGAAATAACCCGTTTACAGGCAATCTCCGCAAGGTTGCCCCTCATCAGTCAGCGGTCGGGGCCGCTGACAGCCTCCCTCACATCTCCTCCACCTGTTTCAGCTCTACCTCCCGCTTATCGATCACCAGCAGTCCTTCCTTCTGCATCTGGCTCAGCGCATTGCTCAAGGCGCTGCGGTCCACACCAAGGTGGTCGGCCAGCTGCTGGCGGTCAAAGGGGAGCGTAAACCGCAGGCTGCCGTTTTGCCGCGCCAGCACCGAAAAGTACGCCGTGATCCGCCCGCGGATCGTCTTGGGGGCGGTGTACAGGCTGCGCTGCGCCAACCCCAGATTTTTACGCGCTGCAATGCGCAAAAGATTTTGCGTCAGTTTCCAGCGCCACGGCTCGCAGCCGCACTGCAAAAGCTGCCCGGTCTCCAAAAACAGTGCCTCGCCGTTTTCTGCGGCCACAACGCTGACCCGCAGCGGCTCGTCCGGCAGGCAGGCGTAGGTCTCGGCAAACAGGTCACCCGGCCCGGCCTGGCCCAGCAGCGTCTTACTGCCCCAGACGTCCAGGTGCTCCATGTGCACCCGCCCGGCCAGCACCACGCCCAGCGCCGGGGCTCTCTGCCCGGCCTCCAGCAGGATCTCCCCCTTGGCAAATGCCCTGCGGCGCATCCGCAGCGCGGTTACGGCTGCCTCGGCCTCGTCGGCGGTCAGTCCGCGGAACAGTGGTACATCCGGCAATTCCATAATTATGCACCTCACATGTTGTTGCTACAACAGAACTCTTGCTGCCATTGTAGTAAAATGACAGCACAAAGTCAAGGAGGCTGACCATGAAACGACAAATCATTCACATCGACCAGGAGAAATGCAACGGCTGCGGGGCCTGCGCCGCCGCCTGCCATGAGGGCGCTATCGCCATGATCGGCGGCAAGGCCACGCTGATGCGCGACGACTACTGCGACGGCATGGGCGACTGCCTGCCGCACTGCCCCACGGGGGCCATCACGTTTGAGCAGCGCGAGGCCGCGCCCTACAACGAGGCCGCCGTACAGGCCGCCAGGCAGCACAAGACCGCCCACACGCCCGGCTGCCCCGGCAGTGCGCCCAAAGCGATGCACGTCTGCCCGGGCAGCATGGCCAAGGCCCTGCACCCCGCCGAGGCAGGGGAGAGCGCCCCGACGACGGCCCCCAGCCAGCTGCGCCAGTGGCCCGTGCAGATCAAGCTGGTGCCTGTGAACGCACCCTACTTTGACGGTGCGCGGCTGCTGATCGCTGCCGACTGCACGGCCTACGCCTACGCCGCGTTCCACGAACGGTTCATCCGCGGGCACATCACGCTGGTGGGCTGCCCCAAGCTGGACGACGTCGATTACAGCGAGAAGCTGACCGCCATCATCCGCAGCAACGACATTCAAGAGGTCACCGTTGTGCGCATGGAGGTGCCCTGCTGCGGCGGGCTGGAAAATGCCGCCAAGCGCGCCTTGCAGGCGTCCGGCAAGTTCATTCCGTGGCAGGTCGTAACGATCTCCACCGACGGGCGGATTCTTGACTGATTTTTTTGCAAAAAGGGCTTGCATTCCGCAAAGCAGTATGCTATAATAACATACGTCGCTGAAACGCAGCGACGTATATGCGCGGTTAGCTCAGCTGGTAGAGCATCTGCTTGACGTGCAGGGGGTCAGGGGTTCGAGTCCCTTACCGTCCACCAATCCAAAAGGTCGGAGATGTTATTGTTACATCTCCGACCTTTTTTCGTTATCATGAGGTGCACTTCGCAGGTGGCCTATGGTTTGTCGGCGTGACGTGCCGGCACGGATTGAAAGAGATCACGACCAGAGGGCCAGAGTGGGCGGGCATTCCCCCGCCCCGCAAACGGCTAGAAATGAAAGAGAAGCCGTCCCGGAGGGACTGCTGCCGATCGGCAGTAAGCCAGAGAAGATGCCGGGTCAGCATAGAAGGATTGTCAATCCTCGAAGCGAACGTGAGCGAGAAACCCACAGCGAACTGGGCTGAGTGAAAGTAAGCCCCGCATTATCCTTAAAAAATTCCGTAGCGGATTTTGCGGACAATCCCCCTTTTGGATTGTCCGCAGTCATGCGCCACGGAATAAAAGAAATTTAACAATCTTCCTTCACGATTGGCTATAATGGGGTTTTATAAACCCACTAAGGAGGAAGATTTCAATGATGACTTGTTCGTGTTGTGGTACAACCGTTCCAAACGCTCCCTTTTGCTGCCAGTGTGGCGCATCCCAGAAACCAATTACATTAGGCGAACTCCACGGAAATTGGAAAAAAATCCATTACCGCAGAATTGGAACAAAAGGGATTGAAGGCTATGAAACCGCATGGAAAGCACTATGTGTTCTAAAAGATAAACCTGTTTCGGCTTTGATGCTGGAAGATTATCAAGCAGTCATGGACAGTATTGCTGATTATTCTTATTCAAAGCAGCAAATTAATTCTCTCCGACGAGGAAATTAAGCGGCTTTATTTTTATGCTTGCAATGCTGAGGGAAAGTATTGGGAAACCGCGCAAATCACGCTTATTCTGACACTTACAGGACTACGTCCGGAAGAATTGTTTGATCTCAAAAAAAGCGATGTGAATATAGCCGCCGGATTTCTTTATACCGCCGGAAGTAAAACCGAAGCGGGTAAAAACCGCACAATTCCCATAGCGCAAGCCATTGCTCCATTCCTGATCTACCTACTGTTCCGGCATCCGCAATGCCCCTTTCTGATTACCTCTCCACAGGGGTGCCGCATTAGTCTTGGAAATTGGAGAAAAAGGCGCTTTTTCCCTATGATGCAAGAACTCGGAATCAACCCCGTAGACAATCCTCACCGGATTGTTCCCTATTGCTGTCGTCACACCTATGCAAGTTTGGCAAAGCGCGCTGGCGTCGATACTGGAATCCTTGCAAAAATGATTGGACACGCCGACCCAAAAATCACAGAAGAAGTTTACATTCATGAGACTTTGGACGAAATGCAAAGTGAAGTTGAAAAAGTAAATCGCCTAACCTCAAATATCACTGGCGTCTTAACACTTTCCCCGCAGGAGCTCGCACACGGGGTTGCATAAAACGGAGTGCGACAAATCGTCGCACTCCGCGCCCTGCAGGGCGAAGATGTCACACCGCAACAACGGTTGTCAAGAGGCTTTCGCGGCATAAAAACAGTGTGCGCACTGATTTTATTCCACGTTCCACTTGACAACTGTTGTTGGCTGTGCGGCCTTGCAAATCAAGGCCGTAAGCGAAAGCGCAAGCGCAACGCTTACGACCAAGATTATGAAAGCGAGGAAAAATCAATGAAAAAGGCATCATCTTCAATTTCCGTTCTGGTAGTCGAGCCGGGAAAACATCCGTACCAAAAGGAAATCCCCGCCACCCTTGAAGCTATGCAAGGTTTGGTGGGCGGACTGATTGAAGTGGTTTACCCCTGGCCAGACAGCCCTGCCGTCCTGATCTGCAACGAGGAAGGAAAAATAAATGGACTTCCTCTGAACCGCTATGTACCGTCCATCCAAGACGTTATCTGCGGTACGTTCTTCGTCTGTGACGGTTCCGAGGAGGAGTTTCAAACCCTTCCCGACGAGGATATGAAAAAAATCCAAGAGCAGTTTCATTCTCCCGAATATTTCTGGAATCAATATGGCACCTTGTTTATCCATCGGTGCCGTCCGGACGAATACGACAAGCTGATGGCCAAGCACCGATAAACCATACAGTATCAATGTCAACAGAGATCACCAGCCGAGTGAGAGTAGGCTATATTTATTTTTTCTTTGCTTCGTTACATTACAGAACGAAAGGAAGGATCTCTGTGGACTTAGAAAAAAAAATCGAGGAATGGAAAAAGGCGTGCGACGCCGGAAAAGGCTGGGAATGGCTTAGCCAGCAACCTACCGAAGTCCGCGAAGCAATCCGCGCCACCGAAGATTACCAAATTTGGGAGTGGCAAGAAATCGAAAAAGCCGATTCCCATAACTGCCAAGCGCACCTTATCCCGTATGATTCTGAGCACTTTGCCTGTTCTGTCTGCGGAGCACTTATCTCCCGCTCTGGGTGTTGCGACTAAGGGCAACGCTTCGCTTAAATCACAACGCTCGGTAAAACGGTGCGACGATTCGTCGCACACTGAACGCCCTGCGGGACATCGGAGGTCTGTATGACAAATCAGGAAATATCGCAGCTGCGCCACGAATATCGGTATATGCTACTCGACAGAATGAAACAAGATTGCCTCTACTATCTTGGTGCCGGAAACCGCATGGACAAGTACCTTTTGGCCGGGAGCGTAACCGAACAAATCAAATTCATGAAAGCCCTTTGGGACAGTTTCCCCGCTGATGGAAAACCCGAATGGCTTTCCCGAGAGGATATTGCTCATTTCCAAGAACAGATGGAAGCACCACACAGTATTGATGAAATCTGCACAAGAGCGGCGGTACAAGCCGCCGAACTGAACGCCTTGTCCAGCGGAAAGCTGCGCGAGAGCGCAGCACAAGAACACGGCGTTCAGTAAAGCGGTGCGACGAATCGTCGCATATTGAACGCCCTGCAGGGCGGGGATATATCACAACCCTCGAATCCCGACAAGTGGCTTTCGCGGCATAAAAACAGTGTGCGCACTGATTTTATTCCACGTTCCACTTGCTCTGGCTTCGCTGCTTGTGTCGGCCTCTAATCAAGGCCGTAAGCGAAAGCGCAAGCGCAACGCTTACAGCCAAGATTATAAAAAACGGGGGTGAACGCACATGCAGCACTAAACACCATTAACAGCGATACCGGCTGAGTGAAAGTAAGCTCCTTTATCCCTAAACCATCAAATTCTAAAAAGAAAAAGAAAGCGAGGAAATCTCAAATGAAAATCATTGCGATTGCAAACCAAAAAGGCGGCGTGGGCAAAACCACTACTACAATCAATCTGGCTGCGGCGTTGGCGCAGAAAGGCCGTAAGGTTCTTTGCATTGACCTTGACCCGCAGAGCAATCTTTCCAGTTGTCTGGGCTTTGAACCTGACGGTATGCCTACCATCAGCGAACTTGTGTTGCACGAAGCCGCCCCCGCGCTCGCTGGTGACCTTAGCGCAACTATGATGGACTGTGTACGACATAGCGACGAAGGATTCGACTATATCCCCAGCAGTTTGATGTTGGCATCCGCTGACGTTTTCCTTGCGGGGGCCATGATGCGAGAGACGGTACTGCGGCGCCTTGTTACCGAGATCGACGCTGATCAATACGACTATGTGTTGTTGGATTGCTTGCCGTCCTTGGGTGTTCTGCTCACCAACGCGCTGACTGCGGCTGATGGTTTGCTTGTGCCGGTGCAGGCTCAGAAATTGAGCGCCGACGGCCTTTCGCAACTGATGATGGTTGCAGACCAGTGCCGGAAAGCTACCAACCCGAATTTGAAAATCTGCGGTGTACTGGTAACGATGGTAGACCGAACGGCAATGTCGGCGGCTGTGCAAGAAGCTGTCCGCGAACTGTACAAAAACATGGTATTTACAACACACATTTCTCGGAGCGTTTCTGCGGCAAACTCCACAAACGATCAGCACAGCCTCGTCAAGTACGCTGGCCGGACTGGCAACGCTGGGAAGTTGGGACGCGAATATCTCGCGGTAGCAGATGAAGTTATTCGCCGTATGGAAAAAGAGGGGGTGTAAACAATGGCTAAAATGAAGTTGAACACGTCTGCTATGCAGCACAGCAATCTTGATACCGGGCTTGCAATGCTGTTCGGCGGCTCCACCCCCACTACTGGACAGCAGCTTGAAAACATCCCCATTAACATGATCGACACCCATCCGAATCAGCACCGTTGGAGCATGAATGAGGATGAACTGAACTGGCTCACCAATAACATTGCACAGGTTGGTGTTTTACAGCCTGTTAGCACCATGAAAAAGCCGGATGGGCGTTATTTGCTGCTGGCCGGTCACCGCCGGAAATTGGCGGCAGCTCGTGCCGGATTGACTGAAATCCCTGCCTTGGTCGAACCCTACGATGAAGCCCGCGCTGATATTATCTTCAACGCAACGAACCTCGGCCAGCGTCAGCATCTACGTCCCAGTGAAAAAGCATTCGCCTACCTCGATCTGGAACGTGCAGTTGGCTCCACAAAAAAGACAACCGCCGCAATCGCAGAGCTGACCGGTGATAACGTGCGTATGATTCAGCGTTATAAGCGCCTGACAATGCTTCTGCCGGAACTGATCGAAATGGTTGATTCCGATGCCATCCCTGTATTTGCCGGTGAAGCACTCGCCAGCCTTAACTCAGAAGAACAGGTTGCTCTACTTACTGTGATGGGGGATAACGACATCAAAAAGATTTCCCTTAAACAAGCTAAGGAACTGCAAACGGCATCAACCAATGCCACCGACGATCTTTCTGAGGACGAAATTCTTGCGGTATTCCGTCCCGCCGATTATCCCGATTGGCTGTCTGATATGGTGATGAAGTTCTTGGAACTGTACAAACAGACGCCGCGCCACGTTGATGTGGAGTGTCTGAAAAACGAGTTGGGAAAAAACTGGACAGGGGTAGGCGACACCGAAACGGATGTAACCACATCCCCCAAGGGGATTCAATTTCGCAGCCGCAAAAATGATCAATCGGTCAGTTTCACTTGGGCTAAATTTGAAGCCTACTGCCGATCGCTCGCTCCTACGGATGAAAAGCCTATGGCTCTTTATCGTTCTGAACTCGGGAGCTACATTCCTTCGACCTTAAAAACCGAACAAGAAACAATGGACTATATCGTTCAAGCGCTGAGGTACTGGCAAGAAAGTCACCCTGCGATTTGAGAAATCCGGGGTGCGACGATTTGTCGCACCCCGTTAATTATAAAGGAGAATCATATTATGAAAATTACTGACGTTTTAAATGCGGAAATTATGAATGTGCTGCTCGGCGTGAACGCCGGACTTATTATACTGTGGTTAGTTTCCGATATTATGCTCAAAACATTTATGCACGAAAACGAAGTCAAATGTCACCCTCTTGCGCGTGTCACAACCGGACTGGCCGCCTTTTCGGGCATTGTAACTGTCATTTACGGTCTTTACTATATCACCACAAAAATCGTGGTGCTTTGGGCAATGACCTTGTAAGCAGTACAACAAACAATACGAACAAAAAGAAAGGCATCTATTATGTTATCCTTTAAAATCATGAACTTTACAAGGAATCTCAAACCCGGCACGCTGTTAGCCACCGCCGACGTTTGCATCGAAAGCTCCGTAACAATCTGTGGAGCACGCCTCGTGGCACGAAAGAATGGGAAAGGCTCCTTTCTTTCCTTGCCCACACGGAAAGTCGGAGATAAATACTATCCCGAAGTGCTGGTTATCGACAAACAGCTTCACAAGGAGATTGAAAAGGAACTCTGCACACTGGTAAACAACACTGATCTCTAACGTCATGGCGGTATTCTCCGCAATAGAGTACACATTATTGGACTAAGAATATGCTATGCTGACGATAGAATCCAAAAAAGTATTGCAGACAGGGAGGGTTATTATGTATTATGTGATGAAAGCGCTGCGATGGGTGCTGCTGCTTCCTATCATTGCGCTCTTGATGCTGCTCAATATATTTTTCGCCCTGCTCTATGCCTTTGGCGGCATGGTGATGAACATTCTCTTTCTTGTTTGCGGCTTTTGTGCACTTTTCTTTCTTTTTCAGCAGGATTGGCAGCTCTTCCTGATTGACTTGGTAATGGCATGGGCGTTCAGCCCCTTGGGCCTGCAAGGTCTGATGGGATTGATTGTACAGTGGGTTGCAAAAGCCTTGTCAGCATGTGTAGCGTTTGCGAATAATTGACCTTATGTTTAGGTCACAGTCATAAAGTATGGAGGTATCATTATGAAAAAGAAACTCATTTCTTTAGGGTTGGCACTTGTGCTGGGCGTTTCTCTTTCGGCATGTTTCGGCCCAACGCTGACCGAGATCGCCTTGCCGAGCGAACCGCTGGAACTTGCAACCGGCGAAACGGCCACATTGGAAACAGCGTACATCTACGATGGTGAAACACCGGAAAATGCACAGCCTGACATCACCTACACCAGTAGCGACGAAAATATCGCCACCGTGTCTGAGGATGGCACTGTTACTGGCGTAGCCGAAGGTCAGGCCACCATTACCGCTACTGTAGGTGATCTCAGTGCGGTACAGGAAGTCAATGTAACAATCCCGGTTGACCGCCTGACCGCCGAAGATTTTTCTCTCCATCTTTCTGATGGCACACAAAACATTCCGTATGCTGTCACACCCGAGAATTTCAGCGGCTCACTGACTTTCGCTGTCGCTGATGAAAAAGTCGCGACTGTTACGGAAGATGGTAAGATCACACCGGTTGCCGTTGGCGAGACAGCACTTACAATTATTGCCCCCAATGGGAAAGCTGTCAGTGTCACCGTTGACGTGTGGGATGGCCCCAAATCATTGACTTTGTCTGCCGGAAAAACTGAAATCACGCAGGGCAGCGGCACTCAAATCAGCGTAACCGACGATCAGGGCAACGAAGTATCTGCCGAAAATTTGCTGTGGGCATCCAGCGATGATACCACCGCGGTTGTTACCAATGGTTGGGTAGATATGACCGGCACGGGTGATGTCACGATCACGGCCAGCAATGAGCACGGTATCTCTGCATCCATTGATCTCACCGGCACTGCTCCCGCACCGAAAGCGGCTACCAGTACCGGGAACACTTCTGGCGGTTCGGGTTCTAACAGCACTTCTGCGGCCCCCAGCGTCGGCGGAGGTTCTGCTCCGGCGAACAATTCTGGACACGGGACATTCACGATTTACGGCGACGGTTATGCCTTTGACCTGCAAAACAACATTCGCGCAGAGGCTGGCGTCGGTGCATTGACTTGGGATAACGCCCTCGGAGACATTGCTGCGGCACGTTGCCAGCAGATTGCCACCGATTTCAGCCACAATGGTGCACAGACTGCGGAGAATATCGCTTGGGGGCCGTCTGATTCGTCCAGCGTTATCGCTGGGTGGCAGAATAGCCCTGGCCACTACGCTAACATGGTAAACTCTGGATTTACGTGCGGAGCCATCGTCCACATGTACGATGGTGACGGCTGCAACTTCTGGGTTGCTGTTTTCCAATAAAACATGAGAAAGGGTACGACGATTCGTCGTACCCTTTTTGATAATAGAAAGAAGGCTCTCGATTTGAAAAACGTATATTTGACCAAAAGCGAAAAGCAAATCATGCACGCCTTCTGGCAGACCGATCATCCACTCTCTTGCACCGAATTGCTCTCCATCTGCGAACTGAGAAACTGGAAAGATCGTTCCATTTTTTCTATGTTGAACGACTTACTTGACAAAGGACTTTTGCAGTCCGTCGGTTTCGTGCGTAGCGGAAAAACTTATGCGCGCACCTTTACGCCGACGATGTCCCAAGTTGAGTATTGGGGCGAGGTTATCAATCAGGAACACATGAGTAGCAGTCAGCTTTCGGAGTTGACCGATCTTCTTGCCAGTTACCAACGTTCATTGGATTTGGCGTAAATGAACACCACAAAAAAGAATAAATATCACAACCCACGGTGCGACAATTCGTCGCACCTTTTTTCATTGATTCCTGGAGGTCATTATGAAACCAGAAAGTTCAACTTTTGCGTTTCTCATTGCCGCTTTACTCGGATTGAAACTCGTAAAGAAGTGGATTTCCCTTAACATATCATCTATCAGGGAGTACGAGCTTAACCATCCCCTTGAAGAAGTTCCACCGGCATTTTCCATTTGGAAATTTGTCAACGTGGTCGTCACTCTGGCCATAATTATCACCTGCATTTCCCTGATAATTTTGACCTACCGCATTGGTTCCGGGACAGTGTTTTAGTAGCAGCACAATTCAGCATTTTCTTTGAGTGCGACAATTCGTCGCACCTTTTCTTTTTTGGGATGAAAATACACAAGGCAAAAAATTACAGCT
>ERZ1026941.173-NODE-173-length-29408-cov-10.124859_pt1 | contig 29408 bp, 32 predicted proteins | sample MGYA00519305_ERZ1026941 | MGnify/ENA primary metagenome ERZ1026941 (study PRJEB26926, sample SAMN06164614) | human gut metagenome | biome: ENVO:00009003; feature: ENVO:2100002; material: ENVO:00002003 | host: Homo sapiens | place: USA | collected 2012 ...
ATCGGGAAACAGTGGGATTTTGCAACTATTACCTGATCGCCAACAACTGCGTCGTGCTGCACAACTTCAGATATATCATGGAGTACAGTATGTATAAAACATTTGCGGGCAAATACAGGAGCACGGTACGAAAAATCAACAAGAAGTACCGCTACAACAAACTGTTCACCGTAAAGTACGAGCAGAAAGGGGCAATCAAGTCCCGAACCTTTTACAAGACGAGTTTCAAACGCCGGACAACGGCGTTCAACGGAAGCTGCGACATCGAACCGTACTCTATCGCAGACGTGAGCCGCACCAATTTGACGGACAGGCTCAAAGCGGAAAAATGCGAATTGTGCGGGGCAACGGGAAAGCTGATTATGCACCATGTCCGCAACCTCAAAGACCTGAAGGGAAAAGAGAGTTGGGAACGGCTCATGTCGGCCCGAAAGCGCAAGACCATTGCGTTGTGTCCGAGTTGCCACAGGCTGCGGCATCTGGGGAAAGTTTAGACTGAGAAAAATTAGCGGAGAGCCGGATACGCCGAGAGGTGTAAGTCCGGTTCGGGGGCGAGTTCTTGGAAACCTGCCGTAGAAATACGGTAAGGCGCCGGGTACTTAGCCTACACAAGACCGTCCGCAAGTTCCACGGCATCGCCGGGGTGGTCACGCAGGAGCTGAACGACGTGATAGACTCGCCCATCGTGAAGGAGGCCATCATTAATAATTCCGATGTGAAGATACTGCTTGACCAGTCCAAGTTCAAGGACAGGTACGAACAGATAGCCGCCATACTGGGGCTGACCCCCGTTCAGCGTCAGCAGATATTCACCATCAACGCGCTTGACAACCACGAGGGGCGCAGCTACTTCAAGGAGGTGTGGATATGCCGGGGACAGCATTCCGACGTCTACGGCGTGGAGGAAGCCCCCGAATGTTACTGGGCCTACACCACCGAGCGGACGGAAAAAGAGGCGTTGAAAACATACCTGCGGCACTACGGCACGGTGCAGGAGGCCATCACGCGCATCGAGGCCGACCGTAAAAAAGCGGGCAGCCCCAAGTACCTGGAGTTCGCCAGACAAGTCAACCAACATCAAAAAGTAATGTCATTATGGGAAAGCTGAAAAACATATTGTTAGGAACATTCCTGTTTGCCGCGTCCGCCCCCACGTTTGCCGGATGGCGCATCGTCATAGACCGTAACTGCATCGCAACGGTGGGCGCCAACCTGACCTCGCAGAAGCTCATCGAGGGGCAGCACAACCAAAGGCTGGACTCCATAGCCTCCAAGAAGCAGAAGGTGGAACTCTACACCGTGAGCATGGCCACCATCAAGGAGCTGTACAAGCTCTCGATGGAAAACATCTCCGGTTTCGGTACGGAGAGTCTTTACTACAAGGAAATCGGAAGTTGCGCCTTCGATATCCTCAAAGACGTGCCGGAACTTATTGAAACGGTGGGCAGGGCGAAGTTTACGAACAAGCTGCTTTGCCTCAATGAACTCGGCAACCTCGTAGCCGAGACCCAACAACTGGTGGGCGACTTCGTGAACATCGTGAACAACGCCAGGGTGCAGAACCCGCTCAAAGGGGAAGCCACGGCGGAGAGGAAAAGCGACGGGTACAACCTGCTCGACCGCTACGAGCGGCTGACCCTGGCCAACCGCATATATACTGACCTTACGAAGATACGCTACAAGGTGGAGGGAATGATGCTCATGGCACAGTATGCCACAGCGGACGACCTCTTCTTTGCCATCGACCCGGAGGGCTGGGCAAACGTGGTGACCATGAAGAACCGTGTCGGCAGCCTTGTCCAGTCATGGAACGGGCTTGTAGCTTCCAATTACTGAACCAGACAACAAGAGCCATGGACTATAATATAAAAGGTATAGGAAATTACAGGGCGTTTTTTGTTGCCGCCTTTATGGCAATCGCCGTCCTGTCGCTTCCCGTCAGGGTATCGGCCGGAGTCATCCCCAAAGACCTCCCGACTATCGAGGCCCTGATTGCCTTGCACAAGGCCGTCAAGAAGGACGAGGACAAGGCCATGCAGCGTGTGGCCGCCAGCTTCGGCGAGCAGTCGCTCCTCACCAAGGGGGCCGGCAAGTTCAACGACGTGCGCACCACCCTGAACACCAAGCTGGACAATGCCCATTCCTACTTAGTGCTGGCAGGCGCCATCTCTTCCACGGCCAACGCGCTGTACCGGTTGGTGAAGGAATACAAGGACTTCACCTCCAACACGTTCGGCCATGTCAGCAAGAAGCCCTTCGTGGCGTGGTACTATGCCGACGCCAACCTGGCCATATCGAGGGAAGTGAAGCACTGCTACAAGCTTTATGCGTCGGTGGCCGCTTCCGGCATCAACCTGATGAAGGCTTCCATGGACGAGAAGCTGAACCTGGTGATGACGCTGAAAACCACCATCGACAGGGCGAGGTACATCATCGACAACGCGAACCTGTACTGCTACCTCATTACCGACTGCGGATGGAAGCCGGATTACATCTGGGAGATACTGAACTCCGAGGTCAAGGATGAGATAGCGAAAACGATAATAGACAAATGGAACAAAGGATATGAAAGTTAAAGAGGCCATATTATTGCTGTGTGTAGTCTTCGCCCCGGTTGTGGCGGAAGCACAAGTGCCCGTCCGTGACAACGAGAAGAAGAAACAGTGGCAGTCCATGGAGAACGGGCCGTGGGACTTCGCGCCCGACTGGTACTATTATTTCCTGCACAAGGGTTACTCCGGCGCGGAAATGTATTGGAAATGGGCGGGCTTCAAGTCCGGCTTCCGTGTCCGCTTCAAGGAATCCAAGTCGAACATCAAACGCATCATGCCCACACGGGTCATATCCGAGGAGACCCAGCGGCAGAAGCTGGAGAAGGTGGAGGAAGAACGCAAATATGTGGAAGAGCTGTACAAGGAGGAGCTTGTCCGGGAGGCCGACCGCGCCGTTGACCTGGTCTATCCGGCCTACAAGGACGAGTTCAACCGGATGCAGGACTGCATCACCGACGGCCTGCTCTATTGCATGACGAAAAGCGGCGGAAAGTTGAAGCCGCAGGTGGACGAACTGGGCAGGCAGAATGAAATCCTTTGCGCAGGTATTGCCTATATCCGCAAGACGGGCGTGGGCTACGGACTGGAGAACGCCAAGCGGCAGCAAGCCTACGAAGAAGCCAAAGGAAAGATGGAGGCACTCGTGAAACAGACCGCCAACCTCTGCGCCGTGGCCGCCACACATTATTAGAATTAAAATGTATTACATGAAGATAAGAATACGATTATGCAACTGTCTGCTGTTTTATTGACCATAGGCCTTCCGGCCATCGACGAGAGCCTGGACAAGCTCCTTGTCGCCATGGAGACGTTCCCCAACGTGGCCGTGCTGGGCGACGCGGTGGGACTGGCCCGTATCATCGGGCTGCTGCTCGCCCTCTGCGTGGGTTCCTACGAGTGCTGGATGATGATGCTCGGACGGCGCGGCATGGACGTAATGAAGCTCCTCCGCATCGTCGGCATCTCCATCTGCATCTCTTCCTCCTCGTGGATATGTGACGCCCTGCAGGTGCCCGGCAAGGGACTTGAAAGCGCGAGCAAGGCGATGGCGCAGGCCAAGAACAAGGAGGTGGCCGCCTTCGAGCTGAAGGTGGCGCAAAAGCAGAGCGAGTACCTGGACCGGCTGCGCACCGTACAGGATTCCATCGCGACCGCCCAGCAGGTGGCCGCCATCGGTCAGGACGCCGCATGGTGGGACAAACTCATCTACAACGTGGAGAACCTGGGCAACACCATCAACAACTACGCCCAACGGGCGGTGGTGGCCACGGAGACCAAGGTCAGCGAATGGATTAACGACGTCATCCGCTTCGTGGGAGAGCTGATTTTCCAGATGTCCTACTACGGCATCCTCGTGGCGCAGCGCATCTTCATGGCCATCATGATGATATTCTGCCCCATCATGTTCGCCCTGTCCCTCGCCCCGCCGTGGAACTCGGCGTGGAGCCAGTGGATGTCCAAGTTCCTTTCCCTCTCGCTGTGGGGCTTCGTGACCTACATGTGCCTGTACTACGTTGACTTCATCCTGCTTTACAACCTGCAACAGGATTTGGTGGCCTACGAGCACCTGCTTCACGGTTCGGTCAACTCATGGTCGCAGATCGGCGCGTTGGGGCTGCAGGGCATCGGCTCCAACTGCATGTACGCCATGGGAATGCTGGTCGGCGCGTACATTATACGTTTCGTCCCGGAAGTGGCCTCGTGGCTCATCCCCGGCGGCGTAAGTTCGGGCGCGGCCACGGCGGCAGGCTCCACGGCGACGGGCATCGCTTCCATGGCAGGAGGTGCGGCCGGTTCGGTGGCCGGGGGCGCGGTTTCCATGATCAAGCCCAAATCAGGAAGATAAACCTAATATTTCAAGAATATGCTCATAGAATCACTGGCACAGAAAACAAGGCTCGCCATGATGACGGTGCTGGCCACCATAGGCGGATGCGTCGTCATCTGCGGCTTCACCGTATGGTGCTGCATTTCCCTGGTGAACAAGGAAAGGGACCAGATATACATCCTGGACGGCGACATCCCGTTCCTCGCCCAGCGGGCGCAGCTGGAGGCCAACTTCACGATGGAGGCCAAGGCGCACATCCAGCTCTTTCATCAGTATTTCTTCAACCTGCCGCCCGACAACGACTACATCAAATGGACACTCGGCAAGGCGATGTACATGGCGGACGGCACGGCCTTGAAGCAGAAGCAGGCGATGGACGAGAACGGATTTTACTCCGACATCATCTCCTCCTCGGCGGTCTGCACCGTCATGTGCGACTCCATCGACTTCGACGAACAGGAACGGAAGTTCACCTACTACGGTACGCAGCTCATCAAGCGGCGCACCCGTGACCTGAAGCGTTCTTTGGTCACGACCGGATATGTCGAGTCCGTGCCGAGGACGCGGAACAATCCCCACGGATTGCTGATTACCAACTGGAGGACGCTCGAAAACAAGGATTTGGACTACTAAATGCAATTTGGATATGAGAATCAGAAAGAAACTTCGGGAAAGCAGGCTAAGGACGCACTTGCAAATCCGCGCATGGCTGCAACCCAAACTGGGAAAGGCCGGGGAAAGACTCCGGTTGGCCGGTCGCATCCGTCTGGCGAACATTTGGGCACGGAAGCATCCGAAAAGGACTTTTGCCTGTGTTACGGGAACATTGTCGCTCTTACTGGTATGCTCCCTTGTCATGAACAATAGCAAGCCGGACGGGACGGACAACGCACACGGCATCGGCGTCATTGCCAATATGGAACCCTTGTTCCAAGGCTTCCGCACCATACAGTCGAACAAAGGCCTGCACCGTGCCACCATGCTGGAGCTGGCGGACAGCGGACGGGCCATCCGACGGGAACTTGACTCCCTGATAGCCATGCCGAAGAAGTCGCACGGTGACTCCCTGCGGATTGTCAGGCAGTACAGGCGGCTGGAGAACATTGTAAAATTCATCAATAACGGAGAACATGATTAAAGTCAATTTCAAACAACCCAAGTACATCTTCCCGGCCGTCATCTTCATACCGCTGTGCGCCCTGGTGTATTTCGTGATGCAGACCTTCGGGGGAGGCGGAGAGCCGGAACAGGCCGTGGCCACTGACCGCATCAACACGGAACTACCCGAAGCACACGCAGAGGAAGCAGGGGACAAGATGTACGAGATGTCGCGCCGCTTCGGCGACGAGGACGCCTTTACCGCCGTGGGCGGCATCGGCGAGGAAAAGGAGGAGAAAGAGGAGCCGGGACACGGCTACAGCGAGGAGGAACTGGACGAGCTGGACGCAGCGGAAGCGGAGCGAATCCGGCAGCAGCAGGAAATGGAGGAACTGGAACGCTCGCTGGCGGAGTCCAGGCGGCACATCAATTCATACGCCTACGGTAATAATACACCTTCAGACCGTATGTCTGATGGAAGCAGTGGCATGGGCTACACTTCGCAGGACGACTTCGCCCGTGACCTGGAGGAAATCCAACGCCGCAGCTACGAGAGGCAGAAGGCCATCGGGCGCGGCCTTGGGTTCGGCGACCCGGAAGCGGAAGAGGCGGCCAAAAGGCAGCGTGCCGACTCGCTGGCGAGAATCCGCAAGGAAGAGGCGGAACGAAACCGCCCGAACCTTGTCATCAAGTCTGCCGACACCAATGCGGACAAGTTCCATACGGTGGCCGCTCCCGACGGTACGGCGGAAGCCAGGCTGATACGCGCCATGATAGACCAGACCACCAAGGCCAAGGAAGGCACGCGCCTGCGCTTCAAGCTGCTTGACGACGTGACGGTGAGCGGCACCAAGTTGAGGAAAGGCACTTACCTCTACGGCACGGTGACGGGATTCTCCAGCCAGCGAGTGAAGGCTACCATCACCAGCATACTTGCCGGGGACAAGTTCATCAAGGTCAAGCTGTCCGTATTCGACAACGACGGCATGGAGGGCTTCTACGTGCCCGAATCCTCGTTCCGCGATTTCGTGAAGGACGCTAGCTCCAACGTGGTGCAGCAGGACATCAACATCGAGTCCGACGGCGGCTACGGCTCCGGCATATCCGGCGAGGCCATTGCCTTGCAGGCCCTGCAGAACATGTACAACTCCGCCACTTCCGCCCTGTCGTCCAACATACGGAAGAACAAGGCGAAAATCAAGTACAACACCATCGTCTACCTCATCAACTCGGACGATGCAAGGTGAACATGATTTGAAAAACAAATACATACTTACTTATATGAAAGCAAGAACCATCTTACTGACTTTGCTCTGCGCCGTGGGCATGACCGCCTACGCCAACGAGAAAATCTATGTCAACCGGGACGTGACCACGCACATCGTCATGCCCGAACCCATCAAGCTGGTGGACATCTCCACCCCAAAGATTGCAGGCAACCAATGCACGGACAACATCGTCCGCATCAAGCCGTACCACGATGAGGGCGATTCCATACGGTCCGGCGGCTACACGGAGAACGAGCTGCTGGGCACCATCACGCTCATCGGGGAAAGACACATCGCGCAATATGACGTCCTTTATACCGAAGAGCCAGGACAGGCGGCCGCCATCTTCGAGGTGCCGTACACCCACACGCAGTCCTACATCAACCCTGAAGTCACCATGCCCATGTCCGAGATGGCACGCTATGCGTGGGCGGTGTACGGCAGCAGGCGCAAGTACAACCAGATCTTGACGAGGGCGCACGGGATGAAGGCCACGGTCAACAACATCTACGCCGTCGGGGATTACTTCTTCATCGACTTTTCGCTGCGCAACAAAACGAAGATTCCCTACGACATCGAGGAAATCCGCGTGAAGCTCACGGACAAGAAGGAAACCAAGGCGACCAACTCGCAGACCATTGAACTGTCGCCCGTGTTCACGCTCAACTCCACGAGGAAGTTCAGGAAGGACTACCGCAACGTGATGGTGCTGCCCAAGCTGACCTTCCCCGACGAGAAGGTGTTGCGCATTGAAATATCCGAGAACCAGATCAGCGGACGGGTCATCGTGCTGACCCTCGAATACGAGGACATCCTCCATGCGGACGGCTTCGATGCCGACATCCTGAAGGACGCTGCCTACTATCCTTATTACTACATCTCTTATTCTGACAAATGATGAAGAAGTTTCTGATTACCTTATGCTGTGCGGCCGTTTCCATTGGCGCATCCGCACAGGACGGCAAGCTGGCGGTAAACGCCGGCTTCCTGTTCCCGTCCACCCTGAACGCAACAATCGGCTACGAGCGTCCGTTGTCATACGGGAATGCCGTGGAACTGTACGGCGAGGCCGGCACCCATTGGCAGGAAAAGGATTTCTGGAAAGGCTACTATTGGGACGGCGGCATCGTCTACAAGCACCGGCTGGTGCGCTATAAGAACGGTATGCTGCGTTTCCGCTTCGGCCCGCAGTTCGGCGCGGTGCAAAAACGGTTCTTCATCGGATTGGAGGGAGGGTTTGAATACAGCTATGTGTTCCGTAACGGCTGGGAGTTCGCCCTGATACAGAAGAACAACGTGAACTTCCTGCACGGCGACACGTTCCGCAACGGGTTGTTGCTTGGAGTGAAGATACCTTTTTAACCACTTGTAAACAAAACAGAAGGCATGGCATTTGAAGAGACAAGGGAACAGCAGCAGATGTACAACTACTTCCGCAGCTGCATATACATCTTCCTGATTATAGAGATTGTGATGAACCTGCCCGTCACAGCGGACAACCGTGTCACGCAGTTCATTCTCGACCTGTTGGGGCGTTTCAAGGTGTTCAACACCGTATCGGGCTGCAAGGTGGCGGAGCTGGTGTGCATCTGCATCGTCTGCATAGGGACGAAAGCGAAGAAGGCGTTGAAGTTCAACGTGCGCACGATGGTGGTCTATCCCGTGCTGGCCGGGCTTACCCTTGTCGGGCTGTGCTTCGTGTTCCACGGGATGTATTTCGGCGTCAGCTGGTTCGGCTTCCCTGCCAACCGCATCCTCTACGCCATCTGCTCGGTTGTCGGCACCATGCTGGTGCATCAGGGGTTGGACGGTATCGCCAAGTATTACAACAACAAGGTGGGCGAAGACCGCTTCAACTTCGAGAACGAGTCGTTCCAGCAGTCGGAGAATCTTGTCGCCAATGACTACTCGGTGAACATCCCAATGATATATTATTGGAAGCGGAAGATGCACAGGGGATGGATAAACATCATCAACCCCTTCCGTGGGACAATCGTGTTGGGAACGCCCGGTTCGGGCAAGTCCTTCGGTGTCATTGACCCGTTCATCCGGCAGCACGCAGCCAAGGGCTTCGCTATGATGGTGTACGACTTCAAGTACCCCACGTTGGCGAAGACGCTCTTCTACCAGTTCTGTAAGAACAGGAAGGCCGGCAGGCTGCCTGCCAACTGCGGATTCCGCACCATCAACTTTACCGACGTGGAGTATTCCGACCGCATCAACCCCATTCAGCGGAAGTATATCCCCGACCTTGCGGCGGCGTCGGAAACGGCGGCTACCCTGCTGGCATCGCTCAACAAGGGCGGCGGCGAGAAGAAAGGCGGTTCGGAGGCGTTCTTCACCAACTCGGCGGAGAACTTCCTCGCGGCCATCATCTACTTCTTCGTCAACTTCCACCCCGTGGGCTTCAAGGACGGCAGGAAGCTCAGGCGCTTCATCCTACACGAGGGAAAGAAGCTGGAAATCGTCATCAGGAATTGGGACGACTTCAACGCCATTGACAAGGACGGGAATGTGGTGCTGGATTTCGTGGACGAGAAGGGCAACGATGTTTCCACAGACGAAGATAGGATGTTCGTGGACTTGAACGGTTACAGCTATAAAGACCGCACAGGGAAACTGATACGTATCGACCGCTGCTGGTATGAGGACAAGGACGGCAACGAGGTGGAGCCGGACACTGTCACGGGGGAATATTCGGACATGCCGCACGTGCTCTCTTTTCTGGGCAGGCCATACGACCAGGTGTTTAACATCCTGATGCAGGACGACAAGATTGCTTCTCTCATGGCACCGTTCAAGAGTGCCTATGAGAACAAGGCCAACGACCAGCTGGAAGGCATGGTGGGAACGTTGCGTGTCAATGCGGCAAGGCTCGTGTCGCCGGAGGCCTATTGGGTGTTCACCGGGGACGACTTCGACCTGAAGATTTCCGACAGGGAACATCCGAGCTACCTCGTGATAGCCAACGACCCGGAGAAGGAGCAGGTCATCGGCTCGCTCAACGCCCTTGTGCTGAACCGTCTGATAACCCGTGTGAACTCCAAGGGGAACATCCCGGTGAGCATCATCGTGGACGAGCTGCCCACGCTGTACTTCCACAAGATAGACCGCCTTATCGGCACGGCGCGGAGCAACAAGGTGGCCGTGACATTAGGTTTTCAGGAACTTCCGCAACTGGAGGCGGACTACGGCAAGGTGGGTATGCAGAAAATCATTACCACGTGCGGCAACATCTTCATGGGGGCTGCCCGTAACAAGGAGACGCTGGAATGGGCGCAGAACGACGTGTTCGGCAAGGCCAAGCAGACCTCGCGCTCCATATCCATCAACGACCAGAAGGTGTCCACCACCATATCAGAGAAAATGGACTACCTCGTTCCGGCGGCGAAGATAGCGGACATGGCCACCGGATGGCTGGCCGGACAGGCGGCGCGCGACTTCACCGCCACGGACGAGAGTATGTTGGAGAAGTTCGACATCGAACAGTCGGAGGAGTTCAAGACCACCAAGTATTTCTGCAAGACGCACTTCGACATGAAGAAGATTAAGGACGAGGAGGAACACTACGTGCCGCTGCCCAAAATCTACGAGTTCAAGAACGACAGGGAGAAGGAAATTCTGCTCAACCGCAATTTCAAACGGGTTAATCAGGAGGTAGAGGATATGGTCAAGGAACTGCTTGGAATGAGCTAAGTGATTGTCTAACTGTTTCTGATAACATATTGAAAGATAATGATATATGAATATTGGTTCGACTTCCTATCTGCCTGAACCGCTTCCTTTGTTGAGCGGAAGCGCATTGAAAATCATCGCCGTGGTTTCCATGGTTATTGACCATTACGCATATTATCTTATGGATGGCAATACAATGGCTTATGAGGTGATGCGGTGCTTCGGGCGTATCGCCTTCCCCGTGTTCGCTTTCCTGGTTGCGGAAGGTTTCGCCCATACGCGGAACAGGATGCGGTACTTCCTTTCCCTCATGTTGTTCGCAGTCGTCAGCGAAGTGCCGTGGTATCTGTTGAACGGTGCGGACGGCACGCACAACGTGATGTTCACGCTGGCCTTGGGAGTGGCGGCATTGGCCGCATTCGAGAGGCTCTGGGAACATCGCATTCTATGCTATCTTTCCATACTGCTGACAGCATGGTTGGCGGCATGGTTGGAAACGGACTACGAATGGAGGGGTGTACTGCTAATTGTGGTGTTCTATCTGTTAGGATTTGGCAAGGGTAAATTCGTCACTTTGCACAGGATGATGCAACTGCCGTTTGCCTTTCTGCTGATGATGCGCTACGGCATAACCGGTGCGCTGCTTGCGTGTGCGGTCATCTTCCTATATGACGGAACAAGGGGCTTCATACACGGGAATGTGGCAAAATATGGATTTTATGTTTTTTATCCTGCACATTTACTGCTCTTTTTTTGCTTGTCAGTCAATGTTTTAAGGCTATGACAAAATGATTCTAAAAAATTAGCTACCTTTGCAATAAATCTTTGCTAAGTCTTTATGACGAAGCTGTTTAATGCTAACAACCAATTTATTGAATATATGAAAATATCATTGGTATCGGATAAGAATCAGATTATTGCAAATATCAAGACCATTGAAAAGTATTTGATGGGTGATTCAGACAATGATTTTGACATAATGGCTAAACATATAAGTCATGGACGGGTGTTCATCGCCTATAAAATTGATGGTGATTTCCATTTTGCACCAAGTAGATTCATTGGCTACGCCAACAATACATTAGAACGGCACAAACAAAATCTTGACAAACACGGAACTATAACGACACAGCAAATTACCCGTATTCTAGGACATTCCAATATATATTCACAAGAACTGGAAGATGCCTATAAGACTTATTGTTTTTGGTTAGGCAAACAGCCATCTAAGAATAATAGAAGTTATTGGTGTTTGGAGGACGAAATTCCATGGGAATCTGGTAATAGCCACTTTTTTGAGGGAGGTAGGAAATTAGTGACCCATATGAAAATAGAACGTAACAGCAAAGTCGTTGCTGAAGCCAAATCTATATTCAAAAGGAATCATAATAACGAGTTGTATTGTGAAATATGCGGATTCAATTTTAAGTCTGTTTATGGTGAAATTGGTAAAGATTTCATAGAAGCTCATCATAAAATTGGATTAGCAACAACAGATGGTGAACACAAAATTGAGCCTTCCGACTTCTTAATGGCCTGTTCCAATTGCCATTCTATGCTGCACAGGGCTAATATATCAATCAATGAATTAAAATCAATTATAAAGGGATGTTCACACAAAAAGTAATAGAAGAATTGCAATCTTATGTTTATGCATTGGTAGACCCAAGAAATGACCATATCTTCTACATCGGAAAGGGCAAGGGGAACAGAGTATTCCAACATGCAGAAAATGCTCTTCAAGAGAATATTGACGGTCACAATCTTAAACTTGAAACAATTCGTTCCATTCATCAGGACGGCTTAAAAGTTAAGCATTATATTATCAGGCATAAATTGTCAGATGAAACCGCTTTTTTGGTGGAGTCTGTACTTATAGATATGCTGTCATACACTAAATTCAACAAGGAGAACCTGCTCACAAACATTACGAGTGGTCACCATCAATGGGACGAGGGTATAAAAACCACAGAAGAATTGTGCTTATTATATGATTGCCCAAAGATAACCCTCCAAGAAGGTGAATTGCTACTTCTTGTGAGTCTTAATAAAAGTTATGACCAATCTAAATCAACGGGCATTTATAAGCGAGCTAACGATTATGAATCAACCCGTAAATATTGGCCGATAAGCAAATCTATGATTACAAAAATCACCTATGTACTAGGTGTGTATAAGGGTATTGTAAGAACAGTATATAAACCAACAAAATGGTTGCCTTACAAGTGTGCAGATGATGGAACACAATTCAAAAAAATACGTTATGGATTTGAAGGGATTCCTGTTCCTGACTCACTCTACTTAAACACTGATGTATCAGAATATCCATTTGGTAGCGGAAGTTCGATAAGATACATAACAAAATGATATATTAGATATTGTATCTTAAATCATTCTTAAAACTCCGATTACTTCCCGAATGTAATTGGGGTTTTCTGCATATCCTATATCTCTGAGCCATAACAGATAATTTCCTCCCTTATATCTGTACTGAACCTTGGTATAATATGCCCGGACACTTTCCGTCCAATGGTCAAACTCAAAGTATTTCCCTGTCCGTGGGTTGGTCAGGCCGAACAGATTGTGCTTGTTCCTGCATACCGGGGAGGTGAACCATCCGGTTTCAAGGATGGCCTGTGCCAATACGATTTTCGGATATTGTATTCTGTTTTGTATAATTTCCGCATAAAGATTGGGAATGGTCAGTTCGGGAAGCTCTGATTTTAGGGATGTCCTTTTGTTACCTTTTTGGCCTTTTCCCTTATTCTTTTTCTTTATCGGGGTATTTATGTGCAAGGTGTCGTTTCTGACACTTTGCACAATGTTGCTGATTGTATCATCTTCTTTTGCAGCTGTTTGCATTGTTTCCTTTCCGGAATCGGGCATTAAGTCTGAGTCTTTGGTAATGGTGTAAAACTGTGCGGAAGCCGTGATGGGCAGAAGCAACAGCATCAGTGACGACAGAATAGTGTTGTGCATTTCTTTTTCTCGTTTGGGTGAAAATACTTTTGCAGGGTGTTCAAGCGGTTCCGGCCGCAAAATTAACCCGTAAAAACAAGTTTGAAGAAATGGACAACAGAAATCTATCCGAAACGCTGCCCTACGGAAAGCTGGCAATGTTGGGCATTGACAGGGAAAAGGCAGACCTCCTGCCGCAGGAAGTGAAGGAAAAGCTGCTCTCCGGCGAAATCACGCCCCTTGTGCAAGTATCCATCCGTGCGCAGAATGGCAATGCTGTCACGCTGCCGCTCAAACTCCAGATGGTGGCCGACAGGCAAGGCAACCCGGCTTTGATGGCCTATCCCGTCAGGGCGGCTCTCGAAACGGAACGCAACAAGGCTATCGCCCTGACGGAACAGGAAGCGGAACGCCTCAGAAAGGGGGAAGTCATCCAAAAGGCCGTGGATGTGAACGGCGAAAAGACCCGGCAGTACCTCCAGCTTGACCCGGAAACGAAGTCCGTCATTCACCGCCGCGTAACTGAAATACGGCTGGAACAAAAGCTGAAGGACATGGAGAAGGTGAACGACATCGAGCTGGGCACGCAGCAGAAGCAACAGGTACGTGACGGCAAGCCCGTGGAACTCAACGTAGGCGGCGAAAAGGTGTCGGTCGGCGTTGACCTGAGGGAGCCGCAGGGTTTCAAGGTCATCAAGGGCGACCTGAAGGAATGGGAACGGCAGCAGAAGCTACGCTACGATGAGTTACACCCGGAATACCTCGGACTGGTGCAGACCGACAGCAACCGTTGGGAATACCGGAAGGTCGTGGACAGGCAGTCACAGGAACGTGCCATGAAGCTGCACTCCCCCAAAGAGAATGCCAGCCAAAGTCTCAAACGCTAAATTTATCCGCTTATGGCAAAGAAACAAGAACAGGAAACTGCCGCTGATATGTTGCGGCAGTTCGACTCGCTGAAACAGAAGCATCCCGACGCGATGCTCCTCTTCCGCAAGGGGGATTTTTACGAGATGTACAGGGAGGATGCGGTCAAGGCCGCCGCCGTACTGGCCATCACGCTGACCAGCAGAGTTCTTCCCGGTGAGAAAGACCCCGTCAAATACACCCTGTTTCCCTATCACGCCTTGGATGTATATCTTCCCAAACTGATACGCTCCGGGCAGAGGGTGGCCATCTGCGACCCGATTGAAACGCCCAGGCAGAAAAAGGAAGAAAAAGCCGACCTGAAAGCCGGAGAAAAGTCAAAGGTAAAAGAAGAAATCATACCCAACAATACCGATATGGCAAAGAAGAAGAAAGAACAGGCCGTGCAGGATAAGCCTGTCCAAACTGACCCCAATGAGGTGAAGGAGAAACCTGCCCGTCAGAAAAGCACGGAACAAAAGGCAGGTACGGAACAGAAAGCTGAAGCGAAGGCGGATGCCAATGTGGAGCAACAGGCCGAGGCGAAGAAGGAACGCAAGCCGCGCGAGCCGCAGATGGTGACGGCCGACGGCGGCAAGGTGACCCACGGCCATGCCTACCAGGGCAAGGACAACCCGGAGGACTGGTACTTCACCGCAAAGATTGACGGTCAGCAGCTCAAGCCGCAGAAGATGGACGCCGCTGACCTCGCCGCTTACCAGAAGAAGGAGCTGACCGTGCCGCAGCTGATGGAACGCTACTACCCGACAAAGCTGATGCCGAAAGTGTCGGAGGACACCTACAGGTTCCCCCGGCAGATGGAGGGTGCGGAAGGTTCCGTCGCCATCGAGAAGTTCAATGTCTACAAGGAGAAGGACGAGCAGCGTCCCGACTTCGGCAGGTACAAGTTCTATGCCCAAGTGGGTGACGCAAGGATGTCCGCCGTGGCCTCGCGCCAGGACCTGAACGCTTACTTCGATCGGGTGATGACACCCAACCAGCTCATCGAGAAGAACTTCGGCGAGCGGCTGCACCTGAAGTCCGCCTACGAGAAGTACCGGCTTCCCGAAGGCGTTGACCCAAAGGGTGTCCGTGTGGCGAAAGACCACACCGACAACAAGTGGAAAGTGTACGTGGACATGGGCGACAAGGGCAAGACCGCCCGGCACGAAATCTCCTTTGACGACGGCTATTCGCTTTTCAAGACCCGCACCGCCACACGCGAGCAGATTGCGGCCAAGTACCTCACCCCGGAAATCAACGGGCTGCTCTCGGCCCAGACCAACAGGCTGGAGAAATCAAACTCAATGAAAATATAAGACGAATCATTTTTGAATCAGAACCGACAAGTATTAACATCAAAAGAACAGGAATATGTCAGCAACAATGAATCACGAGGAGCTGGTAGAACTCCTCCAGGAAGGCAAGATAGGCTATCTCCGCTTCGTGCTGGAGGGCGAGAACGGACAGGACTATCTGGAGTGGTGCCGTGCGCACGGCACGGACCCTTCGGACGAGTCCGCCGAGTTTTATGTGGAACAGACGGACATCATGCAGATGGAACGCCAGCTAATCGATGACGGGGACTATGGCATCTGGAACTAACCCTTCATCTGCCAGTTCCGGACAGGCGGCCATAGACCGCTTCGCCGAGATGATGATCGGGCGTATGGAGCAGATGAAGGCGTCCGACTGGAAGAAAGGCTGGATTGGCGGTGCGTCGGGGTACGCCGGACTGCCACAGAACGTGGGAGGACGCAACTATTCCGGCTCCAACTCCTTCTTTCTCCAACTCCATACGGCGGCCAACGGCTACGACCTGCCTGTGTTCCTCACCTTCAAGCAGGCGCACAACCTGAAAGCCCACGTTCTCAAAGGCGAGAAGGCCTTTCCCGTCATCTACTGGGACATGCTCGTAAAGGACAAGGACGGCAAGAAGGTCAGTTCGGAGGAATACCGGGCCATGAACAAGGAGGAGAAGGAAGGCATGGAGGTCATCCCGTTCATCAAGGCGTTCCCCGTGTATAACGTGGCACAGACCAACCTGGCCGAAGTGCAGCCCGAACGGATGCAAAAGCTCATGGACAGGTTCAGGATACCCGAACTCCGCGACACGGAAGGCATGTACGCCCACGCCGCGCTTGACAGGATGGTCGAAACGCAGGGCTGGGTCTGTCCGATACAAGCGGACAAGCGTGTGGACGGGGCCTATTATTCCCCCTCGCACGACATCGTGGTGGTTCCCATGAAGGCACAGTTCAACACGGGCGGCACGCCGGAAGAAACATACCGTGGCGGTATGGAGTTCTACTCCACCATGCTGCACGAGATGGCCCACTCCACCATGACACCGGAACGGCTCAACCGTGACGGCATAGGCAGGTTCGGCGATCCGAAGTACGCCAAGGAGGAGCTTGTCGCCGAACTGACGGCGGCGATGATAAGCCACTCGATGGGCTTCGACTCCAAGGTGACGGACAACTCCGCCGCCTATCTGGACTCATGGATTGGCGTATTGAAGCAGGAGCCGAAATTCATCGTCTCGGTCATGGCGGACGTGAACAAGGCTTCTGACATGATACTCGACCATGTGGACAGGCAGCGGTTGGCACTGAACGAGCAGCCCTACCTGGCCAAGAACGACCCGCTCGCTCCGCTTGACCCAGGCGAGGAAGTGCCGTTTCGGAACGCTGCCATCGTCAAGACACGCGGCGGAGACTATGCCATCCGTGCCTCGTATGACGGTGTGGAGCTGGGCCTGAAGAAGGTATCGAAAGGCACGGCAAGGACTTACTTCCAGCTTACGGACTACAAGGACAAGGCGGCCTTCCTGAACATGACGGCACGTAAGACATTCGGGCCGGAGATTGCCATGATGGACAGGACGCAGACCGTAAGTGCAAAGATGGGTATTTAATCCTAAAAGTAATACGGAATGCCGGACTACAAGGTAAACTTCAAGGAACTCAAAGCGCGTGTCGGTGTGACCGATGTGGCTTATGCCCTCGGCTACCGCCTTGACCGCAAGGCCGGTGTGGGACGTTACATCGAACTGGTATTGGGTGACGGACAGGAGAAACGTGACACCATCATCGTCAGCCATCCCAATGACAGGAGTGCCCAAACGTTCTTCCGCCGGGACGGCTCCAAAGGGGATGTACTTACGCTTATCCGTGAGAATCTGGATGCCTTTTTCGTCACCGGCAAGGACGATTGGCAGAAGACTGCCAAGGTGATGGCGCGTTTCGTCAATATGCCCGAACCGGAATACCATGAGGATTGGGAATACCTGAAATCTGTCAAGGCTGCATCAGTTTTTGATGCCTCACGCTATGAAGTGAGGCAAATAGATGTGGAGCGCATTCCTCAGATCTTCCGCCAGCGTGGAATATCCGATGAAACGGTCAGACAATTTGCCCCATTCGTTTTTCTCATACGGGACAGACGGAACGGGAATTTTGACGGCTATAACATCGGCTTTCCCTATACCGGCGCTGACGATCTGGTAAAAGGTTACGAGATACGCGGTTACGGAGGCTACAAGTCGAAAGCCGCAGGCACGGACTCTTCTTCTTCGGCATGGGTGGCCGACCTTTCCGGCGGCAACCCGGAAGCCGTCAAAAGTGTGTTCTTCTGTGAGTCCGCCTTCGACGCGATGGCTTTCCACCAGATGAACAAGGGGCAACTGCACCCGGATGTGGCGTTGGTCTCCCTCGGAGGAACATTTTCCGACAACCAGATTGCCGGCGTGATGGGGCGTTTCCCGAACGCCAAGGCTTTCGATTGTTTTGACAACGACATCGCCGGACGCATCTACGGGCTTCGTATGATTGGCCTGCTGGAAGGCATCCCGATGAAAATCAGCAAGGCGGAGGGCGGCCTGCAAGTGGAAGCCGGGGGCAAAAGCTTCACCGTCAATCCGGTAAAGGCGTTGTCCTCACAGCTTGCCGCACATCTGCCCGTCCGTTACCGCACCGGACAATGGTTGCCGCCCAAGTCGTTCAAGGACTGGAACGACTGCCTCTTAAACAAGCCGCTGGCTCCGGTTCTCGCCCCATGCAAGGAGGAACGCGACCGGAATCTGGCGGAACGGAGAAAGGGAAGCCTTAAAATGTAATGTAACATGGAACGTATATGAAAGCAATCAGACTGAAAATAGCTACTGGGGCATTTGTCCTGTGGCTGGCCGGAGGCAATGCCGTCCCGGCGTTCTCCCAACAGATAGACCCGGCTCTGACAGGCGCGGTGACGGCACAGACGCTGGAACTGAAGAGCCTGCACAACAAGCGCAGGAAGACGCAGGAGAAGATAATCGCCGCCGAAGCCGCCGTGACGGTCGCCCTCGACCGGGTGCACAGCGTGGAGAATAAGATGCTGGAATACCTCTCCAATGCGCAGGGTGCGGTGCAGAACCTTTACCAAATCAAACGTGCAGGGGAACTGGTGACGACCGAGATACCGCAGAACTGCAGCCTGCTGCTCAAATCGGTGGGAAGCAACCTCAAGGGCACGGCAATAGCGGCCATCGTGTCGGACGAGCTGACGGACGCGGCCACGCAGATGGCCGCACTCTATCCGTTCATGAAACAGCTCGTGACTTCGGGTAGTTACGATGTGACAGGGGCTGATGGGAAGAACGAAAAACACAAGATTAACCTGCTGGACTCCTCGGAACGCTACTACATCGCCAACGAGGTGGTGACCAGGCTCGAAACCATCAACACCGACCTGTTCATCCTGGCATGGCAGGTGCGCACGCTCTCTTGGAACGACCTCTGGTTCTCGCTCGACCCGAAAGGATGGGCCAATGTGATGTCCGGCAAGAACATTATCGGAGGCATCGTGGCCGACTGGAAGCGTGGATTCAATTAGGATTTTATCATCAAAATAGTGTACCATAATCATACAGCAATGGAAACAGAAAAGAAAATCATCGGCCGCTGCCCCCTGTGCGGCGGCAATGTGGTCAAGACCTGCAAAGGGTACCGCTGTGAGCATAACATCGGCGACAGCCCTTCTTGCGTACTGAACATCAACGCCATCATCGGCAACCGCAAAATGGCGGACGCGGAGGTGGCGGTACTGCTGGAGAAACGCCGCATCCTGCTGGACGGCTTCGCCAGCAAGGAGGGCAAGACGTTCCCGACCGTACTGGAACTTGCCGACGATGGCAACATCCTGATGCAGCCGGTCATCGGCAGGTGTCCGCACTGCGGAGGAGAAATCCGTGTGGGAAGCCGGGCGTTCAACTGCTCCAACTATGCTAATCAGAATGCGCCCTGCTCCTTCGCCATCTGGCGCAACATCGGTGGGCACCAGCTCACCCTGGAGGAAGCCAAGGAAATCTGCGAGAAGGGCATCACTTCTTCGGAACTGGAGATGTACCGTGAGGACGGCAGCATCTACCGCAAGCGGCTCGGCGTGTCGCCGGACAAACTTCAAATTGTGAAGATATGAGACCGGGGATGAAGATTGGGATAATACTCGCCTCCATCGTGCTGTTCTGGAGCGGCGTGTTTTGTCTTGTCTGCTGTTCGGACAATCTGAATGACCGTGCGGCGGACATGGCCGAAAAGGCATTGAGGGCATCGGTGGACAATCCCGAATCCATACGGATATTGGCTGTCAGCAAGCCGGATTCCGTGTTCGGGCATACCTACATCACGCAGGAGGAGAAGATGGCCCTTTCCATGGCCATGGTGGAAATCAACAGGAAGGTGATGGATGTGACGGACGGGCTGGAGAACTTCAATCCGGACGACAAGGAAACGGCAGCCCTGATGGAGCGGCAGATGTCGGCCATGTCGAGCCTGAGGCAACTGATGGACTTCAGCGGCCCGCTTGACGGGAGTCCGCAACCGTTCTCCGGCTGGAAGGTCAAGGTTGACTTCGAGGGTGTGGATGCGGACGGCCAAGGCTATCATTCCGAATACTGGTTCATCCTGGACAAGGAGGCTCAGTGCGTGGTGAAGTCGTTTGAGATACCCTTGCCGTAGAAGGCTAAGAATTTTATTCCTGGATATATTGAAATCTCGGTGTCATCGGTTATGGCATCGGGATTTCCTGTTCTTGAACCTATGGGCGTTCCGCTCCGGCAGATTTTCCGCTACAAAGCAACGGAAGGCCGTGGCGGCGGCGAACGACGCTCCTCTTGCCTGCGTGGAAAGCGTCCGGCAGCCTTCCGCGATTTGTGCCAAATCGGGTATTCCGGCCTCTTTCCACTGGTCACGTCCGCCTTTTGCCCCTTGCGCCTTCCGTCATGCCGTACCGTAAAATCCCGGAGCGGAAGCCGCAAGGCTTCAAACAAAAGGGAAAAAGATTAGAACTTCAAAATTCAGACGTTATGGCAATAAAACTCATTGACAGAGAGGAAAGTGTCAGCTACAAGGGCTGTATTTATGAGCTTACCTTGTTGTGGGACAGGGAAAGCGTCCGCAAGTGCTTCTGCGGTATGCCGCCGTTTTTCGCCCACATCCGCAAGGACGGAGCAAACTTCGCTATAATAGATTGTTATTCAAACGACAATGAGCGGTTTGTCGTAAAGAAGTTCATGCCGTCCTTACTGGCAAGGCCGGACTGGCAGGTGCGCTTCGACAGGGACATCAACACCATACCATTTTTGGAACTGCTGGCAGGGCTGCCGATTTAACCGTATGGATTTTATCAACGTAAAAACAAGGACATATGAAAGGAACAGAACATTTCAAGGAGATTATCAAGAGTTATCTTGACCAGAGGGCAAAGGAAGATGAACTTTTCCGTGCCAAGTATGAAACCACGGCACGCACCATGGACGATGTGATAACATTCATTCTTAATGAAGTAAAGAACTCCGGCTGCTGTGGTTTCTCGGACAGCGAGATATATTCAATGGCGGTACACGTCATAGACGAGCCGGAACTTGAAATCGGCAAGCCGCTGTCCTGTAACGTGGTGGTCAACCATCATATCGAACTGACGGAAGAAGAAAAGGCGGAACAGAGGGCACTCGCGCTCAAACGCTATCAGGACGAGGAGCTGCGCAAGATACAGGCACGCAATGCAAGGCCGAAAGCACACAAGCCGCAGACTGACAGCCAACCGACATTATCACTCTTTGACAACTTTTGAGCCATGAAACCGAGGAACAGATTTGAAAAGGCGGTGGCGGCTTCCAACGTGAAGCTGACCGCCCTCAGTCCCAAAGCCGTTGAATGGGCTGTAAGGAATGTCATTGTACATATCGCATTCCGCACGTCCGGCCATAACTGCACGTGCGGCGACTGCGGAGCGAAGTTTGACCATAAGGGGAAAGGCAAGACGGTATGCTGTCCCCATTGCGGACACCGCTTGCAGGTAAGGGACACGATGAAGCGCAAGGAAATGCAGTCCGCATACTTTTCTTCCCTTGAAGTGGCGGACGGTATGCAGGTGCAGCGTGTGTTCCTGCTGAGAGCCGTATGCCGGAAAGGGGCGAAGTTGAAAACCTCCTGCATGGAAGTGTGCCGTCTGTGGCTCAATGCCGATGGCAGGATGGCGGTGACATCAAGGGCGAGGACATTGGGCTGGTATGTGGACAGCTTTAACTGGTGTACAGGGATTGACCTGAGGCTTTTGTCCGAGGTGCATTGGGTGATTTCCGATACATACGTTTACCCACGTTACAAGGTGCTGCCCGAACTGAGACGCAACGGCTTGAAAGGCAGGCTTCCCGATGGCTGCCATCCGGCAAGGCTGATGAAGGCGTTGCTGACGGACAGCCGGATAGAGACGATAATGAAGTCCGGGGACTTGCAGGCCGTGGCTTATTTTGTAAGCCGTCCGCTGGATTTGGACGAGTGTTGGCAGTCGTACAAGGTGGCCGCACGGCGTCATTACCGCCCGTCCGACTACGGTATGTGGTGCGATACCGTCCGTTTGTTGGAGCAATGCGGAAAGGACATCCACAACGCTATATATGTTTGTCCCAAAGACCTTAAAGCCACGCATGACCATTGGCTGGGTAAAAGGAACAAGGCGGTGGAAAAGCGTAGAGACAGGGAACAGATGTTGAGAGCCAAGGCGAGGGAGGCGGACTTCTATAGGGAAAAGTCCCGTTACTTCGGGATTGTCATCAGCGACAGCGACATTGAAATATCCGTGCTTGACTCCATAGAAGCATTTCAAGCCGAGGGAAGCAGCCTTCACCATTGCGTGTTCCAATGCGAGTATTACGCCAAGGCGGACAGCGTTATCCTGTCGGCGCACGACCGCCAAGGCAACCGCATCGAGACCGTGGAGTTCTCGTTGAGCCAGGGCAAGGTCATACAGAGCCGGGGGCTGTGCAACTCCAACACGGAATACCACGACCGAATTGTAGGACTTGTAAACGCCAACGCCTACCGCTTCCTGGAGGCGAGGACACCGGCATAATTCCTTGAAATGTTCAGACCCCGACCTGCGCCGTGAGGTGTGGGTCGGGGTAATGTATTCCTTTGAGGTAAGAATTGTGCCGTTCTACTCCTTACTATTGTTTTCCTCCTCTATCAGGGCATTGCGATGATAACCGTGCCGCACAAAAGAGTCCACAAAAATCAATTCCTTGTACCATTCCCCTTTTTCATCCTTTTTATTTTGGAAGCGGAAAAATCCTCTGACGAATATTTCATTGTCATTCACAATCTTGCGGAACCACCTCGAATCCATTACAATTACTTCCTGACCGCTCTCATTCCTGACCTTTTCTTTGCTTTTGTACCCCAAAATCTTATCATCCAATTTAGCGGTTGTTCCAACGGGTACGATGATTGTTTCTACCTTTACATATTTTTTAACGGCAAGATATACCATCAATTTGTTAGCCAACCTCTCATAAATTTGTTCCCGTTCCTCCTTATTCCCGGCAAAAAGCTGGTCATCTGCCGTCAATGTCGGCCACGTGTATATATGCCGTACATTGTCCTTGGTTGATTCTATGTAAAAATACATATACAGGTTGCTAATGCCGCCATCCTCCCTGAACAGCCACACATGCAATGTGTCTTCTCCAAATCCATAAACAATCGTCCCGCAGTCTCTGGAAAGGAGTATGCCACAGACATTATCCTTGTAGAACTCTTGGAAAAGCTGATGGTCAATGCCGTAAAATGATTTTGCGCTTTTTTTCATGACTACCTCAAAAGAGGGCATGAGAAGTTCGGGTAAGCCCCAATCCGGTTGTGTCTGGCGGACATCAGACAGGAATTTCAGGCCATTGGCCAAATATCCAAAATGTTGCTTGTTGCTCAGCATGGGCACGCCGAATTTTCCTTCATCTTCCACGTTGTCAATATTGAGCAGCCAAGATATGATAGGTCGTTTGCGGATTATCATAAGCTATTTATATTATAGGTTCAACTTGCAATGGCAGGAATAGGTTTAATCTTTCCTGTAAGAGTTCGCCACGGTTTCTTCTAATTCTTCGTCAGGAACTTCCTTGCAAAAAATGTAATATACTGTTGTGCTGGTTGAGCTTGCTCCTCCATATGCGCCTACAAATCCGCCCCCAGTGGTAACAGATTTCGTATCGACTAATTCCCATCCTTGAAGAGACATATAATTCAATGCCCCTATCAGGGAGTTGAATTTCAAATCTTTGCCATCAGTTCCCTTGACAGTTTGCGGCTTTCTGTCTGTGCCATCATCAAGTTTTATGGAATTTTTCTTGTATTCCATCTCTACATACAGTTTTTTAGCACATGCAAGCTGTGCTGTCAAAAGTAACACTGCCAATAACACGAAAACCTTTCTCATAATGAATTTAATTTAATGGTACATTTATAATTGAATGTTGTTTTACTCATATATCTTTGATTTTCAATGGTAAGTATAATTTGTAGAGAACACGTTATTCTTGTTGTAGCTTTTCTATCATCCCTCCTGAGATTGATAAGATATTGTCAATCAATAGGATTTCATTTGTCTCTAAAATGACAGTTCTTTCCAACTCATCGTACCTCCGTATTACTCCGGTAATTGTGATATTTCTGCCGCCGTCTTTTAACGTGTCAGGAATAAAATAGATGAATGTAAGATTGGAACGCTCACCGATATGGCCAATGGCATAGGTCAGACGCCTGGACAGTATCTCCTGTTCGTCCGATGACAGTATCCGCTTCGGAGCGGTCTGCCGTGCGGTCTCGGCTATCGCTTCGTCATGGCCGGTCAGGGCGGCGAAGGGCGCGAACTGGGCGGCACGGTTTATCATCGGCATCGGCTTCCGGGTCTTGGAAACGTGGTGCGGCAGGTGGATGATGTCGTCATATCTACTCATGGTGTCCTCCTATCTGCCGGTTGCGTTCCCTTTGGGTGGCTCCGTCCGCATAGTTCAACCCTTTGAGGATGGCGTTCTTACCGAACTTCTTCTTTATCTGCAGCACGGCTTCCTGGCGGCGGCGTTCCCTGGCCAGCATCTCTTCTTCGGCTTTCTGTTCCTTTTCCAGTTTCCCGTAGTCGGTGAAAAGATCGAGTTGGACTACATGGCTGTTTGGCTGTATATCCGTCTCGTGCATAAGATGGTTTGCCGACAGGGTGATGCGGCGCACCAGCAGGTCGGGGTTTACGATGCGGTCAAACAGTCCGCCGGCCTTCTCCATGAGGATTGTTTCGGAAGAGGTCGGACGCTCCATGTTTACTGTTCCGTGGGCATGAACAGGGACTTGTCTGCCGTAGCGGTCGGTCGCTATTTTGCCTTGATACTTTTCCCGGATATCCCTGTCCGTCAGCGATTCGGTGTCATAGCCGATGGTCAGCACAAGCTGGTCGGTCACCAGTTTCTTGTCAACCAGGTCGAGTGAGACACTGTCCGCCATTTCCAGTACCACATTCCGTGCCTTGACTGCCGTATAGGGCGACTGGAGCACCTGTCCGCTGCTGACTGAGTTTGTTTCCGGACGGTATGCCTTTATCAAGTCCATAGTCACAGGTTCCCATCCCCAGGCATGGTCTATCAGCAGTTCCGCATTGACCCCGAACAGCTTGTACAGCAAGTCCTCACGCTCAATGGAACAGCGGGCGATGTCGCCCATTGTCAGGATGCCGTATGTGGCCAACCGTGCGGCAATTCCACACCCCACGCGCCAGAAGTCCGTAAGCGGTGTATGCTCCCACAACAGACGGCGGTAGGTCATCTCGTCCAGTTCCGCGATGCGCACGCCGTCCTTGTCGGCCGGCATTTTCTTGGCCACTATGTCCATCGCCACCTTGCAGAGATAAAGGTTCGTGCCTATTCCGGCGGTGGCGGTGATGCCTGTCTCGGCCAGCACTTCGCGGATGATTCTCATGGCCAGCTCGTGTGCCGTCATCCTGTAGTTCTTCAGATAAGACGTCACGTCCATGAAAACCTCGTCGATGGAATATACATGGATGTCCTCCGGGGCGATGTGGCGGAGATACACCTCATAAATGCGTGTGCTGTACTGGATGTAATGTGCCATGCGCGGCTGTGCCACCAGATAGTCCACGGCCAGTTCCTTACGCGAGTCCAGCTCCTTTTTGGAATGGGACTTCCCGGAGCGTCCCCGCTGCCGGTTCACCTCACGCACCCTCTGCACCACCTCGAACAGCCGTGGCCTGCCGCCGATGCCGTAGCTTTTCAGCGCAGGCGACACGGCCAAACAGATGGTCTTTTCTGTCCGCGACGAGTCGGCCACGACCAAGCACGTGTCGAGCGGGTCAAGTCCCCGTTCCACACATTCTACCGAAGCGTAGAATGACTTCAGGTCAATGGCTATGTATTGTCGTAATGAACCAGCCTCCATGATACTTGCAAACCATAATTTATTATATTGCCAATAAAATTATAATTATAACAATAGCCAATATCGCAATCCACATCCACGCACTTCCATTGCTCTTGGATTTTGCTTCTGAGAGCATTCGTTCCAGATCTCGACTCCTTTCTTTTGCCTGGTTAAGTTCTTTCAATGATTCTGCATTTTGTGCTGTTGCTTTCTCTAAGCTAACTTGTAGTTTAGAATTGGTTTCTTGCATTTTCGTAAGATTCTTGCCAAGTTCTTCTTGCTGTTTCTTATGTTGTTCCTGAGCTTTTATCTGATTTTCGTTGAGTGTTTTAAATTGTTCTTGCAATTCTTTGTTCAGTTTGTTGGCTGCCTCTATTTGTTCATTGTGCTTTTTGTCTGCTTCTTTTTGGGCTTCTGTTGCCTTCCTTTGATTTTCAGTAAGAGAACGGAGCTTTTCTTGCAATTCTTTATTCTGTTTATTTGCAGCTTCAACTTGTTCATTATGCTTCTTTGTAGCCTTTTCTTGAACTTCTGCAGCCTTCTTTTGATTTTCTGTCAATATGCGCAGTTTTTCTTGAAGCTCTTTGTTTTGTTTCTGCCCTGCCTCAATTTGTTCCTTGAACTGCTTCTTTATCTGCTCAGTTAGAACAGCTCTTGAACGTGTTTTCTTTTCATTTACATTTTCAACCATTTCGGAAAAATACTGCCCCAGTCCGTTTGGAGTCGGTGCTACCTTATCCACGATTTGCTTGATGAACAGCTTTTCCTCGACATGACCTATGGCACAGATAATAGGAGTTTTTAGTTCTACAATCGCAGTTAAAACATTCAAATCATCAAGTTTCTCTATACCACCGCCACCGCCTCGGACTACTGCAATTACATCATATCCTAAGTTGTCGATGTGTATTATTTGATTAACGAACTCAGAGGAATTGGAGAAATTAACTCTATATTCTTCAAAATCAATAGCTGATTTTGACGCATTTACACCTGCTTCAAAATCACTCAATGTTATTGATGTTTGAGCAAATAGAAGTGCAATTTTAGGACGTTTGTCTGTATAGAGTAAGCCCTCAATAATTCCGTCTACATTCTTGAAACCGCGTTCTGATTTTCGCTGGCGAAGTTCAATTCTTTTTATTTCGGTTTCATTCACAGCTTGATCTTTTACCACATCAATACGACTTACATTCAGTATGATTTGTATGTAGCCTTTTCCCGTAATATTCCTACCAATTACACCACCTACATCTACTAAGTTGCCGTTTTTAAGATTCTCACGCAACTGTGGGGTTATGCGTAAAGTCAATTCTTCTTGACCATCCTCATCCCGTAGCGTATCGTAGCAATACGCCCAGTTGCCTTGTTTGGGATTGGCAAGGTATATCCCTCGTAGATAAATCACTTGCGCATTGACAGATTGTCTCGCCAATATCGAATTAAAAATACCTATAATCTCAGATGGTTTATAGGTATTTTGCGGCAGATTGGACAATTTTGATGTCAGCTCGTTCATATTACTTCTTTTATAGCAAGGGATGAAAGGAATATACAAAAATTGATAGGAAGAGCAGGTTCACAAGGCTCATCCACGCCGTTGTTATTTCCTTTTGTCATAATACCGACAACCTTGTTACCTATTAAAACTGGACTGCCACTGCTTCCTGCTTTGAGATTCTTTGATGTTAATGCTCCAAAGTAGTTACCATCATTGAATATGTCATTAGCAACAGTTACTTCACATTTAACTATTTCTTTTCCCAATTTTCTGAAACTTATGCTTTGCAACCTCATTCCATTTTCAATCTTCCCGTCATATAATTCAAGTCCGCTTATAACTCTTGGAATTGGAAAGACAGCAATGTCATACTTATTGCTGTCATTTTCATCGCATTCAAGAAATACAGGATTTGACAGGTTTATCTTTTCTCCAAACACTCTAATTGAAGGACTCTTGCCCTCCTTGATTATGTGTCCTGATGTAATGAAATGGCCGTTGATGATGAAGCCACATCCTTCCACATGGTTTGAACAATCGACAGGTAATATGTAATGCTCTATATTCATATCCACAAATTAAATGTAATAATCTTAATAACAAAAACAGGTGAACGCTATACATTATCTATCGGATGGGAAATCTGCGGTTCATGCTTCGTCTTACCGATAGAAATGCCTGCAATAACAGTTGCACCAGCTTGTTCTAATAGATGTTTGAAATTTTCCATAGAACGCCCGGATGTAATCACATCATCGAACAAGATGACGAACCTGTTTTTGAAATAAGAATTGTCTACTGTATATTTTGCTTGTGCAGAGCCTCCAAGATGTTTTGCCTCTCCCTCACTTAAAACATTAACATAATCATATCCGTTACTCATCCCCGTTAACGAGCATAACTTAGCGGAAAAGTCTTTATACCTTCTTTCTGTTACAATCCTTTTAGATGAAGGTATGCAAACAAGTGTTAGTTTGCTTGTCTTATCTCCGAAGTAACGTTGTATTACCCGTTTTATCAACGGAATGACTTTATCCATGGCCTGCTCATGTCTGAGTGCTATTTCAGAAGAGGACTGTGGTCTATTTGGATTTGCTTTGAAATTCCAAATCAGATTTCTAATATCCCAATCTCTTTGATCCACATCCCAACCGCAGGTCGTTGGATAGTAGTAATAGAGTGAGAAGCAATGTAGAGTAGAATAGCTTGGCTGTGGCCACGAAGATACACAAGACTTTAAATTACGGATGTCTTGTTGCCGTTTGTTTTCTTCCAAACGTATTCTTTCTTCTTCTAATTTTCTAAGTCTTTCAGCTTCTTCCGCTTTTCTTTTTTCCTCTTCAATACGTTTCTTTTCCTCTTCCTCCCGTTTGATTCTTTCAGCTTCTTGTTTGGCAGCTTCTTTTATTTTCCTCTCAGTAGCATTTACAATTTCGTTTTTTTCAAAGCCTTTATATAAAGAAATGTACACTATATCCGTATAACAATCGTAGCGACTTTGTTTCAAACAGTCTTGTCGGCAGTTTCTTTTGATATTGATTAACGTCTGACAGTTTTCCTTCATTCGACTGACAGTAGAAATCAAATCAATAACAACATAACGAACTTGATCCTCAACAGAAATAGGCGATGGATTGATAAATCCATATGGAATATCTCTTATGTTGAGTTGTTCCATTAGATATTGGAATTGATAGTTTGCCACATCCTTTGTCAAAAATTCATCTGTGGCAAACATTATTTTTATATTCTCATCTTTTATATAAAGCACCCTCAGCTTTTCTATGAAATCCAATAAGCTATCATATATTCTTTGGACGAAATGGCACTGTTTCTTATACCTGTCTCTTATACACATCTCCGAGCCCACGAGACACTGAGCGA
>ERZ1026941.190-NODE-190-length-27502-cov-15.655445_pt1 | contig 27502 bp, 30 predicted proteins | sample MGYA00519305_ERZ1026941 | MGnify/ENA primary metagenome ERZ1026941 (study PRJEB26926, sample SAMN06164614) | human gut metagenome | biome: ENVO:00009003; feature: ENVO:2100002; material: ENVO:00002003 | host: Homo sapiens | place: USA | collected 2012 ...
TCATCATGCCGGAGAGCTGGCAGCCCGTGCCGGTGATCTTGCCCATCTCGGGGCGTCCGTTGCGGATGACATAGCAGGCCGTGCCGTCGCTGACAAGGTCGATGGCACCGGTGACGGCGACGATAGCGCCGCTTTTGGCCGCAAAGTCCTTGACAAATTTGACGGCACTGTCCAGATTTGCGTCGGTCACGGCGTCCGCAACGTCAGCGTCAACGCCCTTCGTCGTGCCGCTGCCCAGCGCCAGCGTCTTGATCTCGGAGATATTGCCGCGGATGACGGTGAATTTGATCTTCTCCATCAGCTCGACGGCGGTGTTCGTGCGCAGGGCCGACGCGCCCGCGCCGACGGGGTCGAGCAGCACGACATGGCCGAGGGCATTCGCCTTTGCGCCCGCGCGGAACATGCCCTCGATGCTGCGCTGATTCAGCGTGCCGATGTTGATGTTCAGGCCGCCGCAGATCGACGTGATGTCCTCGACGTCCTCCGGCTCATCGGACATGATCGGGCTGCCGCCGCAGGCCAGCAGAATGTTGGCCACGTCGTTGACCGTGACATAGTTCGTGATATTGTGCACCAGCGGCACAGTGTTGCGCACATTTTCAAGACAGGTACCCAGCATACAAAACGCTCCTTATAAGTAAAAATGCGGATACGCCTGCAAAGACATATCCGCACAAAAGCTCACAAGAAGCGCAGTGCTACGGTATCTCCCTACGTTGGCATTATCCAAATCAGGTTCAGGCAGCACCGCGGCGGCGCTGCCTTTTGGGTCAGGGCGATGCAGCCCACTCTCAGCCCGCTTTACGCAAGCTCCCCTTTTGTACAAATTTACAGTAGCACAGTTTGTCGTGTTTTGCAAGGCTTTTGCTTCATTTTTTGCAAAACCACTTGACATTAAACCCGGCTTTCATGCTATGCTAGAGACAGCAGAAAGGCAAAAGTGGGGGTGCGAACCGGAGCTGCCGCTGCGGTTTCAATAGCCTTCCCCCGAGGGGGAAGGTGGCCGAGGCCCCGACCGAGGCCGGATGAGGGGCAGCCCTCCGTTGGCCACCCGTGAACAGGCAGCAATCGCATGCTTTGCCCTCATCAGTCCGCTCCGCGGACAGCTTCCCCCGAGGGGGAAGCCTTTTATCACGCTACTATTTTAAACGGAGGTCCCCTATTATGGCTAAATCTACTGTCTATTTCACCAACGAACTCACCCCCGAAGCCGTTGTGAAGATGTACCGCCAGCTGGGCATCGAGCTGCCCGGCAAGGTGGCCGTCAAAGTCCATAGCGGCGAGGACGGCAACCAGAACTACCTGCACCCCGAGTTTATGAAGCCCGTCATCGACGCCGTCAACGGCACCGTAGTTGAGTGCAACACAGCCTACGGCGGCGCGCGCAACGAGACGCCCAAGCACATCGAGCTGATGAAAAAGCATCATTGGAGCGACCTGTTTGATGTTGACATCATGGACGCCGAGGGTCCGGACGTCGAATGGCCCGTCGAGAACGGCAAGGTCCTCAAGGTCAACTATCTGGGCAAGAACATCGAGAATTATGACAGTATGCTTGTGCTTATCCACTTCAAGGGCCACCCGATGGGCGGCTACGGCGGTGCGCTCAAGCAGCTGTCCATCGGCTGCGCGTCCAGCGCCGGCAAGACGTACATCCATACCGGCGGCAAGGTCACCGATCAGAACATCCTGTGGGAGAACTGCGCCGAGCAGTACACCTTCCTTGAAGCCATGGCAGACGCCGCCTCCACCGTGGCAAAGCACTTTGCGGGCAAGATTGCCTATGTCGCCATCATGAAGAACCTTTCCGTTGACTGCGACTGCTGCGCCGTGGCCGAGGACCCCTGCATGAACGATGTGGGCATCCTCTCGAGCCTTGACCCCGTCGCGCTGGACCGCGCCTGCATTGATCTGGTCATAAACAGCAATGACCCGGGCCGCGACCACTTTATGGAGCGCGTCAACAGCCGCCACGGCACCCACACCATCGACGCCGCCGAGGCCCTTGGCATCGGCACGCAGGCGTATGAGCTGGTGAAGGTGTAAACGCCCATTTTCTTGAATAAGCCAAAAGCCGCAAAAAAGCATCCGCCGTGCAGAGAGGCGTCCCTCTGCACGGCGGATGTTGTTATTGTCGGTTCAGTATCTTTTCCAAGTCTGTTTTCGGGTCGCCCGTGGGCGTCAGGTTGTACTGCTTAACGAGAAAGTCCAGTACATTCGGTGAGACGAACGCCGGGAGCGTGGGGCCAAGGTAGATATTGCGCAGCCCCAGATACAGCAGCGTCAGCAAAATGCAGACAGCCTTCTGCTCATACCACGACAGCACCAGCGTAAGCGGCAGGTCGTTGACGCCGCAGCCAAACGCCTCGGCCAGCGCCAGCGCAATGCGAATGGCGCTGTAGGCGTCGTTGCACTGCCCGCAATCCAGAACGCGCGGGATGCCTTCGATGCTGCCCAGATCCATATCGTTCAGCCGGTACTTGCCGCAGGCCAGCGTCAGAATCAGCGTGTCGGGCGGCGTCATCCGTGCAAAGTCCGTGTAGTAGCTGCGCGTCGGTGCTGCACCGTCGCAGCCGCCGATCAGGAAAAAGTGGCGTATCTTCCCCTCCCGGACCAGCCGGACGATCTGCTCTGCGTGGGACAGCACCGCATTGCGGGCAAAGCCGGTCATGACCGTGCTGCCGCCGTTCATCCCGGTCATCGGGTGATCCTCGGGGTAGCCGCCGCATTCCAGCGCCTTTTCAATGACCGGGGTGAAATCCTTGTCGTCCCCGATGTGGGTCAGCTCCGGGTAGGACACCACCGACGTCGTGAACACACGGTCACTGTAGCTCTGCCGCACCGGCATCAGACAGTTCGTTGTGAACAGGATGGGCGCGGGGATGTTGTGGAACTCTGACTGCTGGTTCTGCCAGCCCGTGCCGAAGTTGCCTTTGAGGTGCGGATATTTTTTCAGTTCCGGGTAGCCGTGGGCGGGCAGCATCTCACTGTGGGTGTAGATGTTGATGCCCCTGCCCGCGGTCTGGTCCAGCAGCAGCTTCAGATCGTGCAGGTCGTGGCCGCTGACCACGATGAAGGGGCCCTTCTCAATCGTCAGCGGCACCGTGACCGGCACAGGGTCACCGTATGCGCCGGTGTTGGCTGCGTCCAGCAGCGCCATACAGGCCAGATTGACTTCTCCGGTTTTCAGCACCAGCGCCAGCAGCTCGTCAGGCGTTTTCTCTGCGCCGATGGCCTCGAGTGCCTCATAGAAAAAGGCGTTCACAGCGGGGTCTGTTCTCCCCAGTGCGCGGGCGTGGTACGCATAGGCCGCCATGCCTTTGAGCCCAAAGAGGATCAGCGATTTCAACGAGCGCACGTCCTCCCCCGCCGCCCAAAGCGCGGCAAGGTCGTAATCGTCAAGCTGCCCGGGGCCGACGGCAGCCTTTTCCTTTTCGATTTCCGCCTTGCATTGCAGGATGGTTTCGTTGTTGAAGTTCACGTTCGTGATCGTCGTGAACAGGCCCTTCAAAATCAATTCATCGGTGTGCGGTGTCGGCGTCCCAGCCCGCGCCGCCCGCGCCAGCCCGATAAGTGCCCCGATCAGCTCATCCTGATAGTTGGCGGTGTCGGCCTTTTTGCCGCAGACACCGGCCTTGCCGTCGCAGCCGGTGTTATGCGCCGTTTGTTGGCACTGAAAGCAGAACATTTCTCGCATTTGGTTTCCTCCTGTCGGCAGAATCATCACCTTCTATTCTGCCCGCCAGGAGGATTTTTTATACCGTTCTCACGGCTGCGGTGTCGCGCCCTCCTGCTCCATCTTGCGCAGCGTTTCCTGCCGGAGGGCCTCCCGCAGCGCCTGCATATAGGGCGAGAACTGCGACTGCTCCACGCCGTAGGTCAGGTTCAGCGCATACTCCTGCGGCTCCCAGGTCGCAATCGCGGACTCGTTGTGCTGGACGATGGCCTCCATTTTATCCAGCGCCTTGTAGATTTTGGCCTCCGTCGTCTGCAAGGCAGCCATCTCCGCGTACAGCGTCCGCATCTCGGTGCAGACCGGCTCGGGCAGTGAATCGACCCAGCGGGAAAGCAGCGCTTCCTCGGCGGCCTCATCGGCGGCGGTCTTGTCAAACGCCGGGATGTCCCCGGTAAAGCACTCGCCCAGATCGTGGATCAGGCACATGCGGATGACCTTGTCCATGTCGGCCTGCGGAAATTCATCCCGCAGCCAGAACGCCATCAGCGCAATGCGCCAGCTGTGCTCGGCCACGCTCTCGTGCCGTCCCTTCGATGTATAGCAATGCCGCGTTGTGTCCTTGAGCTTTTCCGCTGTGTGCAGCGCCTCCAACAGCTTTTCCGGTTCCATGTGCAGACCTCCCCTGTTTTTTACCGCTATTGTAGCAGATATAAAACGCAGTTGCAAGGCGGAGATTTTTTCTGATTTTTTCTTTTTTTGCAGAAATTCTCTCGCAATACAGGGCATTAAAAGTACAATTTGGAAACATTTAATTTACTATTACTGTTTGTAAATCATTCTGCCGTTATAAAACTCTGTAGGGGCGAGCATTGCTCGCCCGTGCCCGCGCGCTATGTGCAAGGCCTTCCCGGAAAAGCCTTGCTGCACCAGGTTGGCGGGCGAACAATGTTCGCCCCTACATTCTCTATATAACAAATCAGGTGCTTTTTCTTACTTTTTCTCATTTTTTTCAAGAAATTCTCTCGCAATACTTCTTTCTCTCCCCTGCCCTACCACAAACTTTCTATAAAAAAAGACCCGCAAATCCATTGCGAGTCCTTTTCTGTAACAATTATTGCTTCTGTAACTCCTGCAGCAAGGGATTGTGCAGCAGCAGCCCCACGATTTGATAGCGGTAGCTTTTGACCGTCTGCCCCTGGGATTCCGAGTAAAGCCCGCGGACACAGCCGCTTTCCCGGTCAAACAGCGCGTCGATCAGCTGCAACTGCTCCGCTGTGACCAGCAGCGTGACCTGTCCCTTCGTGTCAAGGCCGCGGCCATGGGTCGGCATATACTTTTCGCGGCAGTCAAACGACGGCAGCATGTAATAGCGCTCGGGGTGCTTCTCTGCCTCGATGCGCCGCGCGGATGCTGCGTCCTCATCCCCGCACACGCAGTGGTCCAGTCCGACCTGCCGGAGCTTGGCCAGCTCCTCCTGCAAAATGCGGTTGGCCAGCGTACCTATTTTACTGTCCTGCCACAATGCTTCCATCTCAAGCAGGTCGTAAATTTTGCGGTGCAGGCGGATACGCAGCCTATACTTCCTCGGTTTCATCGGCGCTGCGCTCCACCTTTGCAATGATTTCCCGCAGCCGCGTGGCCGTGGCGATCATCTCGTCCAGCTCCTTCATGGCCTGTTGGCGCTCCTCGTGGGTATATTTTTCTGCAAGGCGCTTCTCGGGGTTCTTCCTGCGCAGCATCGTTTCCAGGCGGCTTGTCTGGCTGGACAACTTGCCCGTAATTTTGCTCTGTACCTTGGCGCCGGCGGTCTTTTCCCTGACCTCCCGGATGACCTCCGTCTGCTCGACCTGCGCGGCGGGCTGCTCCGGCGGGATGGTCTTGACCTTTCGGATGGTCTCCTTCAGACACGCCATCTCCTTTTGGACCGTGAACACCGCAGCGACCAACGCCTCGTGGGCATCCTGCATACTGCTGGTGTCGGCCACCGTCCGCAGTGCATCCACGAACCGCCCGCGAATCGCTTTTTTCTCGTCCTGAATGGCTGCGCTGCCCGGGCCGTTGTACGCAATAGCATAGAGCTGCTGCAGCATTTGGGCAGCGATCCTCTGTTCCTCGGGCGTCATCCGCAAAAAGCTCTCCGCCTCACTGCGCAGCACAAAGCCACGATCCAGCAGATCCTTGAGACCCTCATTCAGATTTTTTTCAATGCTCAGATCCTTATCGATCTGCCGCCCGTTGATGGGCGTTGCCTCCTTGATGGCCTTTTTTGCCTCGGCTGCTGTCAGGTTGTACGGCTCTGCCTGCAGGCAGGACACCAGCTCGGCAACCGCCTTGCGGCGGATCATCTCGTTGGCAAAGCCGCCGCGCACCTGCAGGTTGGCGCTCAGCAGCATGACCTTTTTCTCGTTGTCGCTCAGCGGTGTTGTGACAACACGGCAGTTTTTGACTGTGTTCCACTTTGCGTCGCCGCGCGCCTGCAAATAATTCAATGCCTTATAGCGGCGCTCGCCGGAGAGCAGAACGTACTTCGTCTGTTTGCCATCCGTCCGCGGATATACGACCAGATTGTGCATCAGGCCGTTGCGGTCAATGTCGTTGGCCAGTGTTTCCACATCCTCGTCGGTGTCCAGCTGGCGGAAAATCGCATTGTCCGGGTTCAGCTCGATGTCCTGCAAGGCAATTTCCCGCAGCTCATAGGCAAGCTCGGCGCGGTTCTGCGTGGCCAGATTGGCAATCAGGCTGCCGGAGGCGTTGTTGTTTCCGGCGCTGAAAACCGCCTCGGTGGACGGAATGCCCACCTCGACCTTGGATCTGCCGGGCTTCTTTTTCATAGCCATCTTACTTTTCCTCCAATTCGGCCAGGCGCTTTTTCAGCTCCTCATACGCCGCCACATAGCTTTTGGCCGGGGGCTGCGTGCGGGCCGAGTAGCAGACCGGCACGCAGCGGTTGATGCTGTTATCCACACTCTTGCCAAAGGCGATTTCCGCGTTGAACAGCGTTGCGCCGAGCTTGGCCCGGCAGTCACTGCGGATGTCCTGCGAGGCTGCACTTTTCTGCACCATCGTCAGCATCACGCCGACGCCCTTGATGCGGGAAGTCTTGCTCTTGCGCATCTCATTGCAGAGCACATAGGTGCGGAACGCCGAGTCTTCCGAGAAGGAATCGCACTTCAGCGGGATCAGCACATAGTCCGCCGCGGCAATTGCGTTGGAGAGCAGCAGGCTGTCCCGGCTTGGCTGGGTGTCGATCAGGATATAATCGTACTCGTCCTTGACCTGGCGCAGGAAATAGTCCAGCACGTCGGTATCGCTGGCCAGATACTTCGGGTCGCCGCGGTCATAATCCCGCTGGGCGTCCGTGTACAGATCCTCCAGCCGCTTGGACAGGCGCGGCGTCTGGTCGTTGGCCGGGATCAGGTCCACGTTTTCATATTCCGACTCGACGATAAAATCTCTGGTCTGTGTGTTGTAGCGGAAGCCGTCGATCATATCATACAGACTGCGGTTGGCAAAAGCCTTGCTGGTAATGGCGTTGCCGCCTGTCAGGGCAAACGTCAGGTTGCCCTGCGGGTCGGTGTCCAGGCAAAGCACCTTTTTGCCCTCGTCGCCCATCAGATAGGCAAGGTTAGAGGTCGTTACGGTTTTTCCGCAGCCGCCTTTTTCCACCGCAATGGTTATTACTGTTGCAGCCATTCGCTTGTTCCCCATTTCATTATGTAGTTATAACACCGTGGCAAATTATTTTTTATGTCGTTTTCATCTATGTATAGTATACCACATTTGCCAGCATCGTCAACAGCACTTTTGCAGTTTTGGCAGGGCTTTTCTGCGGCAGAGAAGTCTTATAACTCCGTGGCAAACTTTTATATAAAGAAAAAAGCATATAGACACGCCCATGCCGCAGCTTTTTGCGGAGCGGGTATCCATACGCTTTTTGTTATGCCTTTTGGTCTTATAACTCCGTGGCAAATTTATTCGTCAAAGACGGACAGATCTGCCTTGAAATGATTCGTTGCACCTGCGCTGCGCAGCTCGTCCCTGCCGCTCGGGATGATCGTAATATCCTCCATCGCGTTGTATACAATGGTCGCGTTGTACTGCGGCGACTTGAGCTGGCCGTGCTCCTTTTTGGTCAGCATCATCCGCGCCATGCCCAGCGCCCAGCAGGTCAAATCGTGCTGCTGGGCCAGGATGCGGTTCAGCGCGTCGCAGGTCTCCTGCGCCTGCTTTGCCCTTTTCTCGCTGTTGGTGTTGGTCAGCAGACGCGCCGTGTATACCAGCACCGAGGACACCGCACTGTACAGCTCCGGTGAAATTTTTTCCTGCAGGGTCTGGCTGCGCGCCCTGCTTTCCAGCACGCGAACAGCCCGCGTCACCGTCATAGTAAACAGCTCGTCCCCCAGCGGCTCTGCCACGGACACAGCTGCCGCACTTCGTTCCGGCTCGGTGGTTTTCCGCGTCCTTCTGCGGCGCGGGACTTCCTCATTGCGAGCGCTTTTCTGCGCGTGCAGCTGGCGCACTGCGTCCATCTCCTGCGCGGATTTGTAGCGGATGAACAGGTACAGCCGCTCGTATTTTCTGCCGCCGCGGATGCGGACCGGGATATAGTCAAACCAGAGGTCGGTCATCTGGTTGATCTCGTCCCTGGCCTTGGTCAGGACGTAGCGCTCAAAATCGTGGAAGTTGCTGTACTTTTCGGTCAGCGGCTTTTCCTTGTCCTTTTTGCGCTTTTCCGGCGGGGGAGAGAGCTGCTCCTTCAGCTCCTGAATGTCAAACACCTTGTACTTGAAGCCGCGGATGTCCTGCGCCTTGTCCGGGAAACGGTCCAGTATCTCTTTTGTGACCGGCTGAAACACCAGGCCGTTCGTGTAGCCGTAATCGGTGTCTCCGTTGTCGTAGGAAAGCAAAATTTCGTAAAAACGCATGGAGTAGGTGCTGTTCATCGTCAGCAGATATTCCACGTTGTAGGAGGTATAGTTGCTTTTCAGCTGGGAAAGATAGGGGAGGATCTCCGGATTGAAGCGTACGCGGATCTGCTTGTCCCGGTCATTCACGGTGGAGCCGCGCTGCAGCCAGGACAGGACCTTGTACTGGTGGCCGTCGCTGGCCGGGTCCAGGCTCCAGAAGGAGCGGTCCTCCAAACTTTTGACGGTGTCCTTCAGGTATTCCAGATAGGTGTTGTCGTGCATGTTGACCCCGGCCAGCCGCCCGAAGTCGGAAAAGCTCAACGAATAAACGCGGTCCGCATCCGGGGTCTCCTTGGGGTTGATCTGTGCCATCATCGCCAGCAGTACCTTTTGCTCCAGCTTTGGCAGGGCATATTTTGTCTTTTGGATCAGGTCATTACTCTTGGTGATGATCGATTCCGACGCCGGGTTGTACTTGGGTACATTGCCTGCAGAGCGGGTGCGGCGGTGCTTTTGTGGCGGCGTGTTTTCCTCCGCAGGGAGGTCCGGGTCATAGTATTCGCCTTCAATGATGGTGTCATTTTTCCGCTTTTCAGACATAGACCTACACCTCCACAAATACAGTACATTAAGCATACACGCAATTGCGGAAAATGTCAACGGCTTCTCGCAATAAAAAATAAATATGCCATTTGTATTTTTTTTCTTATAATTATTATTTATTATTTTATAAATTTATCTCTTTATATATAATAAGTAGATTGCGAGTTTTCTTCTGCTGAATTGAGAGAAAAATTCCTGTGAAAAAAGAGTTTTCTTCCCACGAAAAAAGAGAAATATTCTGCTGTGCTGAGAGTTCTCTTCTGTTGATTTTGCCAGAATAAAACTCTCAATTCGGCAGAAAAAAACTCTCAGTACGCAAGCGGCTGCGGGCAAAGCAGACAGCGAAATGCGAGTTTTCTTCTGCGCTGTTGAGAGAAAAATGCTGCGCAGTGAAAAAATCTGTTCGCGGCTTTTCCGGCGGAGCAGGGGAGAGCGCAGTGACAAAAAAGAGAGGGCAGAGGGAAAAAGGCTTATTGAGAGAAATTTTCTGACAACAGAAGAAAAAAACAGAAAAATTCTCCTTTTTGTATTGCGAGTTTTATTCTGAACAAAAAAGTTCTCCGAAATCTTCGATAGTACGTAAAAGTATACGAAAAAAGTAAAAAGTATTGCGAGAAATCTTCTCCGCTGCAAAAATAGCACAAAAGAAACAAACTGTAATAATTTATATATAGTATACAAAACGGCAAACAAAATCATGCGCATCCGGGGAAACCGATAGGGAAGGTGAGAGGGTCGGCAGGAGAAACACAGCTTTTCCAAAATGCAGACTGCCAAAACGCGACGCAGAGCCGCAGGTAATTATTTTTATAAAAATGCAGAAAAAAACTCTCAATAGTCCCGCCGCGGGCGTCTATTGAGAGTTTTTTTCTGCAAAAAATAAAAAAATCAGAAAAATGCAGCCGCCCGCAAGGGCCGTCAGCACCCCCTTGTTATCGGGAGAAGGTCACAGCATCTGTTGCCGTATAGTCAAACAGGCCGTCGTTTTTCTCCTCCAGAGCCTTGATCATGTGGTAGGTGTATTCGTTGTAGGGCGTCGGGATGCCTAACTCGCGCCCCATGCGCATGAGCGCACCGGAGAACATATCGATTTCTGTGTGCCGCCCGGCGTCGAGGTCCTGCAGGGTGGAGTAGCGCGCGGTTGGCGGCACGGTGCTGCCGTGGGTGGAGGCCGCAGCTGCCTTGGAGAGGTCGATCCCCTTGGCGGCGGCAATGGCCTCCAGCTCGCGGCGCAGGCCGTCGCTGATGGCCTTTATATGGGCACTGTCGCTGTAGCAGCCGACGCCTGCGCCGAGGATCGCCTGCGGCAGATTGTTGCAGACGTTCAGCCGGAACTTGGACCAGATCTCCTCGCGGATGTGCTCGGTCACACGGAAATGAATGTCCGTGTCCGCAAACAGCGCCCGCACCGCCTGTACCCGGTCACTGTCAAACGGTGCGGTCAGCTCCCCGTAGATGATGCCGATGGTCGTCTCCGGGTCAAACCGCACACCGTCCTCGGTGCGGTGGGAGGCCACCTTGATGAGCGCGGGCAGCACATGAGCCGCGCCGACCTGTGCGGCGATGAGCTCCTCGCTGTCAACGCCGTTCATCAGGCTCATGACAACGGTGCGTTCGCTCACAATGGTGCGGATGCTGTCCAGTGCGCCGGGCAGTGCGCCGTATTTCAGCGCGACGATCAGCAGATCGACGCCGTGGGCCTGCTGTGGGGTCCAGACCTGCGGGTGATAGACCTGCCCGTTGATCGTGCAGCCGTTTTGCTGCAGCCGCTCGGCGCGGGAACCCTCCGCCACGACGCCAAGCTGCAGGCTGTTGGCAGCGGCCTTGTCGGCCAGGCCCCACAGCACATAGCAGCCGACGGCTCCGGCCCCCAAAATAGCAACAGATTGAATTTTCATCGTCTACATCCTCCCGTCAGTCGGCACGGCCCGGCTGGATGATGCGGATCAGTTCCTTATCCAGCTGCAGGGTGCAGTGCCACGGATTTACAATAATGCCCGCGATTTCCGGTGCGGAGAGCGCTGCGGCAAACAGCTTGTCAATGTCTGCAAGGAAGGTCGATTTCACCGTGTCAGGGCTTTTCATCTGCTCCTCAAACGAGGTGAAGGCGTACCACCAGCTTGCGCCGTCCGCCGTCGTCACGACCCGGGGCTGCACCTGCCCGCCACCGGGGACAGGCTCGACGGCCACGATCCACTGCCCGCCTGCCTGCATACAGCGGCGGATGACGGTCAGTGTGTGGGCCAGCTGCTCCGGGGTAGGGGACTGCTGCAGCTGCAAAATGGCAGTTTCGATGGTTTGATTCATCTGTAAGGATTTATCTTGCGGCATCGGGAACATCCTTTCCGGTTTGTCTGTTTCCTTTATTATACCAGCGATTTTCCAAAATGCAAAATTTCCGCGGAACGGCATTGACGAACCCGCGCTGCCGCGGTACAATGCAAAGTAACCAAGCAAACAGATAGGAATAAACAACAGGGGTGATCTACCAATGCAGCCGCTTTCTGACCGTACCGCAGGCTTTACCGATTCCGTCATCCGCCGCATGACCCGTATCTCCAACCAATACGGCGCGGTGAACCTTTCCCAGGGCTTCCCGGATTTTGACCCGCCCAAAGCAATTCTGGACCGTCTGGCCGAGGTCGCGCACGAGGACTACCACCAGTACTCCATCACCTGGGGCGCGCAGAACTTCCGCGAGGCGCTGGCCGCCAAGCAGACCCGCTATATGGGCCGGACAATTGACCCCAACAGTGAGATCGTTGTGACCTGCGGCAGCACCGAGGCGATGATGACCGCCATGATGACCGTGACGAACTCGGGGGACAAGGTCGTTATCTTCTCGCCGTTTTACGAGAACTACGGTGCGGACACGATCCTGACCGGGGCAGAGCCAATTTATGTGCCGCTGACGCCGCCAGAATTTACCTTTGACCCCGAGGTACTGGAGAATGCCTTCCGCCAACACCCGAAGGCGCTGATCCTGTGCAACCCCTCGAACCCCTGCGGCAAGGTGTTCACCCGGGACGAGCTGGAGTTTATTGCGGGCCTTGCCAAAAAGTATGATGTCTATGTTATCACCGACGAGGTGTACGAGCACATCGTCTACGCACCGCACACCCACACCTATTTTGCCGCGCTGCCCGGTATGTGGGAGCGGACGATCTCCTGCTCGTCGCTGTCCAAGACCTACTCGGTCACGGGCTGGCGGCTGGGCTACGTCATTGCGCCCGCGCCCATCATTGAGCGCGCCAAGAAGGTACACGACTTCCTGACCGTCGGCGCGGCGGCTCCCCTGCAGGAGGCCATCATCCCGGGACTGCGATTCGGCCAGGACTACTACGATGACCTGCTGGCAAAATACACGCACAAGCGCGATTTGTTCTGCAAGGGCCTGGACGCTCTGGGCCTTGTCCACAACGTACCGCAGGGTGCGTATTATGTGATGATGGACATTTCCGAATTCGGCTATGACAGCGATTTGAAGTTCTGCGAGGAGTTGGCCGCTAAGGTCGGTGTCGGCGCGGTGCCGGGCTCGAGCTTCTTCCGGGAGCCTGTCAACCACCTGATCCGCTTCCACTTTGCCAAGAAGGACGAGACGCTGAACGACGCGCTGAACCGCCTTGAGGCGCTGCGCAGCAAAATTCCGGCAAGAGCAGCGCGGTAAGGCTTTATAACTCCGTGGCAAATTTAAAATGTAAAAGAGCAGCCGACCCACTGACAGAGCTACAGCGGGTCGGCTGCCTTTTTTATCGTGCGGTTTTCGGTTTATAATCGCGCATTTCCGGGATCGCTCCGCCTGCCACGGCCCACAGGTACAGGCTGGCCACGCTGCAATAGGGGCTGAACCGGCGGCGGTACTTTTCAAACAGCTTGCGGTCAATTTTGCGGTGGTGGTAGACCATCCGCAGACCGCGCTGGATGGCAAGGTCGTCGTAGCTGAAAATGTTGGGCCGCTGCATACAGAACAGCAAAATCATCTCCGCCGTCCAAACACCGATGCCCTTCAGGGCGCTCAATTCGCGGATGGCGTCCTCATCGCTTTTCTGCCGGATGCCCTCCGGATCGAACGCACCGCTGTGGACGCGCTCGGCAAAATCGGTGATGTACTCCGCCTTGCGAAAGGTCATGCCCAGCGCCTGCAATTTGGGAACACCGGCAGCCAGGATCGTCTCGGCGTTCACGGTGCCCAGTGCGTCCTGCATCCGCTGCCAGATCGTGGCCTGCGCCTTCGTCGAGATCTGTTGGCCGATGATGTGATGCACCACCGCCGAAAACAAATCGGTATCGACGACGCGGTCCACATGCCCGATTTTGTCGATGACCTCACACAGCCGCTTGTCCCTGGCGCGCAGGCAGGCAAGCTCGGCTTCCCCGTAGGCAAAAAACATCGGCGCTCACTCCTTTACGGCGTCGGGCAGTACGTCGCCCAGCGCCAGCACGGCATTGCGCACGCATTCGGGGCAGGGGCAGAGCGGCACGCCAGTGGCAACGCCCTTCAGTTCCTTGCAGATAGTCGCGCCGCACCGCTGCTCAAAGCTCCGGACCAGTGCGCGTGCCACAGCGGGCGTGCCGCGGCCCTCCGTCAGGATGCCGGCCACCATCACAGCGCCGATCAGTGCGCCGCAGGTGCTCTCCAGGCAGCCCATACCGGCGGCGTAGCCTGCCGCCAGCATCCGCAGGGTGTCGCCCTCCACGGGCAGCTTGTCCTCAAATACCTTTACAACAGATTGGGTGCAGTTGCACTGCCCGGTGGTTTTTAATTCTGCAGCTGCGGCTGCACGTTCGGTAAGGGTCATGGTGCAAGCCTCCTTGTCAGTGGCAGTGATGCCCACCGCAGTGGTGCTCGCCGTCGTGGTGGCCGCAGTGAACAGCAGTGGGGTCATGGACGAGCTTTCCGGCCAGCAGCGCCAGCACAGCCTTGTCGGCGTCGCCGCTGACACCGGCGTACAGCCTGATATTGGCCCCGGCTACGGCAGTCTGCGCGCCCGCGCCGATGCTGCCGCAGATCAGCGTGTCAACGCCGCCGCGCATCAGAAAGGCCGTCACGGCGCTGTGGCCGCTGCCCGCGGTCTCGACGACCTCGGTGTGTAAAATCATGCCGCTCTCGATGGTGTAGAATTTAAACTGCGGTGCATGGCCGAAGTGCGGGAAAACCTGGCCGTTTTGATAGGGAATTGCAATTTTCATGGTAGTGCTCCTTTATCTGTCATTACCCATGATTATAGGGGATTGGCGGGAAAAAGGCAACAGCCTTGCAGACTGTTGAAAAACTTTTGTAGGGGCGAGCATTGCTCGCCCGTGCCCGTTTGCCTTGCAAGAAAACTGTCCCGAAAAATGCGCTGCGGCGGTAGGCTGGCGGGCGACCAATGGTCGCCCCTACACACGCAATAAGGCGAGAGCGCAATTTTTAGACGGTCTGAAAGGGATATTTTGCAAAATACGGATAGAGCTTTGCAGCAGAATGCGGTATAATGATAAAAAGGCTGCGGGCCGTTACGGCCTGTTTTTCAGCCGGTGAGGTGCATATACGATGACATATATTCAGCATTATGACGCCCCGTTGGGCCGTATCCTGCTGGCGGCGGACGAGGTCGGGCTGACCGGGCTGTGGTTCGACGGCGCGAAATATTTTGCCGACGGACTGCCCGCCGAGCATACCGAACGGGAAACGCCGGTCCTTTCCGAGGCCCGGCGCTGGCTGGACCTTTACTTTGCGGGGCAGGAGCCGGGCTTTCTGCCGCCGCTGCACCCGGCTGGCTCGGCGTTTCAGCAGGCGGTGTGGGCGCTGCTGCTGCAAATTCCCTACGGGCAGACCGTGACCTACGGTGAACTCGCACGACAGCTTGCGGAAAAGCAGGGAAGGCCCCGGATGTCTGCGCAGGCCGTGGGCGGCGCTGTCGGACATAACAAAATTTCTATTATCATTCCGTGCCATCGCGTGGTCGGCACCGGCGGCAGCCTGACCGGATATGCCGGAGGCATTGACAGAAAGGTAAAGCTGCTGGCGCTGGAGCAGACCGACATGACCCGCTTTTTTGTGCCCAAAACGGGCACGGCGCTGTAATTTGTACAGTTGATTGCAAAATGTCATACCGTGACAAAGGGAGAAAAGCTGAGTCATGTCGTTTGAAAAGGCAAAAGCGTATTTACAGGGAAAAGGAAGGCACAAATTATGAAACACCGCATTGTGACCGCTGCGCAGATGAAGGAAATCGAGCGTGCAGGCAACGCCCACGGCCTGCCCTATCTGCAAATGATGGAAAACGCCGGGCTGGCCGCCTACACCCAGCTGCGGGCGCGCCTTCCGCAGGGCGGGGCGTTGCTCATCGTCTGCGGCAAGGGCAACAACGGCGGAGACGGCCTTGTGATGGCCCGCGCCGCCGCCCAAGATGGCTGGCGCGTGGTCGTCCTGCTGGCCGAGGGCGACCCCAAAACGCCCGATGCCATGACGAACTTTGCACGCCTGGCAGACCTGCCGGTCACCAAATGCCGCGATGCGGCAGCGCTGGCAGCACAGCCCTTTGACGCCGTCGTGGATGCTTTGTATGGCACCGGGTTTCACGGCAGCCTTCGCCCGGCCGGGCTGGCTGCCTGTGCGCTGATGAATCGTCAGCGGGAAAGCGGCGCATTCGTGCTGGCCGTCGATCTGCCCAGCGGCATCAACACCGATACGGGTGAGGCCGCCGAGGGAGCCGTCCGCGCAGACCTGACCGTGACGTTTGACAGCTGCAAGCCCCTGCACACAGCTCCAAGCTCCGCACCCTTCTGCGGTGAAATCGTCTGTGCCGACATCGGCATCCGGGACGAATGGCACCCGGCAGGTCTTGCACAGCTTTAAACTTACAAAAAAGCACTTTCCCTTATATTTGCATTGCAAATAAGGGAAAGTGCTTTTGTCTTGCTCACTAGGGGGGGACTATAGCAACCGCTGCGATTCCAAAATCGATAGGGTAAAAGCCCTCCATACGCAACTTCGCTAAATCAAAGTTTAGCGAAGGATAGGGGCTTCAGGCGATAGCGGTGGTATTCCATACTTTTCCGTTGTCGCTTGCATTTTTTTCCGCAATTTTGCGAGTTTTTATTATACCTCTTTCGGCTAAATCTCTTTACACCTTCAGCATCCTGTATCCAATGCCGATATGCGTCTGGATATACTGCGGCGAATCCGGCTCGGATTCCAGCTTTTTGCGCAGCGTAGCCATAAAAACACGCAGCGAGGCCACGTCATTGTCCCAGGAACTGCCCCAGACTTCGTGGGTGATATAAGTATGGGTCAGCACTTTGCCGCAATTCTTGGCCATGACGCAGAGCAGCCTGTACTCGATGGGCGTCAGGTGCAGTTCCTGCCCTTTCAAGGTGGCACAGCCAGCCGCAAAATCAATTTGCAGATCACCGTTGGTAAAAACCGAACAACCGGCGGCGTTTTGCAGCATCGAAATGCGGCGGAACGTTACCCGCAGCCGCGCCAGCAGCTCCTCTACCGAGAACGGTTTCGTCAGGTAGTCGTCGGCACCACTGTCCAAGGCTTCGATTTTATCGCTGTCCTCGCTGCGGGCACTGATAACGATGATGGGCATCGCAGACCAACTGCGAATACGGCGAATCACCTCGATACCGTCCAGATCAGGCAGACCAAGATCCAACAGCATCACATCCGGTGCATGGATCGTTGCCTGTTGGAGTGCTTCGGACGCAGTAGCCGCCGCAATGTACTTGTAATCCTGCGTTTTCAGTGTCGTGGTAATCAGGTTGCGGATAGGCGCATCGTCCTCCACAACCAGAATCAAGGGTTTATTCATGCAAAGAAACCTCCCCAAGGGGCAGTGTAAAAGTAAAGATGCAGCCGTGCGGCGTATTGTCGGACAGTGTAATGGTGCCGCCGTGGGCTGCGATGATCGTGCGGCATAAGGCCAGTCCCAGCCCAAGGCTGCGGCGGCTGTCCGAAATGCGTTTTTCCCCGGTGGAGAACATTTCAAAGACCTTTTCTTTTGCTTCGTCGGGAATACCGGGGCCGTCATCGCTTACCCGTATTACGGCGCTTTCCCCCTGCGCCGCAGCGGAAAGGACAATGTGCGACCCGGCAGGCGTGTATTTGATGGCATTATCCACCAGATTGATCAGGACCTGCACAACCAGCTTGGCATCCATGTGCGCCAGCAGCAGATCATCGTCCATCTGTACCGTAATCGTGTGCTGCCCGCTGTGCCGGTTGGTATGGCGCAGGGCTTCTTCAAACACTTCACTTACTAACTCTGTAGAGATGGACAGATTCATCCGCCCATCCTCAATGCGGGAGATGGAAAGAATGTTCTCCACCAGATTGATGAGCCACATAGAGTCGTCGTAGATGTCCAGAAACGTTTGCCTGCGGGTGGGGTCGTCCATCTTCTCATAGTTGCTGATGAGGTTGGAGGCATTGCCGGAAATGGATGTCAGCGGAGTACGCAGGTCGTGGGAAATCGTGCGCAGCAAATCGGCGCGCAGCTGTTCATTCTTGGCGCGGACGGCAGCGCGCTCTTTCTCCTCGGCATTGCGGATATTCTGAATCGCCAATGTGACCGTAATGATGGAAACGATCAGCATAATGGCAAAGGTGACAGGGTAGCCGCGCTCGTATGCGTGCAGCGTCAGGCGGGGCTCTGTAAAGCAAAAATTGAAAAGAAGCACGCTGGAAAACGAGCTTAAAAAGCCGTAGAAATAGCTTTTGGTAAAAAGCGAGGTCAGCAATGTCCCCAGAATATACACCGATATGATATTTTTGGTAAAAGAGAAATACCAGAAAATATTGCCGATGCCGGTTGCAGCGGTCAGAATCAGCACCGTGATCAAAAGATCCTTTGCCTGTCGGACGGCCTGCTCTTTCATTGTATCGGGAGATGGCTTTTTAATATTCACAGCAAATCCTCCCTTCTGAAGGGTATCATACCATATTTCGGGCGGCATTACCAGCGCCGGAAGCCTTCACGCCGCTCAAATTGTGCGCGGCGAACGCTGCGCCAGAACGCATCACATTGGACACCAATAAAAACAAGAAAAAGTCCTGCGGCCAGAAACAGCAAAATCAGCAGTGCCGTTCTCAAATGAACCACTTCCCTTGCAAACGATCAGATATGAAAGCACCGGCTCAGGGCCTTGCCCTCGCCCAGCACCAGCAATGTGCCGTCACCGGGCAGAACCGTGTCCGAGTCAATGTTGACGTCGGCAATCCCGTTGCGCTTGATGCCCAGAATGTTGATGCTGTATTTCTTGCGGATATTGATGTCGCCAACAGTCTTTCCGATCCACGCGGACGGCACAGCTACTTCCAGAATGGCGTGGTCGTGGTCCAGCTCGATATAATCCAGCACATGGTCGGACCCGTAGCGGATGGCCGCCCACTTGGCCAGCTGCTTTTCCGGGTAAAGCACCTCATCCGCACCGTTGCGCAGCAGAAATTTAGCCTGCACATCCCGTTCCGCACGGGAGACGACCATTTTTGCGCCCAACTCCTTCAGCAGAGAAGTGGTTTCGAGTGAGCTCTGAAAGTTTCCGCTGATCGCCACAATACAGACATCAAAATTACGGACGCCCAACGCCTCCAAGAATTCCGCGTTGGTGCTGTCGCCGATTTGGGCGTTGGTCACAATGCTCAGAACGGCGTTGACGCGGTCCTCGTTTTCGTCCACCGCCATGACCTCATGGCCGAGCTTGTTCAGCTCCTCTGCGATGTGGCGGCCAAATCGACCCAACCCGATCAGTAAAATAGATTTCATGGTATGTACCTTTCTTTATCCTATGATTACTTCCTATTAGGAACACTGTAAATACAAGGCTTTTCGGAGCCTGCAAACCAGAAAAAATAATATTTGATCTATCACATTACGCAAAAAGCCGTCCGGCATGAGAAACGGGCGGCTTTTTTGCGTGGATAGACGGAAAGGAGGCACAAAAATAACTACAAAATTTTAGCGCTCTAATTTGTGCAACTTTAACGAAAAGGAGGATCGTAAATGGCCGATGAAAAACTGAATACTGGCCCTGCGGAGAATATTTCCCCGGAGGCCGCCGAGCCTATCGCCACACCCGAACAGGCCGCAGCATCTGAACCCCAGCAGGAACAGACCGGGCCTGCCATACCTGAGCCCGGCGATGTGGTTGTGTCCTTTGACAAAATCAATGAACTTATGGCGGAAAAGAGGCAGAACGCCCGCGCCGAAGTCGAAAAGTCGGAAACCCCCGAAACGCCAGAGGCGGCAGCCCCCGGAGAAACACCGCAGCCCGCCAATACGGAGGAACCGAAAAAGCCGCGCCGTGGCCGTCCGCCGAAAGCGGAAAAGGCTGCGACTGAAAATCAGAAAGCGGAGAAATCGGCTGGGGCTCGCAAGGGCCGCCCACCCAAGGCGGATAAGGCGGCCCCTGACAAGCCCAAGCCGTCCAAACGAGACAAAGTGTCCCGAAGCGATGGAAAGGCCCCGGATGCCAAGGAGCCCATTAAGCCCGCACAGGATACGGCACTGAAGGAAACTGCTGCTGTGGAACAGACGGCTCCCGAGCCGACTACACCGCCCCGCCCGGTTGAGGAAGGCAAGCTGGTTTATCTGAAACTTTCCGAGGTTCATCCGTTTCACACATTCCGTCCGCACCCCTTTAAGGTACGGGACGATGCGAAGATGCAGGAAATCGTTGCTTCTATCCGCGTAAACGGTGTAATGGTTCCCGGTCTTGCCCGCCCGGAGAAAGATGGAAACGGCTATGAAATTGTAGCGGGCCATCGCCGTACCCACGGCAGTGAGCTGGCTGGACTGGAGGAAATGCCCTTTATCGTCCGTGAAATGACCGACCACGAAGCGGTACAGGCCATGAAGGACAGCAACAAGCAGCGTGACGGGATGCTCCCCAGTGAATTGGCCGCGCTGCTGGAACTTGAGGTTGAGGACATTAAGCATCAGGGCGGGCGGCTGAAAGGCGTTGCGGAAGGCGATGTCGGGAAACGCTCGGTTGAGATTGTAGGCGAGGCGCATGAAATGAACTATAAAAAGGTCATGCGCTACTTGCGGCTCAACTCCCTTGTGCCGGAGCTTCTGGATAAGGTAGACGATAAAAAGATGGGCTTCATGCCTGCCGTGGAGCTTTCCTACATCAAACCGAAAAATCAGAGGCTTATCGCTGTTTCCATTGACGGGGAGCAGGCTTCGCCCTCGCTGGCCCAGGCCAAACGGCTCCGGGAGCTGGATAAGGAAGGCAAGCTCAACGGCGATGTCATTGACGGCATCTTATCAGAACAGAAAAAGGAGGATCGAGGCGTGATTATTTCTACTGCGGAACTGGAAAAGTATTTTGGCAAGGAGGTAACTCCCGCCAAAATGAAAGAACAGATTATGTCTCTGCTGGATGACTGGAAAGAAAAACAGCCGCCGGAGCTGGCAAAAGCCCCGAAAAAGCAGGAACTTGACAAGTAACAACTTCGAGACACTTTGTCCCGAGGGCCCCGCCCTCGCGCAGAGGCTCTGGTGGTATATATCCCCCGTCGCCGCCTGTTTTTTAGTACAGCCGGGAGTGGGCCGTCAAGGGTGCAGCGCACCGCCGTTTTCGGCGGCTCGCCCTTGACGGTCTGCCCCGGCTGTGCTATTTCCCCGGCAAGCGGCGGGGGTATATCCTCCAGAGCCGCCCCCTTTCCCAAGACTGGGAAAGGGCGTGGGGTTTGGGTTGAACTTTCTTATTAAAATATCGGAGGTATGAACAATGAAACGACCCCTTGCTTATATCACCGCTGCATGGCTCGGTGGCGATAGTGAAAACGCAGAACTGGCGGCGCAGTATTGCCGCACCGTGTATGAGGCAGGCTTTTCTCCTATTTGTCCGCCTTTGTACTTGCCCCTGTTTCTCAACGATGCTGTTCCCGAGGAGCATAAAAGCGGCATCGACATGAGCCGTGACTTGCTCCGCCGTTCTCATGTGCTGGTTGTCTGCGGGCACAGTATGACCGAAGCCATGAAAAATGATATTGCCGTGGCCCAGCGGCTGGGAATTACGGCAACAACCCTTGAGGGCATCCTGACCGTCAAGGGACAGGGCCGCCGCTGATGGCGACCCTGTTTGAAGCTTACGTTACCAACGCCGGAAAGTACAGCGAGGGCCAGCTTGTGGGTGAAACACTGAAATTTCCCACAACCGCCCAGGAGGTGGAGGCTCTCTTGAAACGGATCGGCGTGGATGGCGTCCGCTATCAGGAAATTTTTATTACCTCTTTCGATGGGGATGTGCTGGGGCTCTATGACCATTTGAGCGAGTATGAAAATCTGGACGAGCTTAATCATCTGGCCTGCCTGCTTTCCGAGCTTACCTCATCGGAGCTGGAAACACTGGAGGCCGTCCTCGACAGCGGCGATCACTGTTCTTCGGTGCGGGACATCATCAATCTGACACAAAATCTGGACTGTTACGGCTTTTACCCCGGCGTATCCGATGAGGAAACGCTGGGGCGTATTTATGTGGACGATCTGGAAATGTTGGATGTGCCGGATCAGGTAAAACCGTATTTCAATTATGAGGCGTATGGCCGGGATGCCTGCATCCACGAAAACGGCCATTTTGCCCCGGGCGGCTATGTTGTCAAAGAAAGCGATCATTTCGTGGAAGTGTATCACGGCTTGCAGGATATTCCCAAGGAACATAAGGTATTCTCTTTCCCGAAGCTCTCTATCCGGGAGCAAATGGCCGCTTATCAGGAAATCATAGACGGTTCTTCTTTGGAGGGCTACCGTCAAATGCAGAAAAAAGACCGTGGGGATCGGTGATGGCACTTCGAGACAAATTGTCCCAAGGAAGGAGGCGGTGTAACTGATTGATGAAGATATTTCCCGGCGCACGATAGCCATATCTGTAAAAACGACCAAGCTGACGGCGCGGGGACTGGCGTATGTGCTGGGCATGGTGGGTCGGAAGATCCGCAAGGCATACCGTGGGCGGCAAGTACCGCATGGCAAACAAAGTGTGCGAAAGCTCATGGCCCACGGCACAGCCACAAACAGCATTGAGCTATCCGGGGATGCCAAGTCCTTTGACCGCGTGGCCCGGAAATGGAATGTAGACTATGCGTTCTATAAAACCGGGCCGGACAAATACCTGCTGTTTTTCAAGGCTGGACAGGCAGACGCAATGACCGCCTGCTTTTCTGAGTATTCCCGGAAGGTGTTAAGCAAAGCAAAATCGAACCGTGTTCCCATCCGGGAACAACTGCAACAGGCGGCAGATCAGCTTTCCAAAGAAAAGCCGAAGCAGAAAGAACGTGCAAAGGAGGTGGCCCATGAGGACAGATAAGATTAGAAAATATCTCATTCCGAACATTCCCTATCTGTTCATCCTGTGGGCGTTCCTCAAGCTGGGAACGGCCTACCGGCTGGCAGCGGGTAACGATTTTGCACATAAGCTCATCGGACTGGGCCAGATGATTGGCCCGGCCTTTGCTGACTTTGCACCCGGTCTTGCCCCGCTGGATTGGCTTATCGGTATTGTAGGAGCCGTTGGTTTCCGGCTGCTGATCTATTTCAAAAGCAAGAACGCTAAGAAGTTCCGGCGGGATGCAGAATACGGCAGCGCCCGGTGGGGAACGGAAAAAGACATCAAACCGTTTGTTGATCCAAGGTTTGAAAACAACGTGATTTTAACCGGGACGGAGTTTCTCACGATGAACACCCGCCCGAAAATCCCCGCAAATGCCCGAAACCTGAATTGCTGTATTATCGGCTCGTCCGGCTCCGGCAAAACCCGCTTCTGGCTTACGCCCCAGCTTTTACAGGCTCATTCCTCTTATGTGGTGGTCGATCCCAAAGGCGGTGTGCTGGGACAGGTCGGAGCTTTCCTGCAAAAACGCGGGTACAAAATCAAGGTATTCAACAGCATAGATTTTTCAAAATCCATGCACTATAACCCGCTGGCGTATATCCGCAACGAGGCCGATATTCTGAAATTCGTGGATGCCCTGATTTCCAACACCAAGGGCGAAGGCAAGGAAGGCGATCCATTCTGGACGAAATCGGAAACGCTTTTGTACTGTGCTCTGATCGCCTACATCATTTTCGAGGGGCCTGCCGAGGATCGGAACATGAATACCCTTGTGGATATGATTTCCGGCATGGAGGTCAAGGAGGATGACGAGGACTTTATGAACGCGGTGGACTATATGTTTGCCGGGCTCGAAAAGCGCAAGCCTGATTGTTTCGCAGTCAAACAGTATAAAAAGTACAAATTGGCCAGCGGCAAGACGGCAAAAAGCATTTTAATTTCCTGCGGTGCGCGGCTGGCTCCCTTTGACATCCCGCAGCTTCGTGAAGTCATGGCCTATGACGAATTGGAGCTTGACCGCATCGGAGATCGGAAAACAGCGGTATTCTTCATCATTTCCGATACCACGCAGACCTACAACTTTTTAGTGGCGCTTGCATTTTCGCAGATGTTCAACCTCCTGTGTGAACGGGCGGACAATGTTCACGGTGGCCGCCTGCCGCACCATGTACGGGTGCTGTGGGACGAGGCAGCCAACACGGGACAGGTGCCCCAGCTCGAAAAGCTGGTCGCGGTTATCCGCTCCCGCGAGGTGAGTCTTTGCCTGCTGTATCAGCAGTTGGCACAGTGCAAGGCCATTTACGATAAACACGCTGAGACAATCCTCGGCAACATGGACAGTGTGGTGTTCCTCGGTGGCCGCGAAGCCAGCACCATCAAGGAAATATCTGAGAACTGGCTGGGAAAAGCCACAATCAGTATGCAGACCGACAGCCGCTCCCGTGGCCAGTCGGAAAGCTATAGTCAAAACACCCAGCGGCTGGGCCGGGAACTAATGACCCCAGCCGAACTTGCAACCATGCCGGGAGACAAATGTATTTTGCAACTTCGGGGCCTGCCCCCATTCTTCTCTCCCAAGTATGATCTGAAACGGCATCCGAACTACCGCTATACGGCGGAGGCCGATAAACAGAAAAACGCTTTTGACCTCGACAGGCTCATTAACCGCCGCAGGCGGCCCGGTCTGAACGAGGCGTGTACGATGTATGAGGTGACTGTGCCGGACGATGCACTCACGGATGAGGACGAGGACATCCTCAACTATGATGACATCGACGATCCAGACGCCTTTGCATAAAGGCTTCGAGACAAAGTGTCCCGAAGTTTGTAACCTTCCGCCTGCATGGGCGGCTTTTTTGTTACCGGGAAAACCCCGGAGAAATGGAGGCTTATATGGCATTTTTCTCATCTGCAATCGACACTTTACAGACCCTCGTTATTGCTCTCGGCGCTGGCCTTGGCGTATGGGGCGTGGTCAATCTGCTGGAGGGCTACGGCTCGGATAACCCGGGCTCCAAGTCCCAGGGCATGAAGCAGCTTATGGCTAATTAGATGTAACAAAAGCGAAGAAAGGAAAAGCACAATCCAGACGGAACCGGTGGTGCGGTCAAGAAATATTGTGGAAACACAAGATTTCTGCTATAATGAGTGCAGTACATTTGACGATGGAGAGAAAGGCGGGACGCCTATGCACATAAGTTATCAGCCACTATGGAATACCCTGAAAGAGCGTGGTATGAGGAAAGAGGACTTGCGGCTTGCCGCCGGTCTGACCACCAACATGATTGCCAACATGGGCAAGGGGAAAAATATCAGCATGGAAACTCTGGTTCGTATCTGCAAAGCCTTGAATTGTGGGATTTTGGATGTAATTGAGCTTGAACCGGATGAAGGAAGGAAAAATAGGGAATAAACGGGCTAAAACTGATGATAGTCACCTGTTGCAATGGTTCGTTGCGCCTGTTCCTGCATGAATTGGTAGATTAAGAACGCCTTGTCTGCTATGATTTTTTCATAATCATTGTAACAGGAGGAGAGGTTATGACACTCGGAGAAAAAATACAGAAACTAAGAAAACAACAAGGGCTTTCTCAAGAAGCGCTTGCAGAGAAGGTAACGGTTACACGCCAGACGATTTCAAAATGGGAATTAGGTCAATCACTCCCTGACTTAGATTTTATTGCCCAGCTTAGCGAAATTTTTAATGTGTCATCCGACTATCTCATTAAAGATGAAATGGTTGAACCAGACGAGCCACTATATAAGAAGCGTAGTTACCGCTTATCCGAAAGAGGCAAGCGCATTATTTTGGTAATCGTTTCTGCGACAGCTTTAATCGCTGGATGTGTGTGCCTGATCTGCGACTATTTTACTTCGGACAGATTATCATGGTCATTGATTGCTGCTGTATCAATTATAGCCGGATGGTTTATGTTGCTTCCAAGTCTGATTTCCAGAACGAAGATCGTATTGAAAACCTTAGTAGTAGTTAGTGTTATCCCTTTTCCACTACTGGCAATATTGTCTTTGCTTTTGAAAAAGTCAGTTATATTCACAGTTGGTATTTGCATAACGCTGATTGCGATTGCTGCAATTTGGACAATATATGGAGTTTTCCGTAAGTGCGGAAAAAACTTGTGGAGGGCATTTGGCTTTGCCCTGCTGGTTTTAATACCAGTACCGATTGCAATTATCCATATTTCAGCTTGCTTTTTGCCGCAAATCCAGTTTGATTTTACATCTGACATATTCAACAGCGGGATTACCCTTGCGCTTTCTCTTGTGTGCTTTGGTGTAGATTATTTGTTCTATCATGGGAAAGGGGATGTAACAGGCAAAAAATGAAAACTGTTCTTCTACACGGATTGGGACAAACAGCACAAGACTGGAAAGATGTAGTCTGTCAACTTTCAGTTTCTAATGTTGAGTGTCCAGAGCTTTTTTCTTCAATGGGGAATGGAATATCTTACTCCCGGATTTTGGCTAATCTTGAACGGCAGTATTCTAATACAACAGAGCCGCTTCATATCTGTGGCCTATCATTAGGGGCGCTGCTTGCTCTCGACTTTACTATTCGTCATGTGGATAAAGTGGCTTCGTTGGTCTTGATCGGCGCACAATACAAAGTACCAACATTGCTGATAGATTTTCAAAATATCTTATTCCGCTGTATGCCCGCTAAGAGTTTTGACAACATCGGACTATCAAAAAGTGACACGATTAAGCTGTCCCATTCGATGCGGTCATTGGATTTTACTTCACAATTAAGCAAGATTACTTGTCCTGTCACTGTTTTGTGTGGTGAAAAAGATAGCGCCAATCTAAACGCATCGAAAAAGTTAAATGAGTTACTTCCCCAAGCAACTTTGCAAATTGTCAGCGGCGCAGGCCATGAAATTAACAAAGATGCTCCAGAAGCTATTTCCTCTATAATCAATGACCTTTGATAATTGGCATAAATCCAAAGTTGCCGTTGTAGGAACACCTGTTCCCACAACGGCAGTTTTTATTTCCACGGTCTGCGCCGGAAGTTGATCCCGGAATTTTTAATCAGCGGCGATCTTTTGAACAGTCTTTTCAGAGTTGTTCTTTCTTCGTCTGTAAGCCGCTTGTATTTTAGCTGGAACGCCTTGCAGAAGATTTCCAAAAATTCCTGTATCCTATCGCCGGTGGACTGCATGGCCTTTCGGACTTCCTTTATCAGTTCATCGGCGGGCGTGGTATCCGGCGCACTCTCCATGTCATTCTCATGGGCTTTGCGTATATCGTGAAGGATAGCGTCCCATGTTTTGTGTGTCACATGGCAGAAAAAATCTTCTTCCTCTATCTGACCGGCTTCCAGAATTTTCAGGGAACGGTCTGCGGCGGCTTCGGGATGTTCTTCCAGTATCATTGCCCTGACAGCGGCCAGCGCACTATTGATGTCATGGAACCGCATGGTAGCCATTCCGTCCACATAGATTTCTGCGTCAGCCATCAGCTCCGCAAATTTTTCGTGGGACATCATCTCGCACAGCAGCCGGGTATTGATTCGTCCGCTTTTCAGAAGCGCCACAGCTTCATCGGTCAAATGCAGTTCAGACAGCGGGGTGTTGATCTGTTCCCGGTTTTCTGTCCGGCAGAACAGATAGTCAATGGACACCTCATAAAAGTCTGCCAGTGTGATAAGGTTGCCGTGATTGATTTCCTTATTTCGGTTTTCTTCATTTTCATAGCTGGCTAAAGCAGATTTTGAAATGCCGGTCTTTTCCGCCAGTTCTTCCAGCTTCAGCCCCTTTTCCACCCGTAAATCTTTCAAGCGTTCCTGTAAGGAAACATGGTCTTTCATCGGTTTGCCACTCCCTTCCCATGTGGTTTTCGAGCATATATAGTCATTATATCATACCGTTCCGAAATCGTGGAAATTTTCGATTTTGGGGCGGTATTCCTACTTTCTGGACATACGGGAAAGGGTTCAAAAATGAGCTATGATTAAGTCAGTTCATCGATG